>JAEEGJ010006896.1_pt1 | contig 33407 bp, 23 predicted proteins | sample 8958761 | NCBI WGS metagenome assembly JAEEGJ01 (sample SAMN16246546, study PRJNA631951) | gut metagenome | biome: gut microbiome; feature: rumen; material: RS-attached | host: Bos | place: Iran: Karaj | collected 2018-10
CGGGGACTTTCAACCCGACCCCTGCACAATGATTGGAGCAGCGAAAAGTCCTGCAGGAACCCCGTGAGGCACTCCCCTCCCTTCAAGGGGAGGGGTTAGGGGTGGGGTCTGTAATGTCTGTAATATTTTATCAGCGAAGAAGTTTCAGCGAAGAAGTTTCAGCGAAAAAGGGACAGCGAAAAAGGGACAGCGAATATGAGGCAGCGAATATGAGGCAGTGGATATGAGGCAGCGAAAAAGTTACAGACCCCACCCCTAACCCCTCCCCTTGAAGGGAGGGGATGGCTGCGCATTGAGCTATGCGGTGGGCAAGGCGATAGCTATTGTACCAATTTGTTTTTCTTGGTTTTTATTGGTTTTTTCTCTGGCCGCTTCGCGGTATCAACTCACATAGATCATGTCACTCCATCCGTACAGCACGAAAAAGTTTCGACCTGTGAGGTTGGGATAGGACATCGTTACATAGCTATTTATGTGAGTTAATAGTTGATCATGTTCGATAGTCAAAGGCTCGAGGTAGCCCTATTCTCCCCCTTGCAAAGGGGGAGTTAGAGGGGGATTCATCTGCGCAGTTTGAATCCCCCCCTGCCCCCCCTTTGCAAGGGGGGGAATCAGTTACCTCTGCGGCGGCTAAGTGATGGCTGCGTATTGAGTTATGCAGTGGGCAAGGCGCAGCAAAGTCCCGAAGGGACGACGGATTACAGGCACAATACTTTTTTCTAATTCTTGGGAACAATTCTTTCCAATTCTTTCTAATTCTTTTCCAACAGAGCCGCTTGTCTTGGAAAGAAATGAAAAACGTAAAGAAAAATGACCATCCGGCCTACTCCACCACCATTTTGTCGATGTCGGGCATCCATGCGTTGTCGTTGGACAGGGCGATGCTGTTGCGGCCTTTCTTCAGCGTGACGATGCAGGAGACGGTGGCCGGCGTGTTCCAGTCGGTGCCGTGAACTGTGAGTGTGGCGGCTTTCTGTCCGTTGACGATGACGTCCATGTTGCGGTCTTCGCCGCTGAAGCAGGTGATGGTGACGGTGCGCTGTCCGCCCTTCCTGACATAGACATTGTTCCACTGCAGCTGGTTCTCCTGACGGCTGCCGAGCCAGCAGGCGTTATATCCTCCGCTGGATGCGGCGCTGGCCACATAGACGCCGCTCTTCTCGGCCTCGTTGTTGCGTATCTCCTGATAGGTGGGGATATAGGCGGTCTCGGCCTCATAGACCTTGCGGTCGAGGCGCTTCTGGCCCTTGACGCGATAGATCTTCGTGCCGTGTGCGGGAATCTTGAGAGGGATGGGGTTCATGTCGTAGAGATAGTCGCGCTGGGCGAAGCAGTCGTAATACTGCACGGCTCCGCCCAGGTCGATGGTGGCAGGGCGGAAGGTGACGGTCTGCTCTTCGTCACTGGGATTGTAGATGGCCACGGCGCGCTCCTTGCCCTGCAGCTTCTTGATGTCCTTGACGAGGATGAAGCACTCGCCCTGCTTCTCGGCGACGTATGCCTGCAGGTGCAGCGGGTCTTGATTGAGTGCGATGAGGTCTTTGTTGCACATCAGCTTGAGTGCCTCCGGGCGTATGTTGGCCATGTCGCAGCCTATGAGCAGCGGCGAGCTCATGATGCACCACATGCCGAAGTGTGTCTCGTCCTCGGTCTGCGACATCGAGCGTCCTGTCTCGAGCATGTCCATGTCGTTGTAGTGTCCGTCGTGGCAATAGGCGCTGAGGTAGAGGTTCTCTGCGAGGATGCCCTTCACGCTGCGCCATGCGTCAAAGATGTCGCCGGTGGTTCGCCACGAGTCGGCCACGTCGGCGCTCCACGTGCCGGGGTAGGCCCATCGGCACATGTTGTAGACGATGCCCTGCTTCTTGCAGCCCTTGATGGCGTTGCTGATTTTGGTGTATTGCTGCTGCTCGTCGAGGTTCATGTGCCGCCCGCCGCAGTAGTCCACCTTGATGAAGTCGAAGTCCCACTCGTCGAAGTAAAGCCGACAGTCGTCAGCCTCATGCCCTGCAAAGCCCACGCCGATGCCCCAGGCATGTCGGTTGCCGCTGCCGCAAGTGTTGTCGCCGGCATCGCTGTAGATGCCAGCCTTCAGTCCCAGTCCATGAATATAGTCCACCAATGCGCGCATGCCGCTGGGGAATAGCTTGGTGTTCAGGCGCAGGCGTCCGTCGGAGCCGCGGCCGTCCCAGTAGCCGTCGTCGATGTTGACAAACTGATAGCCGGCCTGTTGCAGCCCGCTGTTGTGCATGGCGTCGGCCTGCTGACGGATGAGCTCCTCGTTGATGTTGAGGGCAAAGGTGTTCCACGAGCTCCAGCCCATGGTGGGGGTGCGCTGCGCCATGGTCGTAGCTGCTACGAGCATGAGCAGTAAAAAGATGTTTTTACGCATGGTTATGATAGGTTTTTAGCATCAATGATTCATGGGTACTGTTTGGCTACAGCAGACTCTCTATGGCCTTGTTGAGGTCTTCCACTTGCGAGGAGCGCATCTGCAGGCTGTTGTCGCGGTCAATGAGGAAGAACTCTGGCACGGCCTCCACGTTGTACTGCATGCAGGAAGACGCTGTGGGGTCGAGTACGCAAATCCAGGGCAGGTTGGCCGTGGCCTGCTTCCACTGGAACTCATCGCCGTCGACGGCCACCTGGTAGATCTCCAGGCCGCGGTCGTGGTAGCGGTCGTACAGCTGGCGCAGCTTGAGGATGCGCGCTCCCGACTCGGGCGAGGCGAAGAGGTGGAAGTCGAGCAGCACCACCTGTCCCTTCAGCTCTGTCAGCGTGCGCATGTTGTTGCGGCGGTCGGGCAGACTCAGGTCGATGAGGTTGGCCACACTGACGCGGCCCTCGTCGAAGAGCAGCTGCTGCTTGGCGGCCACCTTGCGCGTGGTGTTGATGTGCCGCTCCACCATGTTCCACAGCTGCTGCGCGCGCTCCGACTCGGGGTAGAACTGCTTCCAGCAGGTGGCCACGGCGCGGTAGGCGATGCCGTCGATGCTGTCGCCCAGCATGAAGATGTCGTTGGTGAGCTGCGCATAGCGGTGGCCCAGCTTCTGGCTCAGTGCGAAGTAGGCATAGGCGCTCTGCGGCTCGCCGACAATGTAGTTGCGCAGCAGGGTGTCCTTGTATGCACGCAGCATCTTCTGCAGCGAGTCGAGCATCGTCATGGGCGGCAGGGCAGTGTTGTCCTCGAGGTTGTAGACCCGCTGCTGCAACTGACTGTGCATCAGTGCGAGCTGGCGTATCTTCTCGCTGCTGGCCGAGCCACTGACGCTGTAGTTCTGTGCCAGGGCGGGCAGCTGGCCGTTGATGGTGACGGTCTCGGTGGAGTCGATGGAGAAATTGACATACTCGCGTCCCTGCTGGCCCACAGCGAGGACATAGAGGTCGGGGCTGTCGGGGGCGGCAGCGCTGATGCTGAAATGTCCGCTGCCGTCAGCCTTGGTAGAGTCGAGCAGTACGGTGCCCGACATAGAGCGGTGGAAGAGATAGAGCGTGGAGTCCTGGGCGCCGCCAATGGTGCCTTCCACGGAGAATTCCGGTCCGCGGCTGCACGAGGCTATGACCAGTGCAGCTGCTATGGCAGTGAGGGAAACAACTATTCTGTTCATCTTTTTTAAGGAGTTCTATTTTTAAGGAGTTCTATTTTTAAGGAGTTCTATTTTTAAGGAGTTAAAGGAGTTAAAGGAGTTAAAGGAGTTAAAGACAATACCTCTTGCGCAAGTTTAGGAGATTAAGGAGTTTTCTTTTAAGGAGTTAGAGGAGTTTTCCTTTAAGGAGTTAAAGGAATTAAGGGAGTTAAAGGAGTTAAAGACAATACCTTTGCTGTGGATTTCAACCCAGAGACAAAAGCTTTTCATGGAAGAGTCATTTGTCTTTAACTCCTTTAACTCCTAAAAAATGGAATAGCTATGACTGCATGTCGTAGACCACCTGCATGAGGCGCTTGCCGATGGCGTCGGCCTCCTCCATGGTCTGTGCCTCGCTGTAGACGCGTATGATGGGCTCGGTGTTCGACTTGCGCAGATGCACCCACTTGTCTGGGAAGTCTATCTTCACGCCGTCGATGTCGTTGACCTGGGCTTCGGGGTCTTGGGCGAACATCTCCTTCACCTTGACGAGGATGGCATCGACGTCGGTCTCCGGCGTCAGGTCGATGCGGTTCTTGGCTATCTGATAGTCGGGGAAGGTCTTGCGCAGCTCGCTGGCCGTCATGCCTTTCTGTGCCAGACTGCTGAGGAAGAGTCCGATGCCCACGAGGGCGTCGCGGCCATAGTGGCTCTCGGGATAGATGACACCGCCGTTGCCCTCGCCGCCAATGACGGCACCTACTTCCTTCATCTTCGTCGTGACGTTCACCTCGCCAACGGCAGCAGCAGCGTAGTGGCCGCCATGCTTCTCAGTGACGTCGCGCAGTGCACGGGTCGAACTGAGGTTGGAGACGGTATAAGCCCCCTCTGCTGCCCCCGATGAGGCTCCCAGCACGTAGTCGGCCACGCTGACCAGCGTGTACTCCTCGCCGAACATCTTGCCGTCTTCGCAGATGAAGGCCAGACGGTCGACGTCGGGGTCGACGACAATGCCGAGGTCGCAGCCGCCCTTGCCCATCCGCTCCATGATGCCCTGGAGGTTCTTCTCTAATGGCTCGGGGTTGTGGGCAAACTGACCGTTGCAGCCGCCGTTGAGTATCTCGTAAGTCACGCCGAGGGCTTTGAACAACTCGGGCAGGATGATGCCGCCGACGCTGTTGATGGTGTCGGCGCAGACGCGGAACTTGCGGGCACGGATGGCCTCGACGTCTACCAGCGGCAGGTCGAGGACGCTCTGCACGTGGCGCTTGTTCATCGTGTCGTCCATGACGACGTGGCCCAGCTTCTCCACGGGTGCATACTCAAAATCCTCGGCCTCGGCTATGCGCAGCACCTCGGCGCCGTCGGCAGCGGTGAGAAACTCGCCCTCGCTGTCCAGCAGCTTCAAGGCGTTCCACTGCGTAGGATTGTGGCTGGCCGTGATGATGATGCCGCCGTCGGCCTTGTGCCAGCGCACGGCCAGCTCGGTAGTGGGCGTGGTGGCCAGGCCGATGTCGATGACCTCGTAGCCCATGCCCACCAGGGTGCCGCATACCACGTCGCGCACCATGGGGCCGCTGATACGGCCGTCGCGGCCCACAACCAGCTTTTTGCCTTTGATGAAGGTGGCGTAGGCCGTGGTGAATTTTACTATGTCAAGGGGGTTGAGCGTGTTGCCCGTGCGTCCGCCAATGGTGCCGCGGATGCCTGAAATGCTTTTGATAAGTGTCATAATGATAAACGGTTATAAATCAGTCTTTCGCATGAAAGTGATTTCGTAATAATAGGGATAGACGTAGCTGGAGGCCATGCTGTGGCCCTGCGTGTGGGGCACGATGAGTCGCACTTTGGCAATGTTGTCGTCTTCTGTCCGCGGACGCCCCACGTTGATGTAGGTCAGCGGTGCGAGGAAGCCTGCGGGCACGGTGCCGGAATTGTAGGCACTCACCCAGGCGCCGCTGGTGAACGAGGCGGTGAAGGTGTTGCCCTTTCTGCTGACGTTCATAATGTCAACATCGTAGGGGTTGGTGACGTTGTACACATACATCGTGTCGAGCAGGCAGCGCTCGAAGAAGCGCACCAGCAGGTCGCTAGTCTCACCGTCCTGCAAGGGTGTGCCGCAGCCTTTGTGCATGATCTGCATGTAGACGCCATTGTTTTCTAAGTAGACAAACTCGCGCTTGTTGACATCAGTCATGTTTCCTTGCTCGTGGAACTGCTGCTCGGTGATGACCACAAAGGCGGAGTCGCTGAGCAGCTGGCGGATGGCCTTGCGCTCCTTCTCCTTCTTGTCGCCGTAGGTCTCGTAGTCGTTGCACGATGTCAACATGCCCAGCAGCAAGCCCAAAGGGAGGAGCAGCATCATTGCTTTTCTCATATTTATTATGTCTTTTTCTTGTTGCGGGTGCAAAGGTATGAAAAAGTTGGGAGTTAGGAATGAGGAGTAAGGAGTTACTTTCTCCGGCTTAACGTTTTTTCACGGAGAAGTTTGCTCCTGTCACTACTTTGATTTGTCCGACGGCTTCCGATTGATTCGACCTGAGTGGTTGGAATCAGACATAATGACGCCGCTAATTAGGTCGGGTGATGTCTGCGACGCTACACGAATAACCACAAATGAACACAAATTCTTTGTAAATAATATTTGTGAGACATTTATGGCCATTCACGAATATTTATGTTCTTGGGTGAGCCAAACGGCAGAGCTGAGCTTGTAGTAACTCAGTTCTCCCCCTTGTAAAGGGGGAGTTAGAGGGGGATTCATCTGCGCAGAAGCAATCCCCCCCTGCCCCCCCTTTGCAAGGGGGGGAATAAGTTACCTCTTCGGCGGCTACATGACGGCGCAGCCATTCCCCTCCTTTTCCAAAGGAGGGGTAGGGGTGGTTTGTCAGAGATGTCCCAACCTATTTTTTCCAAAGGAGGGGTAGGGGTGGTTTGTCAGAGATGTCCCAATCTATTTACAGCCCCGAAGGGGCGACGGAATACAGTCAGGGGCAACGCTCCTGTAAACTGTTGGCCACCAACAAATGAAGCCCCGAAGGGGCGACGGATATTCTGTGCTCACAGTTCCTTTTCAAACGCCAGTATGGCTTGCTTGGTAATGTCCACGGCTTCGGCTAACGAGCAGAAGAGTCGTCCGCCGGAGGCGTTGAGATGACCGCCGCCGTTGAAGAACTGTGCCGCCATCTTGTTGCAGGGAAATTGGTCGACGGAGCGCAGGCTGACCCAGATGAGGTTGTCCTTCTCCGTGTCTTCGCGCAGCGAGATGCTCAGCTTGTGGCCCTTGATTTGCAGCGGCATGTTCACCAGTCCCTCAGCGTCGCCCTTGACGAAGTGAAAGCGCTTCATGTCGTCGCGGGTGATGGTGAAATAGCTGGCGTGGCGCGCACTGTCTACCACCAGTCGCTCATACATGACAAAGCCCATCAGCCTGAGCCTGTTCTCTGAGAAGTTGTGATAGACGTTGCGGTAAATCTTGTCCTTGTTGATGTGCTTGGTGAGCAGCTGCGAGATGATGAAATAGATGTCGCACGAGTCGCTGTTGTAGGTGAAGGCACCCGTGTCGGTCATCATGCCGCAGTAGATGGGCACGGCGAAGTGCTTCGTCAACTGGTCGAAGCATCCCAGCTGCCATACGATGCGGAAGACGAGCTCGCAGGTGCTGCTGGCCTCGGGGAGCGAGATGGTGAGGACGGTGTCGACGGTGGGGTCGAGGTGGTGGTCGATGAGCACTTTCTTAGCAGGTGAGCCGCAAAGCGCACTCTCCATCTCGGCGGTGCGGTGGGCAGAGTTGAAGTCGAGGCAGAACACCAGGTCGGCGTGGGCCAGCACAAAGTCGCAGCCCTCGCGGTGCTTGTCGTAGCGGATGATTTTCTCGCTGTTGGGCAGCCAGTGCAGGTAGTCGGGATATTGGTCGGGCACGAAGATCTGCGGCTCTTTGCCATAGACCGACTTCAAGACTTCTGCCCACGCCAGACACGAGCCGAGGGCATCGCCGTCGGCATTTTGGTGGCAGGTGAGCACGATGGTCTCGCTTTCAGCTATCAGCTTCAACAGCTGTTCCTGCTGCTCAGAGGTAATGATGTTGTTCAGCACGTCGTTTAATGATTTTTCCTACAATGCGGCCACCTCGTCCTCGGTGAGGCCGGTACTTTCCATGATGAGGGCCACGGGGACTTTGCCTTTCAGGCTGCGGGCTATCTTGAGCTTCTCGTTGTGCTCGCCTTCTTTGATGCCCTGCCTGATGCCTGCCTCCATACCCTGCCTGATGCCCTCGTCGACGCCGTCGATGTACTTCGACTTCATCACGTCGTTCTCCACCATCTGGCGCTCCAGCTCGCGGTAGTAGTCACGGCGCTCGTCGTCGCTCAGGTTGCTCACACGCAGCTTTTCGCGTGCCTCGGCCAGCCCCTTGGCCGTGGCGTGTTCGGGTATGTCGCCCGTCTTCAGGAAGCTGATCCATTCATCCAAGGTGTCGCGCGCCACATCGTTGAAGCCATTCACCTTCAGCACGTAGTATTCGGGCATGAGGTCGGCCGGCGCGTTGCCGCCGAAGAGGGCGCGCTGCTTGTCGGAGAGCAGCAGCTCGTCGTCGTCGTGCAGCCCGCGGAACACTGTCTTTCCGTGGTACACGTAGTCGGTGCCCTGTCCCAGGTCGAAGTAGACGATGTTGACAGAGTACACCTTCGTCACCTTCTCGTAGCCCTGGCCCTCGTCGATGTACTCAGTGACGGCCTTCGAGGTGCCGTAGAGCATGCGGTAGAAATAGCTGTACTGCCGCTCGTACTGCACCTCGATGATGATTTTGCGTCCCTGGCCGTCCTCGCACATGATGTCTACGCGGTTCGACTTGTCGCGCGCGTACTCCTTGTTACCTTCGCTTTCCAGGAAACGGTCAATCTTGACGTCCTGCCTGAGCAATTCCGACAGAAAGCCCTCCAGCACAACAAAGTTTGCCTTGTTGCGCAGCAGGCGCTTCAGTGCCCAGTCGAAGGTGATGAACTTCCTCATATATTATCAGAAAAGCTTGTTGGGATAGACTCCCTCGTCGACCAGTTTCTGGATGCGGTCGACGGTGGCCTGGCGGTCGGCGGCGTAGGTCACGCCGAACCACTTGCTCGTGGTGTCGAGCACCTCGCAGGTGGCGGTGCCCTCGGTGATGAGCTTGTTCACCATCAGGGGGATGAAGAACTCGGCCTTCAGGTTCTCCATGTTCTTCGGGTCGCTGAGGAACTCACGGAAGTAAGCCTCGCTGTAGTCGAAGTAGTCGGGTGTGAAGCCCCACATGTTCATCGAGACGGGCACGTTCTCCTCCAGCGGCTGCCACTCGCCCTGCTCATCCTTGTACTTGATGACGCCGTCGATGCGCATAATCTCGGTGCGCTCCACCACGTCGGTGAGATGGCGCTTGTCGTTGTAGGCGCAGACGCCGCGTGCCACCGAGCCGTTCTCGCTCAGCGTGTTGCAGCAGCGGAAGCCCACCATGGCATACGTGTTCTTCGAGCCTTCGGGCAGGTTGCTGAGGAACTTGCCTATCTGCATGAAGGCATCACGGCCGTAGAAGTCGTCGCAGTTGATGACGCAGAACGGCTCCTTGATGACGTCCTTGCCCATCAGCACGGCGTGGTTGGTGCCCCAGGGCTTGACACGGCCCTCGGGAACGGTGAAGCCTTCGGGCAGCGAGTCGAGGGCCTGGAAGCAGAGCTCGCAGGGCACCTGACCCTCATACTTCGAGAGAATCTGTGTGCGGAACTGCTCCTCGAAGTCCTTGCGGATGACCCATACAATCTTGCCGAATCCGGCCTGAATGGCGTCATAAATACTATAGTCCATGATGGTCTCGCCGTTGGGGCCCAGACCGTCGAGCTGCTTCAGTCCGCCGTAGCGGCTGCCCATGCCAGCAGCGAGCAGAAATAATGTAGGTTTCATGTTTGTTGTGGTTTGTCGTTAATTGTTACGTGACTTTTGTGTGCAAAGGTACGGATTATTTCTGACAATGTGGCACATTGGCGTGTTTTTTTTAGGGGAAAAATTGCATGCTGCTGTTTTTTTGATTACCTTTGCAACCGCAAATGCAAGAAATGGAAGTATTTATATGATGAAAAAGGCATTTTTCTGGGCCCTGCTGCTCACAGTGAGCATGACGGCCTGCAAGGGTGGCAAGACGGAGAGCGCTGCCACAGAAGAGAAGGAGCCGGCCGTGGGCCTGGCCGTTGACGAGAGCAGTTTTCCTGACCCTGCCCTGCGTGGCGTCATTGCCAAGACCAGCTCAGGCGAGGACGACATCCTGACCGACTATGAGCTGGACGACTTCTGGAACCTCGACGTGAACTATGAGGACGTGGCCAGCCTGCAAGGCATCGAGCTGCTGCCCAACCTGCAGTCGCTGCACGCGAATGCCTTCCAGGGCGCTGCCATCGATGTGAGCAAGAACACGAAGCTGACGGAAATATACTGCTGCGACTCGCCCAAGCTGACATCGCTGACGCTGGGCGAGCAGCCTGAACTGACAACCCTGAACATCAACAACACCAACATCTCGAACATCGACCTGACGAAGTGCCCCAAGCTCGAGACGCTGCGCATGAAGGGCACACCTATCGGTGCCGTCGACCTGTCGGGATGCCCCGAGCTGAAGGAAATAGAATGTGACGCTGTGCTCATGCCCGGCCTCGACCTCTCGGCTTGCCCCAACGCTGGTTTCGTGGATTAATCATCACAAACTTTTGACAATGAGCAACGACAATGAGATGACTCCACAGCAGAGCCAACCGGCAGAGCGCCGGCAGAGACGCCAGCCGGAGACAATAGGCGAGTTACAGCAATGGTATGCCGACCACAACCTGCCGCCTGAGGAGGTGACACGTTTCTTCATTGGCAGAAACATCACGGCGCCCAAAGCCTTCGGCATCTACAAGGACGAGAATGGCGAGTTTGTGGTGTACAAGAACAAAGCCAGCGGCGAGCGTGCCATCCGCTATCAGGGTCCCGACGAGCGCTTTGCCGTAGGCGAGATACTGTCAAAGCTGAAAGACGAGATAGCCAAGCGTAAAGGCAACAAGCCGAGAAACAACGTCAGCAGCATGGCGGCGTCATCCAGCGACACGTCAGAACCGTCATCGGCCAGTGGCCTGACGTGGTCGTTCAACAAGACAGCGGGGAAGGGATGCTTCCTCGTCGGCTTGGTCATGGCCATCCTGGCTATCTTCATCCCCTCTTCAAAAGAGGTGCCCAACGGCTACTACAGCTATGACGACACCCCCTACTATCACCAGGGGTCGTCGTGGTACCGTTACAATGCTGCCGACATGATCTGGGCACTCGCCGAGTCGCTCGATGAAATCATTACCAAGGACAATGTCGACCAGTATCGGCTTAAAAGCTTCAGCGGACGTCGGTTTGAAGACACTGAATGGTATGATAAGGGCAGCAGCTATGACAATGATGATGACAGCAACTACAACTGGGACGATGATGACAGCTGGGACAGCGACGACACGAACTGGGACGATGACTGGTAATCATCGTCCCTCCTAAACACTGGCGTGGCGCAAGCCCTTTTTTCTTTTTAAACACGAATGACCATGCGCTCGGCTCTGCCGCTTGCTACCGAAGGGACGCAAGAATTAAACACGAATTTCTCATGAATTTTTATTTATGAATAATTCGTGATTCATTCGTGAATAATTCATGTTGCGTCGCAGACATTTTCAAACACGAATGACCATCAATTAAACACGAATTTCTCACAAATTATTATTTACGAGTATTTGCGTGTCATTCGCGTATATTCGCGTTGCGTCGCAGACATTTTCAAACACGAATGACCATCAATTAAACACGAATTATTCATCAATTATAATTTACGGCATCGGGAATTTTTGCGTTCTGAGCGGTTAAACAACCTGTGCATGTCGATTTACAGGTTTTTCAGCCCGCATGTATTCGTAACCTTATTGCTTTTAGTATTTTAAAATTGTCCGTAATTTTTCTTTACATTTCGGACTTTTCGTCCGAAGCCTTCGGACGACTTGTCCGAAGCCTTCGGACAGAGTGTCCGAAGCCTTCGGACTTTTTTGGGGAGCTTCATTTTGGTAGTCCCCTTACAGGGGGTGGGCGGGGGGAGGGACGCGGCGGGAGCTTAGAACGGGTAGCCGATGGCGATGTGCAGGGTGTGCATATCCTTGAAGCGGGGAATGTTGAAGTAGCCGCCGTGCCCTGTGTCGTAGGGCAGGTGCAGGCCGAAGCCCCAGTCCACACGAAGGACGAGGAAATCGAGGTCGTAGCGCAAGCCGAAGCCGGTGCCGGTGGCCAGCTGCTTGAAGAAGTTCTTGGCGCGGAACTTCCAGCCGGAGAACAACTTGTTCCATTCGTCTAAGAAATCGCGCTCATAGCCGTCTACTTCGTCGTCGTTGAAGCTTATGGTCCAGTCCTCAGAGTTCCACACATTGCCTGCATCGAGGAACACGGCACCATAGAGATTGCCGGAGAGCCGCTTGCGCCATTCTAAGTTCATGACCACCTTCACATCGCCGTTCTGCAACATATACGAGAACTGGCGGCTGTTGCCAAATCCTTCAAACGAGCCGGGGCCGATGCTGCGCACGGGGAAGGCGCGGATGCTGTTGGCACCGCCCACGTAGAACATCTCGCTGAACGGTCCCGACACGCTGTTGCCGTAGCTCCACATCAAACCGTAGTTCAGATGGGCCACGAGCTTCGAGCTGGAGCTCAGCGTCCACGTCTTCGTCAGGTCGGTCTCAATCTTGAGGAACTGCGAATAGGGATTCTTGAACAGCGTCTTCTCTTTCTGGTTCCACCCGTTGCCTTGTATGAGCACGTCGTAGAGGGCGGTCATGTTGCCGGCCTCCTCCACCGTTGTCTCCCAGCGGATGGGGTTGCGCATCGTGGTGGGCGACGTGTAGGTATAGGTGTAGCGCATCTTCGGGATGAAATAATCGTCCATGGTGGTTGTGAGGTAGGGACTCGCCTCCAACAAGCTGTCGAAACGCTCGGTGTGACTGTTCATAAACTGATATTTCACCGTCAGCGGTGAGAACTCGTGGCGGCTGCTCTCCGTGGGCTGCCACCGGTAGGTCCACTCGCCGCTGACAATGTGCATCTTGTAGTAGCTGGGGCGGCGCACCACATCGGTAGACACTTTCAGGATGGTTGAGGGCGGCACATAGAAGCGGCGGAAGCGGCGTCGGCGACGCTCGGCGGTGGCCGGCCCCGCTGTGCCGGCAGTGCCTGACGCACTGGCCACCCTGCTGCGCAGCGCCCTCCTGCTTCTGAAGCGGGGGAACAGCGTGCGGGGGAACTCAATGCTGGCATCGGCACCATACTGATAGCTGTTCATGTCGCTGCCCTTCGACGACGTCTCCCATTCGTAGGCGCCGTGCAGGTTGATGTCGAGCTTCTCGCCGCCGTGGAAGGCGTTGCGGCGCGTCAGACCAATCTTCAGCTCCGGGCCCAGGCGGCCGATGGTGCGGTTGATGAAGTTGGTCTCTATGTAGAAGTCGTAAGGCTTGTCGAAGACGCAGTCGAGCATCAGGTCGAGGGTATCGGCCTGGGCTAAGCCATGGAGACTGTCGATGGAAGCCTGAGCCGGTCGCGGCGTGAACTGGAAGTCGATGGATGAGAAGACCCCCGTGGCGTTCACCTTCTGCATCGACTCCTGGTAGGCATCGTAGCTGAACAGCTGTCGCGGGCGCAGCTTCATCCCTTGCAGGATGACGCTGGTGCGGATGGGCGGTCGCTTGCCGCTGAAGAGCACCTTCAGCGAGCGTCGGCCCAGGATGCTGTCGGTGCGGTCCATCGCGGAGCGGCGCAGGCGCACGCTGGTGGTGCCGATGTACCAGGGACGCAGCACCCGCTCGGGCAGCGAGTCGGCCAGCTGCAGGCGCAATGTCACGCCATAGGGGCCGATGTCGTGTCCCTCCTCGGCGCGTAACGTGCCGATGGTGTCGGCCAGGAACGAGGCGTAGTTGGGCTGATAGTAGAAATAGCCCTTGTTGCGGAACAGCTGGCTGAGGCGGGTGCGCTCGCCGTCGAGGTTCTGCACGCTGAAGGCATCGCCGGGCAGCAGGGTGCTCTCCATGAGCGTAGAGTCGATGAGATGCTGCATGGCGGGCGGGAAGCCGACGTAGGTGAGGGTGTCAACGCGGAACAGCGAGTCCATCTTCACCGTGTAGGCTATCTTGGCTTTCTTCGGATTCTTTTGCGGCACCTCGGCGTAGCTGACGTCACCGTGCAGATAGCCGTAGGTGCGCAGCACCTGCTTGGCCACCTGGGCGCGAAGGGCAGGATTCACCTGGCTCATCAGCACCGGCGGCTTGCCAAAGGTGGTGCCCATCCAGCGGCCGAACTTGGTCTTTGCGCCTTGCGTGGCGTTCCATATCCACAGGGCGTAGGGGAAGGGCGTGCGGTAGTAGCTGCTGCCAAAGAGTGCACCGTTGGGCGCCGTGGCCAGTGCAGCCTCTACCTCCGTCTGTGTGTCTTCGGCATGTGAGCCTTTCTCGTAGTCGGTATAGGCGATGGTCTTCAGGCCGACGAACAGCTGGTCGTCGTCGGGTATGTGTTTGGTGGTAGAGCACGATGAAAGGAAAAGGAGGAGAAAGCAGAGCCACAACAGCCCACCCCTTGCCAATAGCATGCGAGAGGGGAACACGACTACTCTTGCCCGTCGGGTAACGAAATGAATAAGGTTACTTGATGCTCTCATTATTAATAATGCTTTCTTGGGGTGAGCCGTTGATGCTGTCACGCGGTGAGCCGTTGATGCTGTCACGCGGTGAGCCGTTGATGCTGTCGCGCGGTGAGCCGTTGATGCTGTCACGCTGTGAGCCGCTGCCATAGGTTCTGTTCAAGCCCATTCCCGTACGGGAGGAATAGGAGCCGGTCCTCATCCTCACGTTTCTTGTCTTCTTGAAGATGTCGATGAGCCTGTCCAGCTTGCGCTTCCAGACGAAGCCGCCGCCGTACTCGCCGGTGTAGCCCTCTAACCAGTCGTAGACGTTCTGGTTGTAGAACAGCTTCAAGTATTTGTTACTCGTTGCCGACAGGCGGTACTCCATGGTGACATTGTCGAAGAACGACTGCTGCATCCCTTCCACCTCGGCGCCCGACGACACCTTGCCGCCTATCTGCACGTTGAGGCGGTTGTTCCAGAAGCGCTTGGCAAAGCTGAAACTGTAGTCGTTGTGCGACTGGCCTGCGGCGTCGATGGAGCTGCCGAGGCCCACCTGCAGGTCGACGGTCTTCAGGGCGCCGGCCGTGATGTTGTTGATCTCGCTCTGCAGGAACGAGCTCAGGGCGGAGTTCATCGAGAAGGCGCTGGTGTTGCCGTCGGCCAGATACATGCCCGTGGTGAGCATGGTGACGGCCAGCTTGCCCCGCTGCTCATGGCTCATGCTGTTCAGCTCGTTCTGCACCTGCATGTCCTCTGGCGCGTTGATGGTGAACGCCAGGCCCATGTTCTCCAAGGTCTGCGTGATGACAACGCCGCAGTCGAACACGACGTTGCGGCTCTGGCCGTCGCTCTCATTCGACACGGCGGCACGGTGGCGCTCGGTGGCCGTGATGTTCAGCGTGGGATTGTCGGGCTGCCCCGTGAACTCCACGTAGCTGCCCTGTGCCAGGGTGAAGGTCTTCAGCGGGATGACGGGCAGCGAATACTTCATCGTGCCGCTGTTGATGGTGTAGCGCCCGGTGAGGTTCATGCCGTCGGCATCCATGCGCAGGCGCAGGTCGCCGCCGCCAAGCAGGTCAACATAGTTGGTCTGGTCGGCATTCAGGGCACAGCGCACATGGGCTCCCTCGTCGATGTTCAGCTGCACGTCGAGGTCGAGGGCGTCGGTCTCGGGTGTCACGACGACGGTCTGCGTAGTATCGCTGAAATCGGTGAATTTCACCAATTCGTCCAACTGGCTGTCGGTGGAGAGGGGCGAGTCGAGGAGGATGTAGTTCAGATCGGTGGTGCCCAGCACGTCGAGGCGTCCGCGGAGGTTGAGCTTGTCGAGATTGCCGGTGAGACGGGCAAAAAAGTTGACAAACATGCGGCCGTAGGCCACCGACTCTTTCTTCTGCTTGGCATTGACGAGATGGAAGTTGCGGGCAGAGAGACGCAGGCTGACGGCATCGCTGCCCTTGCCGTAGAAGTCCACATTGCCGTTGAAGGTGAGGGGGCTGCTCTGTGCGGCGTCATTGTCGGCATAGAGGGTGAAGCCGTCGAGCACCAGCTTCGAGTCGGTCATCTGCAGGGGCTTGTCGCCAAAGCGCATCCTCATGCCGTAGGGCGTGCTGACCAGATAGCCGTCGGTGAACGTCAGGCGGCCGTCCATGTCAAGGTTCGACATGGGTCCGTTGACGCTGAAGGTGCCGTCGGCAAAGCCCTCGAAGCCCAGCAGCTGGTCGGGCATGAAGCCGTTGACAATAGCCAGGGGCATGTGTGTCAGCTCTACGACGGCGTCGAGGCGCTTGCCGTCGAGGTAGCTGCCCTGCAGGGTGCCTATCTGCGCGTCGTCGAGCATCATCGTGGCGTCGACGACGTGGGTGCCGTCTTCGCGCAGCAGGTAGACGAACTCCGAGCCGAGGTTGCCGATGGGGCTGCCCTCATAGGCCATCTGCGTGACGCTCATGTCGCTGGCCACTGAGATGCTGTGGTCTTGGTCCATCATCAGGTGGTAGTCGCCGTTGAGCGTGCCGCTGATGGCGGGCAGCATCACCAGGCCGCTGGTGAGCTCGCCCAGGTCGAGGCTGCTCACACTGATGGTGAGGTCCTGCAGCAGCTCATGGGACTCATAGGTCTCATGGGTCTCATGGGACTCATAAGACTCATAAGTCCCATCATCCCTATCCTCAGAATCCCCCGAGTAAATCTGTATCCTTGTGCCGTCGTCGGCCATCAGGTCGACGTTGGCCTCTATTCGCAGGTTGTCGTGCAGCAGCAGATAGTTGTCGTCGTTCAGGGCAAACTCCTTGTAGCCCAGCGTGGGACGGCTGGGGATGAGCTGGAAACGGAGCCCGGTGGCATCGCCATCAGCCCCCGGCAGTGACACCATCTCCACCTTCGAGCCGATGCGGATGTTGAGACGGTCCTGCTCGTCAAAGTATCTCACGCCGAGGCTGGCGCCATGCTGCTGCAGCAGACCGTCGTAGAGAATGCGGAAGGTGCCGGTGGTGTTGCGCTTGCCGTTGATGATAGAGCCGTTGAACGTCAGCCCGTGTGTCTTCTCTACCAGCGACAGGCGGATGCTGTCTAAGAGCATGGAACCGGTGTTCAGCTTCAGCATGTCCATCTGGCCGTTCAGCCCTGACAGCGGCGAGGCGTGCAGGTCGATGTCCAGCTGGTCAAAGGTGATGCCGGCCTGGGCGTTGAGGATGGTGGCAATGGGGTTGCCCTTCTTGCAGGTGATGTAGAGTCGCCCCGTGGGCAGGAGGCGCTTCAGGGCCGGCTGGTCGATGGTGTGGTGGCTCAGTTGGTCAGCGATGCTGTCGGCCAGCATGCTGAGCTGGGGCAGCAGCTGTTCGTAGCTGCCCTGCGCGTCGCCTTTTACGATGAAATCGCCACTTTGCAGGCGTACCACTGTGGTGTCGCTGCTCGTTCTCAGCAGGATGCCGATGCGCTCAGGATGGTGGGTCTGCACAGAGTCGCGGATGTAGAGATCGGTCATCAGCGCCGAGAGACGGTGGTGCAGCTTCGTGTCAGTGTCGATGTCGAAGTCGCCGTTGAGGCCCACCACGGTGGGATGATCCATGATGCCGAGGGCATAGAGGTCGGCGTGCTTCAGGTTGGTGCTCACCTTGGCCACGACGTTGCCCTTGCCCATCAGCGCATCGACATCGAAGGAGCCGTCCACCAGGCTGTTGTGGCTCTCGGCACAGAGCTGCAGGTGTTGGCCTTCGACGGTGGCAGTGGCCTCCACGCTGTCTATCTGCCACTGGTCGTAGCTGACGCTGTGCAGCCGTATGTCGGCCACGAGGCAGCTGTTGGCGCTGCCGGCGTCGAAGGTCGGGATGCCGTTGCCGCGCAGGGTGATGTCGGTACTGAGCGGCCCCACACCCATAGAGGGCATGAAGCGGCGCAGGTCAAGGGCGTGGGTGCTGAGCCGGGCGTCATAGCTCAGGGCGTCGGGATGGTCTGTCAGGTTGGTGAGAGGGCCTTCCACAGTGGCCTTCATGGTGGCCTGGGCCCTGCCTTGCCGCATGGTGATGTCGGCGGTGGTCTGGTCGGCCAAGGCCTGAAGGTCGGCCTGAAGGCTCGTGCCGCCAGGCAGTTGCAGGTCGTCGGCCTTGATGGTTTGGAAGACCTGTGCCTCCAGCGACATGTTGCCGGTGAGATGCTCCAGGTCGAGAAGGTTGTGCAGCCGTCCGCTGACCTCGGCGTGCGCCATCATCGGCACAGAGACGCTGAGGCGCTCGATGTCCATCTGGTGCATGTCGCCGTCGATGCTGGCGTGCAACGTCACAGGATGCTCCTCCCATTGGGTCGAGGCGCTGGCTTTCAGCCGGTGCACGCTGAGGTCGTCGCCCTTTTTGGCGAGGCCGCCCTGCAGCTGGTGCAGCGTCAACCCCAGGCTGTCTTCTCGCAACGATGCCTGGGCAATGCCCACGCGCAACTCATCTTTATAAGAGAAGAGCGAGTCGAGCTGCAGCTCCATGCCGCTGAGCGCAACCGTGTTGTAGCTGTCGCGCCCATAGCTGCCCGTGGTGAGGCTGCCCTCGTGCCAGTCGATGGCTCCGAAGGCAAAGCGCACAAAGCCTAAGTGCAGGTCGCCCTGGTGCAGCGTGGCTTTGGGCAGGCTGGCTGTGATGCGTAAGGGCACGGTGGTGGCAGAGTCGGCTGGCGAGGCGTCGGTGGCAAACACGGCGGTGGAGTCCATCACGATGCACAGGCGCGTGTCGTCGAAGTCGAAACGGTCGAACAGGATATGCCAGCCCACGGTAGAGGTGTCGACGGCGGCGGTGTCGCTCATGTAGATGGTGAGGTCGGTGCGGCTCAGACGTGGACGCTGCAGCTGCATTTCCATGGCTGCGGCATCGATGCCGGGAGAGGAGAGACTGAGGCTGCCGATGTAGCCTTTCAAACGTAAATCGCCGATGAAATCGATGGTATTGACATGTGCATCGTCTATGCGCAGCTCGTCAAGCACGATGCTGCCGCTCAGCAGCGGCCACAGCTTCACGTCGACGACGGAGCGGCGGATGTCGGCAATGGTGTCGTTGTCTTTCACGATGCGCACGCCCTCGGCCACCAGGTCTAAGGGGAAGCTCAGGTCCACATGCTCCACGCTGATGTCCATGCCGATCTTCTCAGACGCGACAGACGCCACACGCTGCACCACCCAGTTCTGAATGGGCGGCACATAGAGCAGGGCTACCAGCACAATGAACAGCACAACAGGGCTGAGCAGCACGATGCTTATCCACTTGAGGACTCTTTTCATCTGCGAGGGGTCCTAACGTTTTTGAGGCTAATCTGGTGCAAAGGTATAACTTTTTCCGCAAACATGATGCGTTTCAGCGTTAAAAGTGCAAAAAGGCCTCACGTCATAGCCGCTTGATCACTTTACAAGGATTCCCCACTGCTACAGTATTGGAAGGAATGTCATTTACCACAACGGAGCCCGCTCCAATGCTCACATTGTCGCCGATGGAGACTCCGGGAAGGATGGTGACGCTGCCGCCAATCCACACATTGTTGCCGATGTTGACAGGCTTTGCCCATTCCTGGCGAGAATTTCTTCGGACAGCATCCGTACTATGGCAAGCAGTATAGATGGAGACGTTGGGACCTATGAAACAGTCATCGCCAATAGTCACATAGGCTTCATCGAGAACGGTGAAGTTGAAATTAGCAAAGAAACGCTTGCCAACACTGATCTGCTTGCCGTAGTCACATCGGAATGGCTGGTTGATGATCACCTCGTCGTCGCCAATATGCCCAAGCAGCTCTTTCAGCAGTTCCTTCATCTTCTGAGTTTCACTGGGGCGCAGTGAGTTGTAATCATGGATTTTCTCTCTTGTCTCCATCAACTCACTCAACAGCACGGGGTCAACGGCGGAGTAGACTTCGCCAGCCAGCATTTTCTCTTTTTCTGTCATACGCTTCGTTATCTTGCCTGTACTATAGCCGAGCACGGTGTCAGCCAACTATTTCATCGATGGCCTTGCGCTTCTTTTCCTTTGGTTCGTCGGCAGCATAGCCTAAAGGGATGACCACGGCAGGCTCTTCGTTCTCAGGGAGCCCAAACGCTTCTTTGCATTGTTCGGCATTGAAATTACACACCCAACAGGTAGCCAGCCCCTGCTCAGTGGCAGCCAGACAAAGATGCTCAACAGCTATGGCTATGTCGATGTCGCCATGATGCTTGCCGTCGCTACGCACCCATTCCTCGTCATGCAGGACAGAGGCAATGATGTACATGGGAGCCGTCTTGAACCAGTCGCGGTTATAGCATTGTTGCAGCCTGGCCTTGTCCTCATCCTTGCTGACGATGTGGAAACGCCAAGGCTGTTTGTTCACTGCTGAAGGTGCAAAGCGCACACACTCCATGACATAGTCAAGTTTCTCTTTCTCCACGTCGAGGGCCCGGTACGCCCTGCAACTGTATCTCTCCGTAACAAGTTCTAAAAAGTTCATATCCTATTATTTTGGTTTGACATTCGTCTTTTTTCTTATGTTCCTCCATCACACCTATATCCGTCTGGGAGAGACAGTGGGCAACGCTTTCTCCGATGGTAAGCAGCTAAAGTAAGCGACCAACGGAAGGAGCCTAAACTCGCGCTAAACCCCGATAATCAGCCATGTGCATTTCCAATATCCGATATTTCTTCAACCGGAGGTTCAGCAGCCATCCAATAGAAGGTTTCTTCTGGTTTGAGGTCATATCGCTTGGTTGTCTCACTGACATATTGATCCACGATGTGATACCAGTCCTTTTGTTTCATACCGAAATAGCGTTCGCCAAATTGGTTGAAGCACTCACGGACGATGGCCAGTAGTGTCGTCCCGGCATCCATTGCCATCATATTATCAACCATCGACTTCAATGACTCATCATCACAGATATTGCGAATTGTTGCTAATGTCACTTCAACAGCCACAGACTTCGTTTCATCGGCCTGCTCATATTTCTTGAAATTCTCTGCCTGCTCGAAGATTTCCTTGAACACCTCGTCCTGTGGAACTGGAGGATAACCATGCTCTGCCAATATCAGAATCAAGTCCATCTGCAGTTCTGCTTTGATGTCAGAACGATTGGCCCAGTCGGTGTATTTCGACTTGTCATCCACCATCTTCTTTACGGCAGCGGCCAGCGTCAGCAGTTTGTCTTCTGGGTATTCAAAACCGAACTTATGAGCTATTTCTTTCAGAATATCATAGAAAGCTTTTTCCTCGTAGGTAATGCCTAAGTCCTTGAACGATTTCTTCTCTTTGTTTACCTCCTTCAGCAGTTCTGCCATCTGCTTGGCTACCTCATTGAGCACCTCCTCAGCAAACACAGCATTGTCGCTACGGTCATTATATCGCTGCACCAATGCATTCAGACGCTTCGTGAAATCCACGCCCTTCATCTTATTGACCTTCTTGAAATCGGTAATAACTGTCCGAAGCAGCTTCTCCATCAGTTTCACCTTCGTATTAGGCAACTTCAGCTTCTCCAGCCTCGTCATATAGTCTTCACTCAGCAAGTCCAGGTCCTTTGTATTCGTATTCACCTGTGCTACCTCCTCAACTCCGTCCGACTTCAGGGCTTCTGCTATCATTTGGCTCACCTTGCGATTCATCTGCGAGGCATCGGGAGCATCTCCCTTTGTCAGTTTGTATATAATAGAACGCACACCTGTAAAGAAGTGGATGTCTTCACGATCCTTATCGTTGATGGCCTCATGGTTGGAACAGAGATTGAAGGCAGACTTCAGTTTCTTGGCATGACCCATAAACAGATTCTGCGATTTCTCCGTAGCCTGTACGAACTCTGCCGCATATTTCAGGCATTCCAATTGTTCCAAAGGCGTGCCAGTAGAAAACTTGCTGTAATCGAAGGTATGGAACATTCGGCGCAGGATGTCCAACTCGTCTTTCACCATCGTCACACTCTGTTCGATGGTTTCCACGTTGTCACCCATGTCACCACCACCGGCATACTGTTTCAGGGCATTGTTCATGTTGCTCTTAATGCCGATATAGTCAACCACCAGTCCTTTGTCCTTGCCTTCAAACACACGGTTCACCCTCGAAATGGTCTGTACCAACGTGTGCTTCTGTAAAGGCTTGTCTATATACATCGTGTCGAGACAAGGCACGTCGAAGCCTGTTATCCACATAGACACGACGATAGCAATCTTGAAATTAGAGTCAGGATTCTTAAACAACACATCAAGTGCCTTGCGATCTTCGTCCGAACCAATCAGTTCGCGCAGTTTCGGATCATCATCCTTCTCACGAGTCATCACCAATTTGATGCGCTCCACTGGCGTCTGGTCTTCTGCTCCTATCTTCTCTTCCCATTCGGGGCGCAAGGCAATAATCTGTTTATACAGATCATAGGCTATTTCACGACTTGAGCATACAAACATTGCCTTACCGCAAACGGTGCTTCCTTCCTCTATTCGCTTTTCGTAGTGCTCAATGAAATCCTTTGCCACCACAGCCAAACGGTTAGGATCACCCAGAATCTTATTCATCTGTGTCACCGCCTTCTTGCTTTCCTCAATCTGGAATTCATTGGCGCCTTGTTCTTCACATTGCTTATAGTATGCCTCTATCGCCTCCAGTTGTTTGTGGTCGGCAAAAACCTTGGCTGCTCTTCCTTCATAAACGATACGACGAGTGATGCCGTCAGCAACCGATTCCGTCATGGTGTAGCTGTCCACTACATCGCCAAATACATCTATCGTGGCATCAATCGGTGTTCCTGTAAAGCCTACATAGGTAGCATTGGGAAGCGAGTCGTGCAGATATTTGGCAAAGCCATAGCTGCGCTTTACGCCTTTTTCGGTGATGGTGACATTCTGTTCCACATTCGTCTGCGAGCGGTGGGCTTCGTCGGAGATACAGATAATATTGGCACGGTCAGACAATAGGTTGATATCCTCGCTGAATTTCTGTATAGTCGTCAGGAACACGCCGCCGCTCTTTCGTCCTCTCAACTTCTTGCCCAACTCTTCGCGTGTTCCTGGCATACTTGGACATATCACAACATTTCCGTTATCAATTTCTGTTCGAAACCGCTTTTCAAAATCCTCGTGTTTCTTAATCTTCGCATCGATTCCATAAATTGTATCCCAATCGAAAACACAAAAAATTTTAGGATCAGTATTTGCATTTAATATCTCTTTGATTCTTTTGGGAAATGCCTCGGTGTAGTTTGACTCATCAGCAAAATACTTCGGTCTGATATTGAACTTATATCCTGTCGTGTCATTTATATGTGTAAAGTAATAGCGCTCGGTATTGGTTCCGCCACTGATGAGGAATGGGTACAGCGGTCCCATATCCCTTGTTCCCTCATCTTCTTCTGGTGAGGAAGCAGGTACAGCCTCAAAATATTGTTGCTGTTCAACGACCTCAGCTAATTCTCTTTCTTCCATCACATTACTTCATTGTAGCCCCAAAACGTTTGTTGCGATAAGCCTCTCTGATTGATGACAAGCGGTTTATGCCTTTGAAATCTGTCAGTTTATACAAATCCGTCACACCAGCCTTATCCTTTTCAGTAAACCACACGGAATCTTTTCTAATGAGGTCATCCACCAAATCTAGCAAACCATCATTATGTGTAGTGACAAGAAGTTGAGACCTTGAATGAGTCTTCAAATATTCAAATAGCATCTTTTCAAACAAATTGGGATGCTGCGAAGTCTCTATCTCATCTATTGGCAAAAAAGCGTTTTTCTCAAGTGACTCATACAATACTGTTTCTATACCGAAAGTACGCAGAGTTCCGGTCGATTCATCACCTCTATTCATCTGGTATGCCTCTCGCCCGTTTTCATTTTCAACGGTATGCTCAAAACTGGTATGATGAAGTGAGATGGTTCTCTCTTTCTTGATTCGCTCCCTTTCGTCCTTAGGAATACGCTCGTCAGAGATTCGGAACTTCACTTCTTCATCTGATATTGGCCTATTCACAATATCTGAAGAAATATTAGTGATATTGAAATCTGCTTCATGCAGGAAGTTCACAAGATAATGGGTCAAGTCTTTATTCTCTGCCGTTTTACGCTGTGCATAATCCGTAAGATAGGTTGATGGAAATACGGCAGGCATTGTCTGCTCCTTCATCCAGTTTTTGGCAGCATCAATCAGAGGCAGACTTGCATTCACTTGATTACGAGCCACAAAGAAAGAAAGATTCTTCAGACAATATCCATTAATCAACTCTTTGGCAGAAGCACTGATTTTATCACCTTTCGGGTTAATCTCCACCTCCGAATGTCCGTCCACCAGTTTTCTCTCAAACAACATAGTGGGTTGGGCACTTTTATAATACGAAAGTTTTTCCAAATAGACTTGATTCCTGTCCAACTCCAGCTGATACCAATACTTCACATTGCCGACAAAGAATATCAGTTCAAAGCAGGACGGCTCATTTGGCGAAACAGCGTCAAGTTTGAACGGAACGACCCCAGTTGGCTCATCCATACCTTCGGGCTTATAACTCCAAAAGCGGGGAAGGAAATCAAAAGCATAGAGCAAATTTGACTTTCCTGATGCATTATATCCATACAGCACACCAAAGCGAAGCAATCGTGTACTATCGTTAATCTTTACCACCTGACTATTTTCCGCAAACTGGTCGTTTGAGGCAACGAAACTGAATGTCACTTCATTTTTAAACGAGAGCACATTCTTTATTTTCAATTCTTGTATCATACCTATGCTTTTATTTTTGCCGCAAATATACAGATAAAATCCGAATTAACATCATGCTATTTGTAAAATCTGCACAAAATTTGCAATTATTCAGGATAAAAATGTTATCGACCATGTTTTTCCTTGTAGTATTTGTCTAAAAGTTCATCGACTTCTTCTGACGTCAATTCACCTTCTATGTTCCTACAAGCCAATTCTATGAGATAGTTAGAGACAGTTAGCCCATCAACAGCTTGCAAGCCGATGGCACCTCTCCAATTACTTGCTCTTTCACGAACTTGTGGGTCGTCTGACTGCTTGTATTTTTCAAATACACTCAAACTGTTTTTCTTGTAGCAATATTCATCAAGGTCTTTATATTCTTCTTCCATATCCAATTCCTATTATTGCCCCATCTTCGCCAAAAGCAAAGACTGTAATTCGGTTAGTTTCTCGTTCTCTTTCATTTTTAATAATATCATTTCATTGCTAATACTAAGCAATTGGGAAAACTCAGCAAGTATATCGCTTGGAGGATATACTACTCTTATCTTTTCAAAGTCACTTTTGTTAAGAAGTGGCATAGTAGAACTTCCCAAAGCCATAGCTCTTAATTCTTTTGACATGAACGACAAGACGTAAAAGAGATAATCAGAATATTCTCTACGGTTTACAATGATAGAATTCATTTGTTGATTAGTGATACACTCTTCAGAGGCAATGGTGACTTTACCCATATCTGAGCCTATACATGTAACTATTACAGAACCTTTGGGCAAGACTTTTCCATTTAGTCGTTTTACGCCTATCTCAGAAAGCTCACGTTCAGCTCCTATTGCGAACTTATGATAATTTCCAAAATCTCCAGGGGTTACAAAAGGCATATCATTTCCAAAATCTTCAGGATTATCACTTGAAGGAGTTTTTCCTGTTATCACCACTCCAAATTCTCCAATCGTCCCCATTCTCCAGCCATCGGGGAGGTTTTCTTTGTCGATGTTATCGACGAAGGTTTTGCGGTAGAGGGCTTGGGCGGTGGCTTCGAGGTGCTGAATCATTTGATTGTTGAGACGGATGCGATTGGTCAGCGTTTCGTATTCTGACTCGATTTCACGTTGACGAGTGAAGGAGGGGATGGGGAGTTGCATATTGCAAAAGTCTTCCCAAGTCAAACTGCCACGAACACCACCCACAGCATAGTAACTGGCTTCACGGTCAAACTCACTTCGAGAGAACCACATCATCAGATACTGAGGCATCAACGCCGTCTTATCAACAACCTCAAACATGGGATAGGCAGGCGACATAATAGCCTCATCTTCTTCAAACATGGCAACAGGCATCTTTCCGTCACGGCTTACCTGTATCAAACTGCAAGCAAATTGCTCCTTCCGGATAACTTTATAATTAGATAGGTCTGTGCCGATGACATTTGCCACCGATGGAATGAACGCCTTGTCAATCGTAAGACCAACAAGTTTCGTAACCTTCAACTCCCGATTACGAACATTCACCTCTCTGATATAGTCGCCTAAACGTTTATATTCCGCTTTACTCATCGTTGTTTTTGTTTATCAGATTGACAACTACCTTCACCATGACGTCCTTTTCCTCCGTCCTACTCTCGGCAATCATCAGCGTGAGGGCAACGAGGGTGCTGTCGGCAATGCGCTTGCTACCGTCAGGATGATAGAGAATGTGATTATTGTTAAGGAACCAGAGGAACAGCGTGGCGGCAATGCGTTTGTTACCATCACTGAACGAGTGGTTCTTCGTGACAAGATAGAGCAGCATGGCGGCCTTCTCCTCCACACTGGGATAGAGTTCTTCGCCACCAAAAGTCTGATAAATTTGTCCGATACTGCTTTTGAAGGAGTCATCCTTCTCGTTGCCAAAGAGAACAGAGCCACCAAATTTCTCTCGCAATCCATTGATAGCTTCCATTGCATTCTCGTAGGTAGCATGGAACGGCTCTTCTTTTGTGGTCTTATTGATAGTAAGCCGCTCGTAGTCGTAATTGTCGAGGGTATCGAGAGCATAGGTGTAGTCTGTCACCACCTCAAACAGGGCATTGGTCTCATCGTTCGACAGTAGCGGCTGGCTCTGTATGGTGCGCCCAAGCATACCTACCAGTTGGCGTAACTCACCAATCTGCTCCTTACGCATACGCTCATTGATGGCATAGCCCTTGATGAGATAATCTTTTAGTATCTTTCGCGCCCAAATGCGAAAAGCTGTACCGCGTTTGCTCTTTACACGATAACCAACAGAGATAATGACGTCAAGATTGTAATATGGAACAGGCTTCTTGATTCCATTAACGTGTATTTTTTGCACGTTATTTTCACGTTCTAATTCTCCTTCTTTAAAAACATTGATAACATGCCTACGAATGTTCGATTCTTCTTTGTCAAATAGCATTGCCATCTGACTAGTAGACAGCCACACTGTCTCGTTCTCCAGCCGAACATCCACTTGCGTCTGCCCGTCCTCGGTCTGATATATGATGATTTGATTATTCGAGTCCATAGCCTAATGAATTAAAGAGGTCTTTCAGCTTTTGTTTACTTTCTTCTTCCTTCTGCAAAAGATCGCGCAAATCTGCTTGCAGTTGTTTCATCTTGGTTTCGAAGTCTATCTGCTCGTCACGGTTGCGGAACTCGATGTATTTGCTTGGCACGAGGCTCCAGCCTTTCTTGTCAATCTCGTCGAGGGTGGCTGAATAGCAATATTCTGGTTCGTTGTGATACGTCTCTTCATAGCCTACACGCTGCCAGTTATGGAAGTTCTCTGCTATCTGCTGTATCTGCTCTGTAGAGAACTGTATGTACTTCTTCTCAAACGGCTCTCCCCACTGGCGCAGGTCGATGAACAGCACCTCGTTCTCACGATTGCGATAGCGAACCATCTTGCCGTTCTGCTCCACCGTACGGGCTTTCTTGTTATTGTTCAGAATCCATAGCGTCACGCTGATGTCCGTAGAATAGAACATGTTGCGTGGCAGAATGACAATAGCCTCTACCAAATGGTTCTGAAGTAGTTGCTTACGGATAGCCAACTCAGTTCCGTCGCCACTCAACGCACCATTGGCAAGAAGGAAACCTGCTGTTCCATTAGCAGATAGTTTTGAGACAATGTTAAGAATCCAACCATAGTTGGCGTTGCTTGTAGGAGGCACATCGTATCCAGCCCAGCGTGGGTCATCCTTCAGTTCGTTCTCTGCTCGCCAGGCCTTCTGATTGAATGGTGGATTAGCCATGATGAAGTCTGCCTTCAGGTCTTTGTGCTGGTCATTATGGAAAGTATCGGCTGCCATCTCGCCCAGGTTACAGGCAATGCCACGAATGGCAAGGTTCATCTTTGCCAGTTTGTAGGTGGTATTGGTATATTCCTGTCCATAGACAGAGATGTCGCGCTTGTTACCGTGATGTGCCTCGATGAACTTCATACTCTGTACAAACATGCCGCCAGAACCACAACAAGGGTCATATATCTTACCACGATAAGGCTCAATCATCTCAGCAATAAGGTTGACGATGGTCTTAGGCGTATAGTATTCACCCTTACCCTTACCTTCGGCAATGGCAAACTTACCGAGGAAGTATTCATATACACGCCCTATAAGATCGTTTTCAGGGTCTTTCAGCGTGTCAATCTTGTTGATTTCATCAAGCAGAGCAGCGAGCTTGGTACGGTCGAGCGACAGACCTGCATAGTAATTGCTTGGCAAGGCTCCTTTTAGCGTAGGGTTGCTCTGTTCCACTTTCGCCAATGCCTTGTCTATCTTGATGGCAATATCATTCTGCTTAGCATTCTCAATCAGAAAATCCCAACGGCTCTCGGGCTCCAGATAAAAGACGTTCTTGGCATTATAGAACACGGGGTTGTCTGCAAAAGCCTCCCTGCCTTCCGCCACCAATTCATTGCGCCGCTCCGTAAAGCGGTCGTGTGCATATTTCAAGAAGATGAGACTCAGCACCACGTGTTTATACTCCGATGGTTCCACAGAGCCTCGCAGTTTATTCGCCGATTCCCATAGGGTTTCCTCTATTGCTTTTTCTTTAATCACTTTTTTTGCCATGTAACTCTTTTCTATTTTGTTGATACGATAAGTGAACGCATATCAACATCCAAAATGGTTGCAATCTCTTTTAATTGTGCCACAGATGGTTGCGTTTTGTTCTGGCACCATCGAGAAATGGTGTGCTCTGTTTTGCCTAACTGTTCTGCTAGCCAGCGACTGGTCTTACCTTGTTCTACGAGGACAACTTTCAAACGATTCAGCGCCTCACTTTGTTCATTGTTTGACATAATGTGTACAGTATTTGAGTGCAAATATATAAATAAGTCGGTAAATAGAAGCACCTTTTACTATTTTTAATACTTTTTGGAGCCCAAGACCTCCATTTTCAATAGATGACGGTCGTAAATATGTTATTATGTAACGTGTTACATAATAACATATTTACGACCGCTTCTTGCGAAAAGTGTTAATTGCCTGCATAGTCTTCTTTTTGTCTCTAACAAAAATATAACACGATTCCATATCTTTTTTGTTGGGTTATCTTGTATGAACATACACACAAAACAAAAGGGATGCAATTCGCTAATAACTTTACTATTAGAGAGTTGCGTCCGCAGAGTGTTGACAATCAGGCACAAAAAAAAGGGAACCTGATTGATTCCCTTTAAGCGTTTTTGGCGGAGAGAGAGGTATCTCTCGCAGAAGGAGATGTCCCTCATCTATTTGTTGTTTAATGAATTGAGTACCAATCATTTAGCATTTCCCATCAAAACGGTTCAGATTGTACGAGGTAATACACTGGTAATACACCTGCTATGTATAATAAGACGGGTAATATAGTTGCCAGATTTCTTAGCCGTCACGCTGTCTTAACGCTCAATGGTTTTAATTCTATCAAAGATCTCTTATCTCACTTTGCAAAGGTAGTGCTTTTGCATCGAATAACCAAATAATTCAAGCAAAAAGGGGACAAAACACTCAAAAATCAGCCATTTCCCGACAGGGTAAGTCGTAAAATTGTTAAAATATGACTTTAAATTTTTCAAGACCACCGTTTTGGTAGCTTATTCCTATTTTTGCAACAAAAAAAGGAGATATAAGCTATGATGCGATTTGAATATGATCAGAAATTTATCAAACTCCTCGCCAAAGAAATGGTGAAGGAGATGCAGAAGGTAAAAGATGAGGCAAAGGAGCCTGAGCTTATCACAGTCAAGGAAGCTGCTGAAACACTTAATTTGTCTGAAGACTATGTGAGAAAGATAAAAGACAAACTACCCCATGTCAAGCAAGGAAACAGCAAACAGGGCCGAATCCTCTTCGTGAAAGAGGGTCTTATGGATGCCTATCTCAATGCTGTCGGAAAAACCAAGTAATGCGTACCAGATGAATTGTGCAAGCGGCGCTTGCACAAATTCGCTATCAGTCGAAACCACGAATTTTGCAAGTCGCGCTTGCAAAAATGAAAAATTGGATAAATTCTCGTCTAAACTCGTCTAAATCTCACTTAAAGTCTCGCTTAAAGTCGCTTAAATTTTCTTAGCAAGAATGCCCTAAATAAAGGCATTTCAGGATATTCCCGCTTTAAATCTCGCTTAAATCCCCACGTAATCTCACGTAAATTTCGCTCTTAAATCGCTCTTAAATCGCTCTTATTTTTTTGTTTTTAAGAGCGACCATACAGATACGTTACCCTTTGTCTCGTTGACGATAATCCTTTCCTCTCTCATCTTAGTCAGCATGTTTCCGACTTTCGCCTTTTTCTGCTTGTCCGATAGAACGTCAGATAAGAGGTTCCAACACAGTTTGTCAATCTCTTCTCTTGTAAGAAACTTGTGGTCTTTAAGCGCATCCTGCAACAGAACTTTACATTTCTTATATTCAAGTCCTTTGTGCATGGTATACTCCGCTTTCTAATTCAGGCTTGCCCTCAACCTCCAGTTCGAAGATGTCCCTAAAAGTATTACGGTCAGTGTCGTGCCGTGACAAACCATACTTCAACTTCTTTAGACTCTTCATACTGTTCTCCCATCATTAGATTTTCAGCAAAACGTAAAATTTCAAATCATAGGAATGAATACTATCCGTCAGTTTGAACGGCTTTCAAATGTCATGTTTGACGAAAGCAAGTTTTTCAACGCTGAGAAAGTTTCAGCAATATATCCGGAACTTATGGATGAAAAGTAGAAAGTCAATTACCGATATGTGAACGGCTAATTCGCGCAATTTCCAGTTATAAAAAGCAGACCATAAAACTACGGTCTGCTGATAATATATTGTATGAAGAATATTCAGAGGAGGGGATTCGAACCCCTGAAGCCTTGCTAAAGGGCTTACCGATTTCTTACATCGGCATCTTAAACCACTCGAACACCTCTCCGATGCAAAGGTACGAAAAATATTTGGAATAACCAAGTTTATATTCGTTTTTCTTTAAAAAAGATACAAAAATTTCATTCTCTGTCTATTTTCTCCATCATATGCTGACAATAATTGCAGTACCCACCATTATCAAGTGCTTCAAGTATTTCACACCAAGGAATATCACAAGCACATCGTTTGCACTCCTTTACCGTATTATTATCAATCTAATATCTGTTCTTTTTTTAAACAGCGAAAGATCTTTTGGTTTAGACTTCCCATCTTGTTGGAATAATCTTTTGCACATCATCTGCTTTTCGACTTTACAATAGTTACATATATGCATAGATTATCATATATTTACTCCAAATGTTATTGGGTCACGACCTTTTAGCAATCGAGTTATCTCATTCAAATACTTATTGGGGAAAGGTAGTACCGTATTCTCATTATATTTAACAAATCCAACTTGCATTAAATTTAGTAGTTTCTCAATAAATGCCTTGTTTGGTTCAGTACCATTTTTTCTAATAATTTGTCTAACAAGATATGCTTTTGGCATACTCAATTTGAAAGAAGAATAATCCTTAGCACCTACAGCATAACTGTATGAACATGGATCATAGCCACCTGAATAACATGGTGTTCGGAAATATTTTATTCCAACTAAATTGTCTAATTGAGCTGGATCTTCTTGTTTCCTTTTTATTTTCGGTCTTATTATCTCACCGGTCTTCGACTCAAAATAATCATAAAATCGTTTTTTCTCCGATTTGTAATCCTTAACATGTAAATCCTTTTTTGAAATATATTCACCTACATTATATAACACCTTCTTAAGAAAACTACAATAATCCGAACAACCACATTCTTGTTCAAAGGCAATCAAATGCTGTAACACTAATTCTGTTTTAATTCTTCTTTTGGGGTCTGTTTCTTTCATCTGACGACCAATATATTCAACATCCGGAATGGTACGTTCTTCTGAATGCTTAATTAAATAAGGGTCATTTTCTTTCCCAAATATAGCCATATCAACATGGGAATCATCCTTGCCATTCTTATTCTTAAAACATTCTTTTATATAAGCTTCGGTCATAGTTGCAAATGCCTTAACGCCCATTTCATCTTCATTGATTGTATAATATCGGAAACTTCCATCAGGAGAAATGGTCATTACGTTAAAGACATTCCATTTGATTTCGTTACTGCAACAGGGTGTTCTGGTAACAAATGTTATAGGTTCTTCAAATCCGTAATTTTGCCAATTAACTAGCGATATTCGATTTTGCATAACATCTTCTTTTATTAAGAGTTCTGTTAATACGACTCTACATCGAGGTTCAATCTCTCCTTCTTTTTTTACTATCTTCTCTTTGAAATTGTCGGTTATAACATGCTGTACTATTGCAGAGCCATAGTCTTGATTATGTGGGTCATTCAGACCATTTTCCTTATAATACTCTGGAGTACGCACAATTACTATATTATACTTATTGTCATCAACTTTAGAGACCGTTCTGCATGGAACACCTAAAGAACGACAGGCATCTTGCCATTGTTTTAGCGTTTCTTTTCCATAATCACCTGTATAATTTATAATACGTATACCTTTTAAAACTAGTCTTTTGACAACCTCATCAATACAAAAATCAGACAGAACAGTAGTGCTTAACACTTGAGGACTTTCTGTTTCTAAGTCTGAAAATTCAATCTCAACATATTTACCTAAATACTCCTTGATATCCACACACAGGTCATACATCGCTTTAGCCTTTGATGATTCAAAATCCTGGTAATAGAAACCCAGATAGGAAACACTTGCATGTGTACCCTCAAATCCCTTTTGGAAATAGGCCTCTTTGCATTGTTCAGACTTTAACATCTTTCGCAATCCAGATGTGTTTCGATCAATTATATATGGTGTATTATTTCGATCTCGACAACTGATGGGCATTTTCCGAAATGTAACTGCTTTGGGGAACAGCGTCATACCATTTCCAAGGCTTATCTCAAGTAATATCAGTGACTTTTTCGATCTTTTATTGAGAGCAGGATTAAAGTAATATAATTTTCCTGTAAGATTGTTATATATAACCTCTCTGTCAGATGATGTTGCTAAAGAATTCAGTAAAAGTTGTAGCAAAATTCGCTTATTGTAGAAAAACATTCTTTGACAATAGATTTCATCAAACAAATTGACTTTATTAACAAGATATCTGTCTGCACCAGATTCTTCAAAGATACTTCTAAGTATCACATCGGTCATATATCCTTTATCAAACATCATGAAGCATGTTTTACCCCAAGTATAAACAACGCTTCGGGCAATATATCGCTTATCATCGGTGTTTATGTCCAGAATATTTTTATCTATATCTCTTTCTGAATCACTTGAGACTTCGAAAATATCGAAATCCTTGTCAATCTCTTCTATATTGTACTTTGCCTTAATTCTATTGGTCAACATAATATCTCCTCCATGATTTTTGTTTTAATTTCCTCAGCAACATTACCTTTACTATCTATTAGATAGGGAATAGTGACAATTCTTCCATCCTCGCTTTTTATTATGCGATATGGCGAATTGGGCTTG
>JAEEGJ010006902.1_pt1 | contig 33386 bp, 33 predicted proteins | sample 8958761 | NCBI WGS metagenome assembly JAEEGJ01 (sample SAMN16246546, study PRJNA631951) | gut metagenome | biome: gut microbiome; feature: rumen; material: RS-attached | host: Bos | place: Iran: Karaj | collected 2018-10
ATAACCATGTGTGACTTTGCCGACAGGTATATATACCTTTATACGCACAGAAATGATACCTATAATGTTGAGGTATATGATACAGAATCGGAAAAAGCGGTCTGTTCGGTCAGCACAGAGGATATAGGTTATGTTTTCTCTATGGCAGTGTCAGGCGAAGATATATTCTATGTATCTTATAATTCAGCCGGACTATGCAGGTATAACATCCAAAGTGGAACAAAACGCAGCCTGATCCCGGAGTTCATTGTTACAAATCAGAGCGATTTTGATATTTCCGGGAGATATCTTACCGTTTTAAACAGAATTGATTGGACTGTCAGTACAGTGGATTCCATTTCCGGAAAGATAAGTAACGGAAAAAGCATATCCGTAAACGAAGAACCTGTTAAAGAGGTATTGATCGGTGCGGTAGATATGTACAGTATCCCGCTGCCGTTAAAAGATATCTCGGAAAAGAGCGGGATCAAGATCAATACGTTTGTTTCACCTGAAGCGGGGAACTTTGATTTTAATGAAGAATTAATGATGAAGCTGATGTCACGCGATCCGGAAATAGACATTTTTGTTTTGAGCACGACAGAACCATATTCAAGAAAGATATCAAACGATGGGGTTTGCTATCCTCTAAACAGCTCTAAAATAATAACTGATGATAATAATGCCTTTTTTGAAAACATAAGCAGTAAATTCAAAACTCCGGACGGCAATATATGGGGGATACCACTGAATTCATATATGGAAGTAATGACAGCGTCACCTAAAAACATGGCGGATAACGGTATTTCGACAGATATTTTCAGGGATTATAAAACTTTTATGAATACCATGAAAAAACTGGATAAGAGAGACGGAATATTCGTTTTGGGATATGATTATGGATTTGCACTTATGTCTGATTATATTACAAACAATCATACTGATTTTTGCAATTCTGTTTTTAAGGATTTCTTTGAAAGCATGTGGAATGGCTGGAAGCTGTATGATGATTACGGATATGCAAACAACCCGTATTTAGGAGAGGCAGAGGATAGAAGCATTGCTTTGTATGGGAATAAAGCCCTGCTCGATCCGGATACCACACAGTTCCATATGGTCGCTGCAAACGAGGTCCTGTTTAATGACAGCTGGAGCGATGACTTTGACATATACGGGATCCCTCTGCTGTATGATACAGATAAGCAGTGTATTTCGCTGCATCAGGTAGCTGTGATAAACCCGTACAGCAAAAACATCGATAATGCCATCAAAGTGCTTGAAGCTATGTCGGAGTACCTGCATGATAACGGAAGTCTCGGAACAGTGTATAAAGACCGTTCAGATTACAGCAGTGTTATAGATACGGGATCAAAGAGGTTTACTTCTTTGTACGCCCTTACCGAGGATGCTCTTGTTACCGTTCACGGGATCACAAACGATGTGATGATGAATGAGGTCAGTGCATATCAAAGCGGAAATATCGACCTTGATACTGCGATAAGTTCCATACAGCGTAAAGAGGATATATACCTGAATGAATAAGCCTAAAAAATGGATATTGCTTGCGGCACCGGGGCTTGCAGGCTTTATTCTGTTATATATAGTCCCTTTTGCAGAAAGCACATACTATTCATTTCTTTCGGATATTTTTCAGAAGATATTTGTATGGTTTTCAAACTATAAGAAGGTGCTGTCAAACGAATACTTTATACTAGCCACAAGGAATACGACCGTATTCCTTGTGGTCGGTTGTTTTTCGGTAATGTTTATCTCTATCGCGTTCTCATATTGTCTGTTCCTTTTTATAAAAAACAGTTCTCTGATAAAAGGGGTTCTGCTTATACCTTTCCTCATACCTTCGGCTGCAGTGGTATCTGCCTGGACCAAGGTGTTCGATCCGGTATATTTCAGTTATAAGATCCCTGATGAGGGTGTGGGCGTGTTTCTGGCCCAGGTACCCATATTGGCTATCTTTGTATGGAAAAACTGCGGGCTGATGATAATCATCATTAATACCGCCATGCAGAAAGTGCCGGAGGAGATAATTGAAGCTTCGAAGCTTGATGGAGCCGGAGTGATCAGGCGGCTTACAAAGATCATACTTCCGACCATCCGACCCGAATTATTCTTTTCGCTGGTTCTGACCATGACAGAGAGCCTGAAGATTTATAAGGACTGCTACCTGTATTACAATACGGATTATCCGCCGGAGGGTGCTTATTTCCTGCAGAACTATATGAATAATCATTTCGCAAAGCTGGATTATGAACTGCTGACTACAGCAACAGTTATATTTGTCTTAGCGGCAGGGATTGTGGTCGGTATGTTTTATCGGAGGCAGAGAGAGTGATATGGCAAAGAAAACTACAATACTTTGTGTAAGCTTTATAATGCTTTTGTTTATGGCTCCGATCATATATGTTCTGTTTAGATCATTTGACGGCCGGCAATATTATGAGCTTACGATAAATAATTACAACTATTTTAAATATGCCCTGAGGACTATAGGCTACAGTGCATTATCCGGATTTCTGGCTGTGGTCATAGCGCTTCCTGTGGGTTATCTGTTTGCAAAAGTTAATTTTAGGTTCAGAAACGTGATCTTTTATATTTATATAATTGTCATGCTTCTACCTTTTCAGGCAACACAATTGTCCGGGTATCTGCTTTTCAAAAGATTAGATGTTATAGACAATCCGGTAACGCTTATCATCACCATGAGCTTCTCACCGCTTGCTGTATTTCTTATCCGCCAGTGTCTGATCAGCCTGCCGGATGAGATAACGGATGCGTTCAGTCTAGAATCGAAATCAACCTTTAAGTTTTTGAGGCATATAGTGATACCGTATGCCATGCCGACACTTTCAACACTGTTTATGCTGACATTCTGTGCGGTATACAACATAGTGGAGCAGGCATACATATATATGCCGAATAACACGGAGGCATATCCTTTATCGGCAGTGCTCAGCAGTCTGCCGGAAGAAAGCTATTATGCCGGATGTGCGGTGTATCTTTTGCCGGTTCTTTTTGTATATCTGGTGTTGGAGAAAAACATGCTTAAAGGCATGGAATATTACAAGTGGAGTTAAATGAGATGAAAAAGGTGATCAGATATATCTGGGGATTACTCTTTATCGCTCTTCTTGCTTTTTTTGTCATTATGGCTGCAAAGGGAAGTGATATACACGATAAAGCCTGCCCTAAAGTAAAAACATCAAGGGTCAAGACGATAGCATTTGATGGTGTGCGATATCTCTGCATCAATAAAGAATGTGTCCGTGACGGAAAGGTTTATAAAGTATATAGTGAGAAAGGGTTTTTTAACGATAATATCAGGGTTAAGGCGATCGAAGTAGATACTATGGAAAGTCCCAGGGAAGATATGCTGATCATACTTTCAGGTATTGAAAGCGATAACAGGGCATATTATGCATTGATACCCATAGAAGGCCTGATCGATGGTGAAGCTATAGTGATAGAATCAAATAACAAAACGTCCTAAGGTTTAACTTTTTTAAAGAAATCTTGCTTTTTAAACATATTTCGGCTAAAATATGATTGAATCGTATTTTAGCCGGAGGAGACAGGTCTTGTAGCATATCTTACCAAGTATTCTTCTCCGGAGATTCTTGCAAACGGAGCTTTGGCCGGACAAATCTTGGAAAATTATGTAGTAACAGAAATTATAAAATCGTATAAGTATCGTATGGTAAATAATGCTGTTTATTTGTTTTGAGGGAAAAATGAGTTGTTGTTTGCACTTTGGTATCATACAAAATATAGAACAAAAAAAGAATTACTGTCCGAATCCGAACGACCATATTGATTTTAAAGATGTTCTTAAATTATATAATTGCATCTCTGTTCCGGATGATATAGTCAACGATTGGATTCCTTTGACTACTAATATGCCAACATTTCTATTTTCATTAGACAATGAATACAAAGGGCTGGATCATTATGCTGTTACTCTTATCCCCCCAAATTCTGTTAAAATGTTTTTAGAAACTGTTTCTTTTTACCAAAAAGAAAATCCGGGCGAAAAAACAATTAAGGAATTGATTTCACTACTCAAAATTGCGATTGAAAGCAATAAATATATTATATGCTTTGGGATTTAAATATCTAATGCCAAAGAGTCAAGTACTCTAAAGATTTTTTTTACACAAATCCCCGTTCGTACAGTTCAACTTTTTACCCGAATCCCCGTTCAGATGAACCAAGGCGACGGAGTTAGTACGCTGATGCATAGTTATCCTTGACAACTCCCCGTAAAAATGCGATAATAAAGCATGCTGTTGGCGGCCGGATATCCCATATTGCGGTCAGTTAACAGGCTTTTAGAGGAGGATAATATAAATGGAAATCAAAACCGGTCTCACATTTCAGATGAAAAACGTTCTTGCCTTCAGAGGTAAGGTTACTCAGGAAACTCTTAACGAAAAAAGGAAAGAAATGGAAAGCCTTATAAAGGAGTTTAATGCTAAGCCTGTGCATCCCGCAGTTACCACCACTTACGGTGTAGAGCAGACTGCAAATGGTCCCGTCATGGATATGGAGGTTCTTATCCCTCTTGATAAGGATGTATCACATGAGATAGTAGTAAAGCAGCTTTCAGAATACAGATTTAAGCCCCAGTTCTTACTTACCAATGCCCTTCAGGTACACCATGAGGCAAAAGACGGTAAGCTCGAGGACAGCATCAAGGAGCTGTATAAGTACGTACAGGTTCATAACCTTAAGCCCCTTACCAACGGCTACAATATAGCATTCAACGATCCCGACGATCCCAACGAGCTTATCGTTGACATCATGGTCGGCATTGACCCTAACATTCTTTGATTACTTAAGGTGTCCTTTGGGACACCTTTTTTATTGCTTCAGTAAATCATGACCACCAGCTTAGCTGGTGGTTTGCTCTGCGGCTATAAGCCGCTATTCCCGGCTTGCCTCTAAAGAGGCTCTGAAAGTTCGCCTTCCGCACTGCGGTCACAGACTGGCTCTAAAGAGCCTTTTTTTATTTGCCACTTTTTACCGGCTCACCCGTAAACGGGTCAATGTACTCTTTCAACGTCATCTGATCATACTCCTCATCATCTTTCAGCTGATTCCGTACATATTCCGCTATCTTTGCAGCATTTTTTCCTACCATGTCCACAAAATACCCTCGACACCAAAAATGCCTATTCCCATACTTATACTTTAGATTAGCATGACGTTCAAATATCATCAGCGAACTTTTGCCTTTCAAATACCCCATTACCTCTGATACGCTGTATTTTGGTGGTATTCTCACAAACATGTGCACATGGTCTGGGCAAGCTTCCGCTTCTATTATTTCTATATCCTTTCGTTTACACAGCTCACTCAGAATCCTTGCAACATCTGCTTTAATCTGTTTATAGATTATTTTTCTGTGAAATTTTGGTGCAAATACAATATGGTACTTACATTCCCACGTCGTATGTGCTAAACTATTATTGTCCATCTTGGATAAAACCTCCTTCGTTTAGTATGTGCGGTTGGCGAACCAACACTATTATACTTCAGGAGGTTTTTTCTTAAAGCTAAAGCTGTCCGGGAACACACCTGCATAGCAGGTGGTTTATTTGTACCTACGATACAAACAAAAAGAACGATCTGGGGGGATCGTTCTTAAACATAGTCAAAAAAGAAGGCTGTGAAGTATGGGACGATTTTCAGTCCTTTTTTCACAGTCCCTCAAATAGATTTGTAAACCTCTCAAAAAGCTTGATTGTCCCAAAATCCTTAGAGTATCTGACGCTTTCGCCTGATCTGACACTTTGTTTGTAGTATTACTTTGCCAAGGCTGAAGCAATATCCGCTGCATAATCCAGCGGGATGGATAATTCCGTACAAATCTTATCAAATGTCTCTTTGAGGGTATCGATAGATTCTGAACTTATCATTCGTATTTCATACTTTAATTCATCATTATTATAGAATTTTAAAATTATAGCAATGGATTTTGCATTTTTTTGGACTCCTAACACACAATTATAACCTTGTTCTTTAGCAGTATTTTCCTGAACACGGATAGTATCGTTCTCTTTAAATAACTGATAGTATTTGATCATAGAATATGTATCCGAAGAAATATCCATAAAGTTCTTGGTAGAGATATAATTGTTAAATAGTATTCGTATCTTATTATAGGTATATCCGGTAATTAGATCAGAAAAACCTATCTTCCCTTCTTGATCTCCATTTACATGACATTCACAGTGATATAGAATTCCTGTTATGCTGTCCTTTACATCATTAGCCACATAATTCTTTTTTTCAAGCCAATTAAGGTCTTCTAAAGGATTCCAAGGTTCAAACCCAATATAGTTTACTGCGTCGCTCCAATTTTCAAAATACTCTGTTATATTACCGGGCATATGACCTAACAGAGAACGGGCATCAGGACCTGCCGTGTTCCAGTATGCCCAGTCTTCTTCTATTTGAGAGTATATCTTATCTGATAACCTTATATCACTTGTATTTATATCTAAAGCATCGAAAATATCTTCCTCACGTTTGGTGCATCCGGTTATCCATAAAACACATATAACACAGCATAGTAATATAATTGAACGCGTTTTTTTATATCTCTCATCCATACAGTTTATCCCAATGACAGCTCTAGCAATATAAAATACTTCTCTTTCCATGGATTCATCATGGCAGTATTAATTTAGTTCCAATAAGTTATATAAGAATTATTAGCATAATATGGACAATCCGCCAATTTATGAAGGAACAATCCACAGTATTCCCATTTTGAAGTAACATAAACCACATCGGTAATAGCACTGACTACTCCTGAGTGTCCCAAATTACCGCTTGAATTTTTGTACGTTACCTTTCTTCCAACTGCGGCAGTTGATGGACTATAACTTCCGTCTGTCATATAGTTAGTGGCTTCCGAACTTTCAATCCAATAACTATTTGACAAGCTCTGTTGATGCCAGGCAAATGAATGGCAATTGTATGCAGGATTAATTGAATCTAATTCTATAGCATTAGGAAAAGAAGCTTTAAAACTGTTATTTCTTATAGTTGCATTAGTTGGCGTTGAATGATCCCAAATAGTAAAACCATATATTGCTTTCACTGGGGTCCCATTTGGTGTAGATAAATAAACTTCTGAAAATCTTACAGGCTATTTCTTGTTTTTCAAATAATCAAAATAATCAATTAGTGAGACTGCGTTATCAATGTAAAAGATTTCTCTATCCCCGGTTTCATCATATGCTTTCATATACGTGCTCAGAGCAGAACTGATTTCTTCATCGGATTTCATTTCTGCTAAACCGGGACATCTATCATTTATATAGTTTAATACAGCTTCACGAGCGTCAGTTCGATTGCATAATTCCTCTATGCCCTTAAAATACTCCGAAACCTCACGTACTCCGGTTTCTAAGGTTTCATATGCATGCACACAGATAAACAGCGGATAAGTTACGACTGTTTCCACTAATGCCGGAGTAGACATTTTGCGCAGTATTTCAGGGTCAACATGTGTAACAGCTATTTTTTCAGGCATAGAATCAAGATCAGCCCATTCTTTTGTTCCCGGAACAATCGGATACTGATACGGTACATTGATCAGGATTAAATTGTCAGAGCTATCCTTTTCAGAGTCAGCAGCCTGTGTATTGACTTGACCTAAGCTTCCGATAATAATACATGTAACCAAAATCATTGCTATAAATAATTTCCTTTTCATGTTTGCCCTCCAATATACAGTATACATTATTTTACTACATTAATAACTTATCATTTAATTATTTATTTGTCAACAATATATTTTTTACATATGTATTGCACGTTTTAAAAAAATCGTCCCACGCGGGACAACCTTTTTTATTGCTTCAGTAAAACAAAAAGAACGATCTGGGGGGATCGTTCTTTTTTCGGAGAAGGTATTTTTGCTTTAAAGCGCCAAGTGCGCTTTATATTGGGGTGTAGCAAAAACTATAAATGTATTGGGGTTTACAAGTATGTATTATAACAGGTTTTTAAAATAAGTGTGCACAAACATTTATTTTTTTTATAAAACTTTTAAGACATTTTTACTAAAAAATCATTTCACTTAGATTTAGTTATATTTTGATCTTTACCCATTTACCCATCTTGTACCTGATGCTTGCAAATGTGAATCTGGACACCTGGTCGGCTAAAACTCCGAACCATATGCCCACTATGCCTAAGTCAAATACAAAGCCGCAGAGCCAGGATACAAGAGTTCTCATGACGGTGACCGACATGGTGGCTGCAAATGCGGTGTACAGTGTATCTCCTGCTCCCCGGAGGCATCCCATGTATATAACCTGGATGATCTGGAACAGTACGACGAACAGGATGACCCTCATGATGGACACGCCTATCTCTATGATATGCTCTTCCTCAAAGAACATGGACATGAGCGGACGGGCTCCAAAGAAGTATACAAGTATCAATACGCTCGCTATCATCATGCCGAGTGCCTTACAGGTTTTTCCGTAGTCCTTGGCGAGCTCCGGCTTTCCTTCGCCGAGTGACCTTCCGATGAGTGCCACCGCTGCTGCCTGCAATCCGTCACCGAAACTGAATGTCAGTCCCATCAGGTTCATGCCCACCTGGTGCGCCGCCATGGCATCCATACCCTTTTTCGCAGCCATGAGTGCCGTAGCCATAAAGCCTATCCTCATAAGTATCTGCTCAAAGAATATACCGTAGCCTATTCGTACCAGGCTTTTAAATGCTGCCCAGGAGGACTTTATCTTTTCCGATATGATAAAAGGTATGCTGATGAATGTTTCTTTCCCTGAGATTGAGATAATGCTCATGATGGAGGATACTACCGTTCCGAGTACCGTGGCAAGCGCCGCACCCTTTATCCCCCATGCCGGGAATCCGCAATGTCCCTCTATAAGCAGATAGTTAAGTACTATGTTCACCGCATTGGATGTGACATTGGTCCTCATGGTGATCTTGGTGTTTCCGGAACCCCGCTGCGCAGAGTTTACAGCCATCTGCACACAGTTGAATATCATGCCGCCCATGATTATGCGGAAGTATGTGACAGCCGCCTCATGTGTGGCGAGCTCTTTTTCGCCTTCCTCGCTCGATCCGCACAGCTCTATGATGGGGTCCGCTCCGACTACAAATAGCACACTTAAGATAATACTCGCTATCAGCACGAAACGCATGGCCGTAACAAATACCTGATTGGCGTTTTTCCTGTCTTTTTCACCGTATCTTCTGGCAACTAATGCCGAGATGGATACGTTTATCGCAAAAAACATGGCCAGTCCGACGAATTTCGGCTGGGTGGTGAGTCCTACCGCCGCCACCGCATACGAACCAAGCCTGCTCACCATAAACGAATCCACCAGTCCGGCAAATGCCACAAAGAAGGATTCTATTATGGCCGGCCAGGCCATATTTATTACATTTCTGAAATTTTCCCTGCTGTATCCCTTAAATATTTTTGATATCATCTTATCACCGTTATGTTTTATGACTATCAAGTATGGAAGTATATATGTCATTTGTTTTTATCTGGGGAATATTGTAGACCTGCGTATTGATTATTACAATGTACTATGTTGTAAAAAGACTATGCACGTATTGATATACTGCCTTCCCCTTGAGGGGAAGGTGCCCCGAAGGGGCGGATGAGGTGTTGCCTTGGAATTGACATTTACACCTCATCAGTCAGCTAAAGCTGACAGCTTCCCCTCAAGGGGAAGCCTTGGCTTGACATAAATTTGTACGTATGGCTCGATGTCAACGGCTGATAAAATACATCAGCCGGACATCTGCATGTACGAAGCACTAACGACTCAGCTTTTGCTTCGTCGAGTGCTTCAGTAAATTCAAAAAGGACGATCTGGGGGGATCGTCCTTTTTTCGGAGAAGGTATTTTTGCTAAAAGCGCCAAGTGCGCTTTATATTGGGGTGTAGCAAAAACTATAAATGTATTGGGGTTTACAAGTATGTATTATAACAGGTTTTTAAAATAAGTGTGCACAAACATTTCGTTTTTTTAAAAAACTTTTTTAACACTTTTACCAAAACCCCGCATTTATGCCGTTATCAATCTTCTGCTACGGGAATGTTGTCAAAAAGTGCCTCAAATTCTTCTCTGGTGATACGCTCTTTTTCTATAAGAAGCTCTGCACATCTGTGAAGCACATCCATATGTTCGTTTATGATCTTCTTGGCTTCCTCGTAGCACATCTCGATTATATTGTGTACTTCCTCATCTATCTTGTTCGCTACGTTCTCGCTGTAGCTTCTGGTATGGGCTAAGTCTCTTCCGATAAATACCTCATCGTCATCGTTCTCATAGTTGACCATGCCGACTGACTCGGTGAAGCCGTACTTGGTTACCATCTTTCTGGCTGTCTGGGTGGCCTGCTTGATATCCTGCGAGGCACCTGTGGTGATGTCGTCAAATATCAGCTCCTCTGCTATACGTCCGCCTAAGGATACCATGATATCCTGGAGCATGTGTCCCTTGGTGTAGAACATCTCGTCCTTTTCAGGGAGAGGCATGGTATATCCCGCAGCTCCGCCAGTAGGTATGATGGATACGGTATATACAGGGCCTACATCGGGAAGCACATGGAACAGTATCGCATGTCCCGTCTCGTGGTAAGCGGTGATCTTCTTTTCCTTGTCGGATACGATCTTGCTCTTCTTCTCGGCACCGATACCGACCTTTATAAATGATTTCTTGATATCTTCTTCGTTTATGAACTTGCGGTTTTCCTTGGCTGCCGAAATGGCTGCCTCATTCATGAGGTTCTCTAAGTCAGCTCCGGTAAAGCCTGCCGTAGTCCTTGCTATCTCCTGCAGATTTACCTCATCGGAGATGGGCTTGTTCTTGATATGGACCTTAAGGATCTCCTCCCTACCCTTGACATCGGGGCGTCCTACGACTATCTTTCTGTCAAAACGTCCGGGACGTAAGATTGCGGGGTCGAGTATATCCACACGGTTGGTGGCTGCGAGCACGATGATGCCCTCGTTTACACCGAAGCCGTCCATCTCTACGAGCATCTGGTTTAAGGTCTGCTCTCTTTCGTCATGACCGCCGCCCATACCGGTACCTCTGCGTCTCGCTACGGCATCTATCTCGTCGATGAAGATGATACAGGGAGCCGCTTTCTTTGCATCGGCAAAAAGCTCTCTTACTCGGGAAGCACCGACACCTACGAACATCTCCACGAAGTCCGAACCGGAGATTGAGAAGAACGGTACGCCTGCTTCTCCTGCGACCGCCTTTGCAAGCAGTGTCTTACCTGTACCGGGAGCACCCTCGAGTAGTATTCCCTTGGGGATCCTCGCTCCCACATCCACGTATTTTCCGGGGTTTTTCAGGAAATCGACTATCTCTTCAAGGTCTTCCTTTTCTTCCTTTAAGCCTGCCACATCTTTGAATGTAAATTTGTTGTCCTTACCCATGGTCATCCTGGCTCTGGACCTGCCGAAGTTCATGACCTTGTTCCCGCCGGAGGACGATGCGCCCTGTCCGGTCAGGATAAACATGAACACGATCATGAATATGATCAGGATGATATAAGGCATCACGCTTGTGAAGAACCAGCCGGGTTTTTCCACTTCTTCCATGGTATAGGGTATACCCGCATTTCTTACCAGCTTCTCGACCTCGGTGATATCCGAACAGTTAAATTTGCCCTTCTGTCCGTCTATGAGTGTGAGCCTGACTAAACCTGTAGGCACCTCTTCCGAAGGTATGAGTGTCACGCTCTGTACCGTTTTCTTCTCCAGAGCGGCTTCAAATGCCTGGAAGCTGTATTTGATGTACTGTGATTCGTTCAATCCCCTGGTCAGATATACTACAAAGATAAGCATGATTATGAAAACCAGGTACATGCTGAATCCTTTTGTTTTTTTCATTCTGTCCCCTTTTTATGTATTTTTCTTGGCAACAAGTACTTTTTTCGTTTCGGATGTGACCAGGCAGCTCTCATCCTGTCTGTATCCGGCCACCCATACTACATGGCTTCCCACAGCGAGGACCGGGATGCTGTCCCTCTCATCCTTTGGTATTTTATTGTCTATCATAAAGCGGTTAAGGCTTTTCTTATGCTTTTCCGGTCCTATGAGCATATAGTCTCCGGGCTCCGGTGTACGTACCACAGGAGTTCCGGCCAGTTTCTCAAAGTCGAACCATTTTTCGTTCTTACCCTTAGGGATATCCTGCCCCAGCTCCGCCCTGTCATGTACATTCAGGGTTATCGACCGGCTGATATCGTCTGCTTTTGGTTCATGCAGACTTTTATTACTTTTAAGGCAGATTTTATCATATTCCTTTACAGCCGTGATACCGTATGGCATGGAAAGCTTTCTTCCGCTCTGTTTTCCGTATAATCCGTCTATATCCAGTATATGGACTTCCTCAACATCCTTTAATCTTCCGGCCACCATTTCAAATGCCCGTCTGATGATACTTTTTCTTAAGACAGGATGCAGCCCGCATGTCATCTTACAATCTATCCTGCAGCCGGTAATATTCCCGGATGCATCACGCACATATTCGCAGGCCGTGGTATATGCGTCCGTCTGCTGCTCTATATAGTCCATTGTTTCCGCAGCCTGAAGGCTGAGGCTTTCTATGTGTTCGCAGACTCCGTTGTTTATGTATTCCTTTATCTCGGGAAGGATCCTGTTCCTGAGCCTGTTCCTCGAGTACGTATCCTCGCTGTTAGTGGCATCGGTCCTATATGACTGTCCCTTTTTGTCAAGGTATGCCTCTATCTCTTCCCGGCTAAGACACAGCACCGGTCTTATGACCGTAAGCTCCGTCCCGTCCTTTTGTTTTACGGCTCTATAAGGGATTATCCCTTTAAGACCCTTTATGCCGCTGCCCCTGAATATATTAAAGAGCACCGTCTCGGCGTTGTCGCCTTTGGTGTGGGCGGTGGCAATTTTTCCGGCACCGTATTTTTCCGCTGTACGAGTGAAGAACTCATACCTGAAGTTCCTTCCGGCTTCCTCGCAGGTGGTACCGGTCTCTTTCGCGATACGCGGGATGTCCGCTTCGGTAAGTTCAAACCTGATGCCGTTTTTCGCACAGAATTCCCTTACAAATCCGGCATCGGCCTTTGCTTCCTCACCTCTTATACCGTGGTCCACATGGGCCACCGTAAGGTTAAATCCGCAAACGTCCCTGTATTTCATCAAAAGAAGGAGCATGCACATGGAATCGGCTCCGCCGGATACTCCGGCCACTATGCTGTCCCCTTCTTTTATCAGACCGTATTCTTTTATATAGTCAAATACCTTTTTTTCCGTATTCAGTCTCATAAACCTTTATCAGTTGTTGTCCTCTTCAGGACGGAAAATGGTCTCATCGGGATCGCGCAGTCCTATGGTATCCTTCGCCTTGTCCTTGATATAATCGTCGGTCTGGCGGTACCTTGCCTCGTCCTTCAGCTCCTGGTTCTTCCTGTATTCATCTTCTATCTGCTTCTCTATGGTAGCCTTCTGCTGATTTTTCTCGGCCAGATCATCCTCCAGCAGGATGGTCTTCCAATATATAAACCCGCATATCAGCATTACGGCGATGAGGATGAACGCAAGTCCCCAGTGTTTCTTTCTGCTATCGCGCCTGTCTGCCATAAACAGCCTCCTAAATGTACCTGAACAACTCCTTGGCTTCTTCTTTTCTGCTGGTATCGGCTATCGCCAGCACTTCTACCTTGACCGTCTTTGTTCCGAACTCTATCTCTATGATATCGCCCGGTTTTACGTTGGCCGAAGGCTTAGCTTCCTTTCCGTTAAGCAAAACTCTTCCGGAATCGGCCGCTTCATTGGCTACGGTTCTTCTTTTTATGAGCCTTGAAACTTTTAAATATTTGTCTAATCTCAAAGATTGTCACCCTTTTCTAAAAAAACCCCACGATTTACACCGCGGGGTTACACTCTCTTTGCTGCTGAAGCTAAATCATTTCTTCTTGGTGTTTACAGCATCCTTTAAAGCCTTGCCTGCCTTGAACTTAGGAGCGTTAGAAGCCTTGATGGTGATCTCCTTCTTGGTAAGGGGATTTCTGCCCTTTCTTGCTGCACGCTTAGATACCTCGAAAGTACCGAAGCCAACAAGCTGAACCTTCTTGCCAGCCTTAAGCTCTGCTGTAACTGACTCGATGAATGCCTTTAAAGCCTTCTCTGAATCTTTCTTTGATAATTCTGCCTTTGCAGCGATAGCTGCTACTAATTCTGTCTTGTTCATTTGATAATCCTCCTAATATATCCCCGTTATAAGGCGGGGTAAAGTTTTCTGCTACCATTCACACAACGCGAACAATAACTTTCTCACATCAATATTTATAAACTTTTAGCGCCGATTTGTCAAGCAAAATCCGTGTTTTTTCGGCAAAAATCCCATGTTTTTCGGCTTTAAAGCCCGTTTTTACGCCGAAAATTCAATCTAATGCCCATTTTAAGCCTTCTTCGAGGTATTTTCTCCAGAAATTGAAGTCGTGAACGCCGGGGCCGGTTACAAAGGTAACGGGCACTTTGTTTTCGTCCAAAAATGCTTTAAACTGTCTGTTGGGCTCGATAAGGAAGTCCTCAGTACCGCATGCCATATAGATGTCGGGTATCTGCTTTCCTTCTTCTTTCAGCTTCTTTACCAGATACTCGGGGTTGTTCTCGGAAGCATCAAAATCCACACCGTCCTTAACACCGAAGGTCCATGCGTAATAATCATAGTTGGCCATGGGATTATCCATTGAAGGATCCAAATGCTTGATCATGCCCTGGATAAGTGCCGATGAAAGAGCAAATATCTTCGAGAAGGTATCATTGAACATGAAGCCTGTATGAAGTGCTCCGAAGCCGCCCATGGAAAGTCCGCCGATATAGGTATCCTCACGCCTGTCGGATAAGTTAAATGTCTTTCTTGTGTACTCTATAAACTCTTTTCCTACGTATGAAGCATACTTGAAGCCCGTAGCCTTGTTGTCAAGGTAAAAGCTGTTGTCACCGTTAGGCATGAAGAAGTTTACGTTGTATTTATTTGCAAGGTCGGTAAGAGGTGCATTTGAATACCAGTCGCTCTCGCAGCCCGAATATCCGTGCAGTAAGTATACATTCTTGGTCGGGCGCTTATAGTAGGGTGTGTCCGGTGTACCCATAGCGTTGTCGTTGCAGAGTACCGCTACAAAATGTACCGGTCTTGCAAGTGTCTTTGAAAATGTAGTTGCGTCAAATTTTGCCATTTCTTCTTCTCCTGTTATTTTATCGGTTCGAAATCCGATGCGGGATGCTTGCACAGAGGACAGATGAAGTCATCCGGAAGCTCGTCGCCCTCATAGATGTATCCGCATATCTTGCATACCCAGCCCTTCTTGCCTTCTGTCTGGGGCTTCGGCTTAACATTATCCTGATAGTAGGTGTAGGTCATGGTCTCCTTATCGGACATGACTCTGGCCTCGGTCACTTCACATATAAACATGCCGTGGGTATCAAGGTCCACATACTGCTCTACCTTTAAGGACATAAATGCATTGATGTATCTGGAAAGGAATACCAGACCGTTATCCGAGCGGAGCACATCCATACCCTCGAACTTATTTACCGTTCTGCCGGATCTGAAGCCGAATGACTCAAATACAGAGAATGGAGCCTCAACGGACAGACAGTTTACATTCATAATGCCGGTCTGCTTGATGATGTGATGCGAATAATTCTGCTTGTTGATGCAGACTGCCACTCTGTTGGGTGTGCTAGTAACCTGGGATACGGTATTTACTATACATCCGTTGTCCTTGCTGCCGTCATTGGATGTAACAACATACAGACCGTAACCGATCTTGAACAGTGCGGTCAGGTCGTTCTTATTTGCAGTATCGGGAGCTGCTGCCATATAATCCATACAGAGCTCATCGGAAAGCTTTTCTATCTGATCCTTGCTCACATCATTGAGTGCGGATGTGATCTTAACAGTGGTATCCGTAAAGGTCAGGTTCTTGCAGCCCTCAAGCATGCCCTTCATGGTCTTGGCAGCCATGGGTGCCCATGAGCCGTTTTCTATAAGGCTTATGGTCTTATTCTTAAAACCGCGCTCGGTCAGGTGGTTGATGAATTCCCTCATGAACGGGAAGATGTCTGCATTATAAGTGGTGGTAGCCAGTACTATCCTGCCGTATCTGAATGCATCCTCAACCACTTCTGCCATATCGGAACGTGCCAGGTCGTTTACCACTACCTTGGGACATCCCTTAGCCTTTAATCTATCTGCCAAAAGCTCTACTGCCTTCTTTGTATTTCCGTATACGGAAGTATATGCGATCATGATGCCGTCTGTCTCTACACCGTAGCTTGACCAGGTATCATAGAGACCGATGTAATATCCGAGATTATCATTAAGCACCGGGCCGTGCAGAGGGCATATGGTCTTAATATCAAGTCCTGCTGCCTTCTTTAATACTGCCTGTACCTGTGCGCCGTACTTTCCTACTATACCGAAATAGTACCTTCTTGCCTCACATGCCCAGTCATCGTCCTCTACGTCGTTAGCACCGAATTTTCCGAAGCCGTCTGCAGAAAACAGCACTTTGTCAAAGGTATCATAGGTCATGATAACCTCGGGCCAGTGAACCATGGGAGCTGCGATAAACTTTAAAACATGCTTTCCGAGCGGAAGCTCGTCACCCTCACCGACGATGAGGCGCTTGTCTTCAAATTCCTGTCCGAAGAAGTTCTTCATCATGCCGAAGGCTTTCTGCGAAGAAACTATAGTTGCTTCGGGATATGTCTTCATAAAGTTTACGATATTTGCCGAGTGATCGGGCTCCATATGCTGAACTACCAGGTAATCGGGCTTCTTTCCCCCGAGAGCCTTTGCTACATTGTCCAGCCACTCATGTGTAAAGTTTTTATCCACCGTATCCATAACGGCGATCTTATAATCCTTAACCACATACGAATTGTATGCCATACCCTCCGGTACTACATACTGACCTTCAAAAAGGTCTATCTGATGGTCGTTGACACCTACATAGATAATATCCTCACTTACTCTCATTTCTAAAACCGTCCTTCCCCAAAATTTAAAACGGGACGGACCAAAATCCGTCCCGCCACTGTACAATATAGTACCATATCCGGTGAGTATTTACAATAAATCTTTTATTAAGTTTTACACCTCATCAGTCTGCTTCGCAGCCTATAATACCTTTGATAAAAACTCCTTCAGTCGCGGGCTCTTAGGGTTGCCGAAGAACTCCTCAGGGGTACCTTCCTCTGCGATCACGCCTTCGTCGATAAACATAACTCTTGATGCTACCTCTCTGGCAAAGCCCATTTCATGGGTTACGACCACCATCGTCATTCCTTCTTCTGCCAGCTGTTTCATGAGCGCCAGTACCTCGCCTACCATCTCAGGGTCAAGCGCCGATGTGGGCTCATCAAAAAGCATTACGTCGGGACGCATGACTAAGGCCCTCGCTATCGCAATTCTTTGCTTCTGTCCGCCGGAGAGCATGTCCGGGTAGCTGTCCGCCTTGTCAAATAGTCCAACCTTTTTTAAAAGTTCATCCGCTCTTTTATCGGCCTCTTCCTTAGTCATAAGCTTAAGCTTCACGGGAGCGAGTGTCAGGTTTTTCCTGATGGTAAGATGCGGGAACAGGTAAAAATGCTGGAATACCATGCCCATTTTTTCCCTGATCTTATTAAGCTCCTTTTCGGATACATGGGTTATATCCACACCCTCAAATATGACGGAACCTTCAGTCGGTGTCTCAAGGCGGTTAAGGCAGCGCAAAAACGTGCTCTTTCCCGAGCCTGAAGGGCCTATGACTACTACCTTCTCGCCTTTATTGATCACGGTATCTATGCCGCTTAACACTTCGTTTTTTCCGAAGGCTTTTTTTAGTCCTTTAACCTCTATCACTCTTCTTGAGCCTCCTTTCCAGCTTGCCTACCAGTGCGGATAACCCGACCACTATCACCAGATAGATGATAGCGACCGCAAGCAGCGGCAGGAAAGGCTCGTAAGTAATGCTTCGGATGATATCGCCGCCCTTGGTAAGGTCCTCCAAGGCGATATAGCCTGCTACCGAAGTCTCTTTGAGCAATACTATGCATTCGTTTGCCAGTGCGGGAAGCACATTTTTAAATGCCTGAGGCAGGATGATGTGCTTCATCGTCTTGGAATAATTGAGTCCCAAGCTCGCTCCCGCTTCATACTGTCCCTTATCTATGGACATTATACCCGAACGGACTATCTCAGCCACATATGCGCCCGAGTTGATACCGAATGCGATTATCCCGACCAGTGTCTTATCAATTCTTACGGATGCAAATATAACATAGTAGATGATCAGCAGCTGTACCATGACAGGCGTTCCTCTGATAACCGTAAGATACAGCTTACATACGAGATTCATGATCTTGAACCTGCCGGTCCTGTCATGCGTCGAACGTACTATCGCTACCAGGAAGCCTAAGAGCATACCGATCATTACCGCGAAAACCGTAATGATCAGTGTGGTCTTTAATCCGTTTACCAGATACTTCCAACGGTCATCCACTATAAAAGTCTCATGAAGTTTATCGAAAAATGAATCCAATATGGTCCTCCTTCTCCTCTGTTACGGATGCCAGCTATTGATTCCTCAAAATGATCTTGAGTTACAACTTATTTTTTAACAATGATAACCTGTGTAGATGTTGCATAGCCTACTGTGAAGTCAACGTTCTTCTTACGGTCTTCTGTTACGGAGATACCGGCTACGCCGACATCCGCCTTGCCTGACTCTACGGAAGTGATAATGGAATCAAACTGCATATCTTCTACTTCAAGCTCTAATCCGAGCTTATCGCATACTGCTCTCATCATATCCACATCTATGCCGACTACTTCGCTGCCCTTCTTGCTTTCATAAGGAGGGAACTCTGCGTTTGTAGCCATGATCAGCTTGCCTGTTCTTGTTACGGAAGCATCGGGAACGTAAGATACCTGATCCGCATCTTCACCAATCCAGTGGGATACTATCTCATCGAGCTTTCCTTCGCTCTTTAATGCGTTGATCGCATCATTAAGTTTCTTTCCGAGCTCGTCGTTGCCTTTTTTATAAGCTACCGAATACTCTTCTTCAACGAAAGGAACATCAAGGATCTTTAAGTCGTCGTTTTTCTTAACGAACTCTTTAGCCGGCTCACGGTCAATGATAACTGCGTCAACCTTGCCCTGCTTTAATGCCTGGATGGCATCAGCACCCTTGTTGTACTTTTCAACAGTTGCATTCTCTATGTCGCCTGCGAAGATCTCGCCGGTGGTTCCGAGCTGTGTACCGATAACCTTGCCCTTAAGGTCATCCGCACTCTTTATCGATGAACCCGAGCTCTCGGATGAGCTGCATGCACAAAGCATCATCGCCATAACCAATAGGCCTATAACAAATATTTTTTTCTTCATAGTCTTGTCCCTCTTTTCTTATAAATCAGATTTATAAAAACAGTATAATTTTACCACTTTATCGCGATAAATGCAAGGTAAAGAAAAAGGGCCGATCGTTTGATCGGCCCCGGGGGAAAATTATTGTTAACGCCTCATCAGTCAGCTGAAAGTCTGTTAGCTTTCTTAACTGTGATGTTTTCATTGTAACATTCAAAGATATTGTCAACTCTGTTGATATCCTTCTGAGGATTCTTTGTAATTGCCGATACGATCGGCACGATGATAAGTCCTGCGATCATGGCTAAAGCACCTGCTACGATAGGTGAATCAAAGAACTTGAAGAACAGGTTTCCTACCGTAAGCACAACGCTTGCGATGAAGCTTGCCCATACTGCGGGTCTGGTAACCTTTTTCCAGTAGAGACCGTACAGGAAAGGAGCAAGGAATGCGCCTGCCAATGCACCCCACGAAATACCCATGAGCTGTGCGATGGCTGTAGGAGGATCAAGTGCTATGACTACCGATACAACTACGAAGAACACTATCATTATTCGCATTATGAGCAGCTGTTTCTTCTGATCCATGTTCTTTATCACGTTGTCCTTAAGAAGGTCAAGTGTAAGTGTTGAGCTTGATGTAAGTACCAGTGCGGAAAGAGTGGACATGGATGCTGAAAGCACGAGCACTACTACCACACCGATAAGGATATCGGAAAGTGAACTCTGGAGCATAGCGGGTACTATACCGTCATATGCTACAGCGCCTGTCTCTGCATTGATGAAGCTTGCGCCCTCGCCGCCGAACAGTCTTCCGAAACCACCCATGAAATATGAGCCGCCGCCGATGATGATAGCAAAGAATGTAGATACGATAGTACCTGTCTTTATAGCCTTCTCACTCTTGATGGCATAGAACTTCTGAACCATCTGAGGAAGTCCCCATGTACCGAGTGATGTAAGGATTACTACGCTCAATAAGCCTGCGGGATCGGGTCCGAAGAAGGAAGCGAATACACCGGGCTGTGATGCTGTCTCGGGAGCCTGTACATTTGAAAGTGCCTTTATGGCTTCCGTAAATCCGCCCTGACCTGCAAGTACGCTGGCTATAACGGCAATGATACCGATAAGCATGATCATACCCTGTATGAAATCGTTCATACTGGATGCCATGTAACCGCCGAGGATTACGTATACACCGGTGAGCACTGCCATACCGATTACTACTGCCGAGTAAGGGATATCAAATGCAAGTGCGAAAAGCTTTGAAAGTCCGTTATATACCGAAGCCGTATAAGGGATAAGGAAAACGAATGCTATGATCGAAGCTGCGATCTTTAATGCTTTACTGTCGTATCTTTTTCCGAAGAAATCGGGCATGGTCGATGACGAAAGGTGATTGGTCATAACTCTGGTACGTCTGCCGAGGATTACCCAGGCGAGCATGGAACCTATAAGAGCGTTTCCTATACCTATCCATGTGGATGCGATACCGAATTTCCATCCGAACTGTCCGGCATATCCTACAAAGATAACCGCTGAGAAATATGAAGTACCGAAAGAAAATGCAGCCATCCAGGGGCCGATCTTTCTGCCGCCGAGTACGAAGTCGTTAACTCCGGTAACCTTCTTCTTTGCACTTACGCCTACTGAGATCATTACTGCAAAGAATACAACCAGTATCAATATTTTTACTAACATAGTGAATATCTGCCGTAAAGCAGCCTCCTTGATAATATTGGTGTGCTTTAGTGGTTTAAAGCGTTATGCTTTAAAGCGTTAAAGTGATGATAGCACCTTTTTTTCAGTTTGTCAACTACTTTATTAAAAAATTATAAAGATTGTAACAAGAGAATCGTCCCCGCTTTTACAAAATCGTTGACATTTGCTTATATGTATATGATAATTACACTAATGAGTAATCCTATTTTTATTACTTACAACCAATGTCATTCTGAGCAAAGCGAAGAATCTTAGTTTTAAGAAATGACAAACCGAAAGGAGATCGATAATATCATGGCAACCCTTACAATGATCCAGAAAGCTCTTTCCCTTAAGGAAAAATATGAAGTATATGACGGCGACACGTTAAAATATTATATAGAGAGACGTAAACTCATGTCCTCAAAGCCTGCTTTTGACATTTCGATAGAATCCGGTGTTATTGCAAGCGCTGAGGTTACCGCCACAGGCTCACCCCTTATTTTCAAACTCACATTTAACGGTGAAGACGCAGGCGAAATACGCTACGACGGCGTAGCAGGAATAAATAAGCTGGTATACGAAGCAAAGGGTATCGAAATAGACGGCAACAGCATGCTCACCGAGTTCACCGTAAAAAAGGACAAAAAAAGCATAGGCACCGTAAAGAAAAAGATTGTTTCCTTTAAGGATACCTATGCTATAGAATTTGAATCCGAAGGAGATTCACTCCTGTTTACTGCACTTACGCTGGTTATAGACGAGACCTTCCACGGCTGACAGCCTTATCCGGCAAGCACCAAGCCGGTCTTATGCGGACTACACTCTCATGTAGTCCCCGGGCTTATACTGGCCGCTCTGAAGCAGGTACTTTGCCCTTAACAGAGCATCCGCAAGCTCTCTTGAGTTATTGCGGCATAAAGTAAGCGTAAAGTCGATTTCTTCAAAGAACTGGGCCGGAGTCACTTCCAGACGCTGATGTACGTTTTCCGCTTCATTTTCCATCAGGCGGATGAACTTACCGTCTTCAAAACTCCAGATATCGCGCTTTATGGGCGACGTGCTCATTTTTCTTATAACTTCAAAACTGAATGCGGTCTCCTGAGGCATCAGGAACGCCCAGCTTCCAACCTCCATTACTTTTCCGGCGGCTATGGGAGCTTCTTTTTTCTTCTTTTTGAAAAGATAGAAAGCAAGCGCACCGACGGGTATCACAAATATCGCGATAAGGATGATGTCATCGATAAGGTTGTAGTTCGGGACCATATCGTAATATTCCCTGGCTGTTTTTCCGCTCGGAGCTATGGAGCTTTCCGCATCGGATCCGCCGTGATGGTGTCCCTTCCAGTCCTTGTCGCATTTCATAAAGTAAGCATAGGATATCTCATCAACTCCGTTGTCATCCCAGGTCACATCCATGTTGTACCATTTGCCCTGATACTGTACCCTGTTCCAGGCATGGTTGCCGCCTATCTCTATGGTAACGGGGATATCGAGCTCGCGCATGATGGCATAAAATGCAAACGCATATCCCGTACATGATGACCTTCCCTTGCAGAGTGCACTGTATGCACCGCCTTCAAAAGCCACGTATCTGTTAAGGAGCACCAGGTAATCGTGTACAGCCTTTATCTTTTCATAATCGCTCTCAAGGTCCTCGAACTTGGATGCTATTTTCTTTACACGCCTCTCCGCCATAAAATTGGCATAAAGTGACGGCTCGCTCAAGTGCAGATGCACCTCATATCCCTCAGGCACAGGTGTATATTCGTATCTTAACGCATAAAGCTCACATCCGACATAGCTTCCGTCTCTGGTATTTCTTTCCAGGATGGAGTCAAAATCTATAAATGTCGGCGGGAAAACGGAAGTAAAATATATCTCTCCCTTACCCTTGCTCATGGCAGTATCTATCAGGTTGTTGATCTCCGGGACCGTAGTCGCTACCTGATCATACCTGTACGTATCGCTGAATATTACAAAACGTACAAATATCAATACCAGTATGAGCACCAGTACAACAGTGCCGACTACTTTTTTTGCTCCACCCTTTTTTTCACCGTGCATTTTTCCAAGTTCCTTCCTACATCACCTGTAACTTATTGTTTTCCTGTGATACCGCATCGTCCAGCATCTTCCCTATGACACCGGAGCTAAGCTGTGCATCGAGCAGATCATCCGATGCAGCCTTATCATATTCTATCTTTAATAGCTTTATGGTCTTATCAAGGTTTTCAGAGATGATACCTAAGCATTCCCTGCTGTTCGGTGTATCTATACCGTTTTCCGCGATCTTATGATACATTTCAAGTGTCTTCTGGGTCTCCGGAAGATAGAAGAACTTAACCTTCGCCGCAGCGGTCTTGTTGCCCGTCTTCATCAGGCCTTTTAAGAGATTGTTGATCTCCTCGGCCTTGGCTTTTACCGATGCGTCCTCTATGCCTTCCAAGTTCAGCTCATGATCGCTCTTCTTAACGCTTATCTCTTTTGCCTTTGTCTGCTGCTCCACTATTTTCTTTCTGTACTTTTTCTTGGTATTGGTGATACCCTCTTTTATCTTTCTCACATTGTACTTGCCCATGATCACGGCAGACGCCACCACCACGAGTGCAAATACCGAGACGGATATCGGGCTGAACGAAAGAGTACATACTATGCCGGCCGCAGCCGCCAAGAATATGCATATAAGATTGGATAAAAAACTGTACGAGAACTCGCTCTCGTCCACCTCTATCTCCGAATCGGGTATGTCATCTATACTTTTCGGCGGGTTAAACGCCTCTTCAGCCGACCTTCTCTTAAGATACTGATATATCGCATACTTTAAATACGAGTTGTCAAAATCTATCTCATAATCGTCATACTTACTCTCTTCCACGCACCTGTCACATACAAGCACGTCTTCAGAGATCGCAGTCCACTCGAGGCCGTACAGTATCACCTGCTGTCCCTCGGTAAATACCACATCTCTCTGCTCATCCTTCTCATATTCGATGACGGGGCGCATCCAGAGTGTGGTATCCGAACAATATGTCCCCTTACGGTCTACCACGCCTTCCTCATTTACGAACCCGCACTTTTTGACCTCAAGCTCTCTTCCGGATTCTATCCAGAACTTTCTGCCGGGGTTGGGAAGGATATATTTATTTTTCTCGTATTCGTCTTCTTTTAATATCCTGTATATCATTTCTTCTCCATTTTTGCCGGAAAGGAGCTGCCCCCCGTCCGGACATGCGGTCCAAAACTCCATCATATATTATAATATCAGATTGTCCCGCACAATAAACCCGTAAAGTTACAAAATGGCGCAGTCTAATCCGCAGACTGCGCCATATATTCTCTTTTTTAATAATTCTCAAAATACTTCTTTAATGTGGTAAGATCGGTAGCTCCGGGAATCTCATAGAAAGCGATCACTATTACCTTGAATCCTATCTTTCTCGCAGCCACTAACATCTTGCCCTTAGTTCCGTCGCTTGATGTAAAGTCACCCGATGCAGCCTTGTAAGTGTGTGAACCCAGTGCCAGGTCGGGCTCTCTTAGATAACTGCCCGTTCCGCTGGAAGTGATACTTCCGACCTTGTTGCCTTCAAGTATGCTGTCTTCCGATGAACCGAAGATATTGGCAGGGAATGAAGTATCGGTACATGTCATGATCAGGATAGCCACATTGTTATTATACGTAGCCATCATATTGATATCGATATCCATGTCCATTTTTTCACCTGCTGCCTTGAACATGGAATTCATCAGATTGACCGTAAGCATTTCCTGGGATCCGTAATGCAGCCTGCTGTCAAGCTTAACCTTGACCTCAGCCCAGTCATTTACATAATACCCGTCTACCACACTTCCTTTTGTATACTCTACACCGTTGTCGTTCTTGTTACGGTTCATATACTTCATAACAAAATATCCGACTAACAGCACAAGAATAAGCACTAAAGCAAGCGGGAATATCTTTGCCAAAACACTCTTTTTCTTCTCAGGCTCGGCATCAAACGAACCTCTGTTATAAGGAGTAGCATAGGAAGGCTGCTGATATCCGCCGTCCCTGTCGCTCTTATATTGCTCATAATGGTTGTTTACCGTGGTGCTGAACATTTTCTGCTTGGCAGCTTCATTGGTAAGGCTCTGTTCTCTCTTATTCTTAACAGACTCGTTATCAAGTCCGTATCTGGTAGGTACCACTGTCTGATCCGGCTCACCCTCGGGACGCTTGTCCGATATACCCATGATGGGTGCCTTGCTTAAGTCGTCTCCGACTCTGTACTTTCTCTCCCCGTACAGTCCGCTGTTGACCGGTGCCTGATCCTGACTAACAGGCGGTTCAGGTTCAACAACCTTTTCCACTGTCTCCTCGACTACCCCTGCTGCCTCCTCAACTTCTCCGCTTACCTGCTTTTTAAAGCTGGCAAAAGAAGCATTGGGATCAAACGATGTAATGGTAGGCTTTGCTTCAGGCTCCGTAGTATCAGCTCCTGCTGATGCAAATGAATACTTCGGCTTTTCATCCGCCGTTTTTCTCACGGCTGCCGCATCGGAATAGCTCATTCCGCATGACGGGCAGACTAAGGCGCTGAATATCTTCATAGCCCCGCAGTTCGGGCACTTATCAGCATCAGTAGAATATCCGTTAAAAGTATTCTTGTCGCTCATGTCAGGTCCCCTTTCATTATAGTCCCCGTTTAATACTTACCTTTTCCGTATTGTGTATATGTATACATACTATGATTATCCATATTTTTTCGCCATCTGTCAAGTATTTACGTGATTTTCATAAAGAAAAATGTCACTTTTTTGGCATAAAAAATCGTGCAGGCATTTTACTGTCTGCACGGTCTTTTGTGTTCATATTGAATTCGGTGGCGCTCCCTTAGAAGAGCTTATCCCGGTCATCCTTCGATCATGATGGTCTTCTTTTCAGGAATCTTCGGAGCTTCCTTCTTAGGGATATCGAGCTTAAGGACACCGTCCTCAAACTTAGCCTTGATATCTTCCTCGGTCACGTTCTTGCCGACAAAGAAGCTTCTCTGCATAGCGCCGGAGTAACGCTCCTGACGTATCAGTTTACCCTTCTTATCCTTCTCTTCCTTGTCAACACCCTTGGAAGCCGCTATGGTCAGATAACCGTCCTGAAGATCCAGGTTGATCTCATCCTTCTTAAATCCGGGCAGGTCGATGGCTACTTCGTATTTATCATCATGCTCCTTCACATCTGTCTTCATAACGTGAGCAGCATGCTTACCGTAGAGCTTCTTGTCAACGTCTTCAAACTCTCCGAATGAAGGGAACTCAAAATCCATCAGGTCATCAAATAAGTTTTTGTTAAAAATACTAGGATACAACATAGGTCATTCCTCCTTTACTCTAAACATAACCTCAACTGATATTGTATTGTTTTGTGTTTTGTTTTGAGCAAGGGAACGGAGTTTCTCCGGAGCCATCTTTTTCTTTTTTGCTCCCTGGAGATCTTTGCTCTCTTCCTTTGTTCTGACTGCATTATATCACCGATTGTTAGCACTGTCAAGAGGTGAGTGCTAATGTTTTTATTATACAATTATAAATTTTTTATTAACTACAAAAAGAACCGATCCCAAGACCGGTTCCGATTTACTATTCTATAGCTTTATACAGCATCACTTAATGCGACATCCTCCATAAAATCCGGCTGCATAGAGATGAATTCCAGAACATCAGATGAATTGGCACGAGGATTTTCCTCAAGAAACCTCTGTACTAATTCCATTCTTGCGGGCTTCTTAGCGGCATAACACTCAACTGCTTCTACAAACTCAGGATAAGAACGATCCACATTATATAGAGCTATCAATAACTTCTCCTTCGCTTTTTCCATCCTATTCACCTCTCTATTTTTGCATAAATATTGTAGTCATTATACCCACGATTTTCAAAATAGTATCTGCAAGCACTTCCATGAACATCATATGAATTATGTACGCAAAACCATAACCCTTCATACTTTCCATAATTCGTATTGATCTCACTGATTATTTTAGCATATTCACGGGAATTAAGGTAATATGTGTCAAATACAAATTTTTTCATCTAGTCTCCTTGTATTCCCTTGTATAATTATATCGTAGGGATAATTATTAGTCAAGAATTTTTGTTATCGTATCTGATACGATTATTCGTATTTTATCATATTATATATTCCATGTCAATCCCTGCATATTTTTAAAAGAATGTTGCTAAAAAAATCATGAAATAATATAATGTAAACATCTTGGCAATTCAGCATATAGTCGGAAAGGATTTCAAAATGGGTAAGATAGGCTTAAGAATACTTGATCTGATAAAACAAAAGGGAATGACACAAAAGGAGTTTTCAATAAAAACAGGAATCCCCCAGAGCACCATAAGCGATTGGCGCGGGAAAGACCTTAATCCTAATGTCGATAAGATAATGATAATATGTGAAGTCCTCGGCATATCCTCACAGGACCTTTTAAGTGCCGGAACTGTGACTGAGCCTTCTTCTATCAACTATATCTATATAGATAAAAACAGCCGTGAATTCAATATCATCACTGATTACCGTAATTTAACTCCTGATGACCGCCTGAGGTTCGAAGGATATCTCACAGCCTTGTCTCAAAAGAAATGTCCTTATATCTTCTTCTCCGACTTAGATGACACTCTCCTTACCACAAAAAAGGAAGTATCTCCCAAGACTTACGAGGCCTTAAAAGCTTTCACCGATAAAGGAAACACCTTCGTCATCTGCACCGGACGAGGCTTGGACAGTGCATTAAAAGTACAAAAAAAATACGGGCTTACCTTCCCTCACAGCTTTATTGCCGCATATAACGGCTGCCAGATATACGACTGCGATGCAGAAAAGACTATCTTTAAGGTAGGCCTCCCCCTGCCCGTCGTAAAAGATATCTTTAACACCGCCGAGGAATACGGAGTCTATGTCCACACCTACAGTGACGAATATATCCTCACCTCCAAAAATGACGAGGAGATACAGGACTACCGTTCAAAAGTATCTACCCCGGTACTCTTCTGTCCCGACCCTGCCGGCTATCTCGATGCTCCTCCCTGTAAGGTCATATGCATAGAGCTCCACGACCATGCAAAACAGGAGCGGTTCCGCAAGGCAGTGAATGAAAAATACGGCGATGTGCTTGATACCATGTACTCTTCCCCGTACTACTTAGAGCTGATACCCAAGGGGTACGGAAAAGGCACTGCAGTAAAAGAACTCGCAAAACACTTAAACATACCTATAGAACACACCATAGCCGCAGGTGACGCAGAAAACGACAACAGCATGCTCATAGCGGCCGGTCTCGGCATCGCCATGCTCAACGCCCAGGAATCCACAAAAAAAGCAGCCGATGTCATAACAGACACCGACTGCGATAATGACGGCCTTGTACCGTTTCTTGCCACATTACATTAGAACTTCACAGTCTTAGGAGCTGCGGTAAATGATGAGAATACTGCCTCGGCATCTTCAAAATAGAGTACCTCGGAGTTGTCATCGTCCTCGGAGTACATGCCTCTTAAGTTGGGATAACTGTCGAGCATGTGCTTCTTAGCCTCACGGCGGTCATCGGATATGAGCTTGCCGGATACTCTCAGCCATGTGCCTGTAGCTCCGTCAAATGCACATATCTCAGCCTTAGGATTCTTATGGAGCTGCTTGGAGCACTCCTTAACCTTTCCTGTCTGGATGTAGAGCTTGCCCTCAAACATATCGATGGTACCGAAGGGACGTACTCTGGGCTGATCCCCATCAACCGTTGCGAGATAATATGTACCGCACTTCTTTAAATAATCGTAAACTTCCTGCATTCTTCCTTCCTCCTGTTATCTTTTCTTATGCGTCAGAGCCCTTTTTTTCGAATGTCATCACGTTTAAAGCTGACGATATTGAACTCATCAAACGCATTTCGCATTTACAATTATACTTTTACTTCTTATTTTTTTCAAGTTTTTTCCATCACCTGCCGGGTATCGGCGTTCTGATACTGTCCGATTTTTTTTATTGTTTTTCAGATCTTCTTGTGATAAAATAATGTTGGTTGAGAAGTTGCCCGATACTATCCCGGTGTATGATCGCAAACGGATACCGGTACTTACTCCCGACAAATACAAAAGAAAGAAGGAACTATAAATGGATATCAAAGCTAAAATCGACGAACTCGTTACAAAGATCAAGAACGATCCCGCTGCTATGGATAATTTCCAGAAGGATCCCGTAAAAACAGTTGAAGGGCTTGCAGGCGTAGACCTTCCCGATGATCAGATCAACCCCATAGTTGAAGGCATCAAGGCAAAGCTTTCCGGCGGCGTTCTTTCAGGCCTCACAGATAAGATCGGCGGACTTTTCGGTAAGAAGGACTGATCCGGCGAAATATCGGTCCGAACCAAATACACTGATATTTAAAAAGGCTGTGCCGTTATAATCCGGCACAGCCTTATCTTTATCCCTCTAATGTCATCACGGACTTTATTCTTCGCTTGCCCCATCAAGATTTACCCACTCAGGTAATCCTCCGGACACTATCTCTGAAGTACATCCGTATTCCATAGCCTTATCGGCTCTCATCTGATCAAGCTCCTCTTTAGTCACAAGCTTTACGATATTATCATTACAGAGCTTTACATACTCTTCATCGGTAACTGCATTTTCCCCGTCATCATTCACAAAAGTATAATAACAGTTCAGCAGATACTCATCATTGTACCTCTGCTGTTCATCGGGATCCGTTGAATCGCAGTCATACTCCGAGAAGCTTACCCTGTCCATCTCATATGCGTTTCCGCCCTCGGCGTAGCCCACTTCTCTTGCCACAACAGCCTTCACATCATCAGGTATCTCATATGCATCCATCGGGAAATACGGCTTATCAAATCCGTATCTGCCTGTCTCGGTCCATAAGAACACTTCTTTACCTTCAGCCGTAACAAATAAATTGGTATTGGTATAAGTAGTGGCTCCGCCTGAACCGCCTATGGCGATATAACCGTATTCGTTGATATCGGCAAAGCTTCTGTAATACTGCGCAAAGTTCGTTACGATATTTAACTCATCACCGTTTAAACGGAGAACTATAAACTCATCATCGGGCGAGTCCTCATATTCCTCTCTTTCATAGGAAAGCTTTAATACAAGCTCCGGATATCCGTCCATACCGCAGTCAATATATGCCTTTTCCTTGCCTGTGATAATATTCGGAAGCGACTCTTTTTCAAGCTTGGTACCAAAATCCTCCACCAGCTCATCAAAAAGATAACTCCTGCCTTCTTCAAGCATACCTGCATCCGTAGTTGCTACAGCCTTACGCTTACCCTCTATAAACTCATCATAGGCAGCCTTAACCTCTTCGGGAGTAAGTGTCACAACAGGGGTATCTGTGATCTCGGGTGTATCTGTAATATCCGGCGTATCTGTCACTTTAGGTTCATCAGTTACTATCGGTTCATCGGTTACCTTAGGCTCGTCAGTCACTTTCGGCTCATCGGTTACCTCTGGTGCATCTGTCACATTCGGGGCATCCGTTATATCCGGTTCATCGGTCACCTTAGGCTCATCTGTCACATTCGGGGCATCTGTCACCTTGTTCCCGTTTGAAGGTTCATCATTCTTTTCATCCTTACTGCAGCCCGATACCAGCAGTGCTGCAACCATCATACAACAAAACAATTTCAAAAACTTCTTCATTACAAAAACTCCTTTTACTACATAAAAACCTTAAAAGAATTTCTTCTTTTTAAAGAAGATGATACTTATCACAACTATAAGTATGCTGACTATCAAAACTATAGGATACGCGATCGGGATATCCAGCTCGGGCATATACTTAAAATTCATGCCGTACCATCCGACTATCAGAGTCAGAGGCATAAATATGGTAGAAACCACGGTAAGTATCGTCATTACCCTGTTCTGCTTTGTCTCCAGCTGCGAATGCAGAAGGTCCCTCACCTGCATCGAATGCTCCCTTAGGGATGACACGATATCCTGCAGTCTCATGACTCTCTCGGTAAACATCCTGAAATATCTTAAATTCTTCGAACTGAAGAACCCGTTTTCATTCTCCTCAAGCTCCTGGCTCAAGTCTATCAGCTGCTCGTAATGAGTCTTAAGGTCATTGATATCACTTCTGATATCGACCAGCTTTTCCATAATCCCGTCGACGTCGCCGTCAAGGATGCAGTCCTCCATGTCATCGAGCTTTTTATCATACTCCTCTAACACCTTGATATCCGTCCCTATGATCTCCTCTAAGAAATCATAGACAAAACGCTCCAAGCTCGGCATCCTCCATTTACGCGTCTGGCTGATCCTTTTTATGATCTTATCGGCTGTACCGTCATCATTGATGAAAACTATACCCTGCTCATCGAGAGCAAATGAAAACTCGTGATTTTTCTCGGCGATATTTGCCCTGTCCGGTATCGAAAAACTGCCCGTGAGCGAATCGTAATTAACCTTGACACACGACACAGGGGCCATGGATGGATCAAATTCCATATCTATGCCCATGTTAAAAAGATCGGAATTCTTTTTAAACTCCTCCTTATCAACGATAGCAACATATATATGATCCCTTTTTAAGCACTCCTCGTATGTAGACTCCTCAAGCTTATCATCAATGATATAATACATCCCCTGTACCCTGTCCTCTCCGAATTCTAGCTTATCTGACAGCCTTCTTAACCAGTCCGCCCATAATATATGCCAGAGCCATCTTACAAGCATCTGGGATAATAAAAGGTATTACACATATGTTAAGCACAGTTCCGAAGCTCTTGGCATTCTCGGTACCGGCATATACATGTACAAACCAGAGTGTTCCGATAAGATAACATAACAGCAGTCCCAAAACCATAGCAACTATGATCACAACCTTCTTCTCGCCGAACACCTTTGTCAAAAGTAAGAATAATAATCCGGAGAATACAAAACCGACTATATATCCGCCGGTAGGTCCGGTGATAGCAGCGATACCGCTCTTAAATCCCGAAAATACAGGTATCCCTATAATACCGAGCAGGATATAGACCGTGATCGATATAGTCCCGTAAGTTCCACCCAAAAAAACAAGTGCAAAAAAGATTGCAAAAGTCTGCAGAGTAAACGGAACAACAAGCGGTATCGAGATCCACGAACAGATAGTGATGATAACAGCCATAAGAGCAGTCATTACCATCATTTTGGTTTTCAGTGCCGAACTTACATTTTCTTTCATGATGCATTGCCTTTCTAAAAACAAAATGATAAATATCCAAAATAAGGATACTTTCAAACCATGCCTACTATAACACAACCTATAAAATAAAACAAGCCTGAAAATCGGACTCAATTTTCAGGCTGAAATAAAAAAGTGCCCAGAACCGGAATCGAACCAGTGACACAGGGATTTTCAGTCCCTTGCTCTACCAACTGAGCTATCTGGGCGAATGGCGAATATTGAAAATGCACAGATGTGCATTTTCATGAGATCGTCGAAAGCTTGCTTTCGTAAGATCGAGTGAAATGCATATCTGATAGTTTGCTCATTTATGAGCAAACGGTCATCCGTCGAACGCTTGCGTTTGACGGATGGGCATTTCAATATGTCAAACACTTGCATCTATTGGATGGTCATTTCCTTAATCCGAGTTGCGGGAGAAGGATTTGAACCTACGACCTCCGGGTTATGAGCCCGACGAGCTTCCAGACTGCTCTATCCCGCGATATCAATAAAAAATTCTCTTTATTCAAGAGAAATCAATGGGCGGAGAAGGATTCGAACCTTCGAAAGCATCGCTAACAGATTTACAGTCTGCCCCCTTTGGCCACTCGGGAATCCACCCATAAGCCGATGATCAGATTCGAACTGATAACCTGCTGATTACAAATCAGCTGCTCTGCCGTTGAGCCACATCGGCACATATGGGACCTACAGGGCTCGAACCTGTGACCCTCTGCTTGTAAGGCAGATGCTCTCCCAGCTGAGCTAAGATCCCATAATAATCACATCGCAAGGCTTCAAAGAAACCTCACGACTTAAACGACCCAGATCGGACTCGAACCGACGACCTCCGCCGTGACAGGGCGGCGCTCTAACCAACTGAGCCACTAGGCCATAAACTAATCATAAAGAACAAGAAGGGACATCCTTCCCGGAAAACCTTCAGGTCAAGCCCTCGGCCTATTAGTAGCAGTCAGCTCCATACGTTACCGTACTTCCACACCTGCCCTATCTACCTCGTCGTCTTCAAGGGGCCTTACTAACTTGTGTTATGGG
>JAEEGJ010006907.1_pt1 | contig 33370 bp, 34 predicted proteins | sample 8958761 | NCBI WGS metagenome assembly JAEEGJ01 (sample SAMN16246546, study PRJNA631951) | gut metagenome | biome: gut microbiome; feature: rumen; material: RS-attached | host: Bos | place: Iran: Karaj | collected 2018-10
CTGGTGAGGTACTGAAGGTTAAGGAAACTATCGCAGAACCCGAGCCACCAAAGGTTGAAGAGACCAAGGTATTCGACGTGGTAGAGGAGATGCCTCAGTTCCCTGGTGGTAGCTCAGCTCTGTTCGAGTATCTGTCTAAGAATATCAAGTATCCAGTAGTAGCCGAGGAGAACGGTGTACAGGGTCGTGTAGTTGTAACCTTCGTTGTAGAGCGTGATGGTTCTATCACCGACGTTAAGGTTGTAAAGAGCGTTGACCCATCACTCGACAAGGAGGCACAGCGCGTTGTTAAGTCAATGCCACACTGGATTCCTGGTAAGCAGAACGGTAGCGCAGTACGTGTAAAGTACACTGTACCTGTAACATTCCGCCTGCAGTAATACTCAACAAAATCTGAAATGAACGCATTCAACAAATTACATAAATTAGTTGGATTAACACTGATATTAGGCTTGTTCCCAGGATGTGGGAACAAGCCTAATCCTGAAAAGGAACGGGCTTATCAGAAGGCTGCCAGCATACTGACTGCCGATGAAAGTTTCTTCCCAATCATCGACGAGGAATTATATTATTTCACCAATCAGACTCTCGACTCCATCACACCCGTTTACATCAACGAGCAGGATGCAGTAAAGAAGCTGATGAAACAAGAAACATGGCTGGCATTCACCACACGCGACTTCACAGCTAATGAGCGCCAGACACTTATCAGCAAGAAATTCCTGCCAAGAGCTATACCTGTAGCCTACGACGGACTGGCTATCATCGTGAACAACTCAAACCCAGACTCATGCATTACCATCAAGGACTTTGCACGAGTACTGAAGGGAGAGATAACAAAGTGGAGTGATATCTATCCACAAAACAAACTTGGTGTAATCGATGTGGTATTCGACAATCCACTTTCAAGCACCGTTCGCTGGTGTGTCGACTCAATCCTTGGCGGCCAGCAGTTCAGCGCACCAAACATCGGAGCCGTAAAGACAAGTGCTGCTGTAATAGACTATGTAGAGAAGCATCCAAATTCGCTTGGAATCATTGGTTCTAACTGGCTCAACGACAAACGTGACACCACCAACGTCACCTTCAAGAAGAACATAAGCGTGATGGGCGTATCAAAGCTCGACTCGGCAACGAAGTACAACAGTTGGAAGCCCTATCAATACTATTTATATAATGGCAACTATCCCCTACGCCGCACCATCTACGCATTGCTAAATGACACCCGTAATGGTGTACCCAGCAGCTTTACACACTTTGTACAGTTGCCCAAGGGACAGAAGATCATCCTCCGTGCAGGACTACTGCCACGAACAGCCAATATGAACGTAAGAGATGTGATAGTAAACAAAGAATAATTTAAACCTATAAAGTTTTAAAACGTCATAAGAGAGAGAACAGAAAACAGAAGTGTAACTTAATAACAAAGAATTATGAAAGCAATTAAATATCTAGTAATGGGTGCGTTGCTGACAGGTTTCAGCGCCGCCGTAAATGCACAGGAAGTAGAGCTTAACGCAGCTCTTGATGGTATTAAGGCAAAGGATCCAAACGTTGCCAAGTTAGCAAACACAGCCTACAAGAAGAACAAGAAGAACCCAGAGGCACTCTTGAAGATTGCCCAGGCCTTCTATGCTCAGAAGGATACAGCTGGTGCACGTCAGTTCGCCAACTATGCCAACGAGGCAGGCAAGCCAAAGTATCAGTTTGCACCTGCATATCTGCTGCTTGGTGATATCGAGGCATCATATGGTACCGATGGTGGTAAGGCCGCAAGCTATTACAACCAGGCTATCACATTCGATCCAAAGAATCCTGCAGGTTACAAGAAGTGGGCTATGGTATATCGTAAGATCAGCCCAAGTCAGGCTGCAAAGAAGCTGGAAGAGATGAAGGCTCAGTGCCCTGATGAGGACATCGACGCATTCAAGGGTCACATCTTCATGCTGGCTAACGATGAGAAGCAGGCTTATGAGAACTACTCAAAGGCTGATATCAACAAGCTCGACAAGCTAGGTCTTAACGAGTTTGTACGTTGCAGCTACTTCACTGGTCACTTTGCCGATGCAGTTCGCGCTGCAGAGGCTGGTATCAAGCTCGAGCCACGCAACCCAACATTCAACCGTATTGCAATGTTCGCAAACTACGAGTTGAAGAACTATGATGCAGCTAAGAGTTACATCCACAAGTACTTCTACGAGACTGACAGTGCTAAAGTATCTGAGTACGACCACTTCTACACAGCTCTTATCTATCAGGCTCTGGAGGATAAGGCAAACATGTATGCTCACTACGACAAGGCTCTCGAGCTGGTTAACGATCAGTCAATGATTAAGCGTTGGGCTATCCTGAAGAGTGTATCTGACTCATATCTTAAGGAGAAGGAGTTCGAGAATGCTATCAAGTACTATGATCAGTACCTTGCTTGTAAGCCTGATGTAAACTCTGACGATATGGAGGGTGTTGCAAAGATCTACTCTAAGTACGCTGACGAGGACGAGCCAAATAAGGCAAAGCACATTGCTAAGGCTATTGAGGCTTATCGCGCTATGGCAGAGAAGTTCCCAATCCAGAGCACTTATGCAGCATATCAGTGCGCAACAATGAACAACAAGCTTGATAAGAACGGTGAGAAGGGTCTTGCAAAGCCTGACTACCAGAAGGTTGTTGAGCTGCTCGAGGCAAAGGCAGATCGCTCTAAGGGCGAGGACACCATGCTTAAGTACAGCTACCACTACCTGATGTCAAACGCATTCCTGTTCGCTAAGAACAAGCCTCTGGCTAAGGAGTTTGCTAACAAGATTCTGGCTATCGACCCAGACTATGCTCCTGCTCAGCAGATTCGCGATCTGAAGTAATTTCAACCCTATTATACAATTAAAGAGATGTTCAATTATGAGCATCTCTTTTTTTATAATCATTTTCTAATATAGAAAACATTGTTTTCTCCAAAAGAAAACAGGTGTTCCCGATAAGGAAACACCTGTTAGATTGTTTTTATGTCCTAAATATTAGGGAAGGCTGATAGCCTCAGAAGGACAAACACTTGCACAAGTACCACACTCTGTGCAGAGATCAGGGTTGATAGAATACTTCTCACCCTCAGAAATTGCCTCAACTGGGCACTCGCCCTGACATGTACCGCAAGCGATGCAGTCGTCACCAATTACATATGCCATAATTCGTAAACTATTAAATTGTTAATAATGTAAATACTCACTTTGAGTGATGCAAAGGTACAATATATTTTTGAAATATACCAAACTTTAGGTATCTTTTTAAGTAATTTATACATTGTCAAAATAAGATTCTACATAATAAGATGGCTATTTTTGCGTTATTAATAAGGTATGAAGATTAGAATTCTAACTATTATAGCAGCTATATGTGTCGCCACAGGGTGCCTGGCACAGAGACGATACGTGATTCAGCACAAGCCGTACATCGACTTGCGCCCTATGCACTTTGGAATATCTGTGGGTATGAACATGCAGGATATCGAGTTTGATAGCGAGGCTCCATTTGTATGCGATGCCGACCGCTGGAATTCTGGATTATCAGTAGGTGTACTGGCTGATATGCGACTGTCTAGCAATCTGAACCTGCGTATCTCGCCCACCATGCACTTTGGATCTAAACATCTGGTGTTTAAGAATACAGGACTCCTGAATACTGAGGGGATACCCATGACTGAGACTCAGGACATGAAGAATACATATCTGTCAGTACCTGTAGACCTGAAATTCTCGTCACAACGATGGAACAACATCCGCCCATATATGCTGGCAGGATTAAGCCCTATGATAAACCTTACCAGCAAGAGTCAGGATATAATACAACTAAAACGTACTGACCTGATGGTTGAGGTGGGACTGGGATGCGACCTGTATCTACCATTCTTCAAGCTGATACCAGAACTGAAGTTCTGCTACGGACTAGGCAACAGAATAGACAAAAGCCATGTGGCCGACTTGAAGGACGACAATAAAAAAACGTATGCCAACGCTGTTAATAGCGGGCATACGAAAATGATAGTATTATCGTTCTACTTCGAATAATTACTTCTCGAACGTAAGTACCAGTTTGCCGATAAACACTCCGTGCTTACCATTCTGATCGTCAGGAATCATCTTTCCTGTCTTATCAGGCGCATACTCAAGAGTAGGCATATAGGTATGGGTATGACCACCCAGCACCAAGTCGCAACCTTCTATCTCCTTGATAAACGCCTGGTCAGGATAATCAGATATCTGCCAACCAAGATGTGAGATACATATTACAACATCACATTTTTCCTGCTTACGGAGTATATCAATATACTTCTTAGATGCCTCTACAGGATCGAGGTATTTCACGCCCTCACAGTTCTTATTCGACACAAGTCCCTTCATAGGAGCACCAAGTGCATAGACACCTATTTTAAGACCATTGCGCTTAATGGTGATGTAATCCTTTACAATCCCCTCGCAGGGGGTACCTGTAAAGTCGTAATTAGAGCAGACTATTGGGAAATTGGCCATACGGAACAGGCGAGCCATATTCTCTAGTCCGAAGTCGAACTCATGATTGCCAATAGTAGCAGCATCATACCCCATATAGTTCATCAGACCTATCTCTACCTCACCCTTGAAGAGAGTGTAGAAACCAGAGCCCTGCGAGAAATCGCCTGAGTCGAAGAACAACAGATCAGGATTCTGCTTGCGCTCCTCCTTTATCATGTTGATGCGACGCAGGAATCCACCACGACCAGCCAGGTCCTTGTTGTCGAGATTCTCGCTTAGTGGCATGATACACGAGTGAGTATCGTTGGTATGCAACACAACCAACTGTTTCTTTGTCTTTGCACTAGCAGAAACAACTGCCACAAGTGCTATAAATATAATAAGGTGTAATCTACGCATAACTCTTACTGGATTTTAATTCGACCTTCTACCTGTGAATCAACCACCACGCCACGAGCCTGATGATCCTTGAAATAGTTCATAATAAGGTATCGGGTATTGTTACTCTTCTCATTGGGAGCCAGGATGTTAGTTCCCTCGCGGAGTACAGGCATACCATCGTTGCCCTCAATCAGATAGTTGATAGTAGCGATACGATATTCTGCCTTAGGATCGATCTCCTTACCATGAAGTTTGCTCGAAATAAGCTTTCCATCCTCAGTAATCACCAGCTCTACACCATGACTTACACCCTCACCTCCCCTATGGGCTATCTGACGGAACAATGTCAGCATCTGTTCGCCTGTTAGGGTGATGAAACAAATCTTGTTCTCGAAAGGAGCCACATCCAGCACATCGCCATAGGTAACATTACCCTTAGTAAGGTCGGCACGTATACCGCCCATATTATAAATGCCGAGAACTGCCTTCTCGTTATAATCCTTTGCAGACCAAACCAAGATATCGGCCAAGAGATTAGAAAGGTTACTCTCAGGACGGTCGGCATGCATATTTCTGGCTACCACGCCAACAACAGGTCCCATTATACTATCGTTAACCCTCTTGAAGGGTTCAAGGAACTTAACAGCAGCCTCATCTGGGTTGTTATCGAAACGACTATCCACTATCACGCGGGTTCGCTCCACATTAGTAAGTTGATAATGCTTAGGTGCGCACGAAACCATCATCAACGTGGCCAAAGAAGCATAAAAAACACGTCTTTTATTCATAATTTGTAGTTTTAATGGTGCAAAAATACAAAAAAAATATGAAATATTTCTTCGAAACAAAAAAAAGTTGTACCTTTGCACCCGCTTTTCGGCGTAATCGCTGGCAGGAAGTATCGAGAGGCCTGTTATGTTGCGTTGGAACGATACAACAATTTAATTATTTAAAAGTACAATGGATTTAATTAAAGTTGCTGAAGAAGCATTTGCAACCGGCAAGAAGTTCCCAGAGTTCAAGGCTGGTGACACTATCACTGTCGCTTACAAAATTATCGAGGGTTCTAAGGAGCGTATCCAGCTCTATCGTGGTGTAGTAATTAAGATTGCTGGTCACGGAGACAAGAAGCGCTTCACTGTTCGTAAGATGTCAGGTACAATTGGTGTAGAGCGTATCTTCCCAATCGAGTCTCCGAACATTGAGAGCATCGAGGTCAACAAGGTTGGTAAGGTTCGCCGCGCTAAGCTTTACTATCTGCGCAAGCTCACTGGTAAGGCTGCTCGCATCAAGGAGAAGCGCCACAACGTTGGTGAATAAAAAAGAAAAAAAGAGGCTGCGCCCAAGTGTGCAAGCCTCTTTTTTTATTCCCCATGCAATGCATTCTGGAATTCTTCCCAACTCTGGAACCCAGCTAAAAGCGAGAGACGGTCGAGCGTCTTCTTATCAGGTTTTCTCAGGATTTCCTTCTCTACTGCCTCAAGCAGTTTTTTAAGCGCCAAACGTTTCTTTTCCATATTATTAAAAAATTTGCTGCAAAATTACAAAAATATTTTGTACCTTTGCACACAGAAATAGAAAATATCGCAAAAATGAAAGAATTAGCACTCAAGTACGGATGTAATCCCAATCAGAAGCCCTCACGCATCTTCATGACCGAGGGCGAGCTACCCATCGAAGTTATCAACGGTCGTCCTGGATACATCAACTTCCTCGACGCATTCAATGCCTGGCAGCTTGTAAAAGAGCTGAAGGCCGCAACAGGTCTGCCAGCAGCAGCATCGTTCAAGCACGTTAGTCCTGCTGGAGCAGCTGTAGGCCTGCCTCTGAGCGACACACTGAAGAAGATTTACTTCGTAGATGACGTAAAGGACCTCGACGAGAGTCCTATCGCGTGCGCATACGCCAGAGCACGTGGTGCCGACCGTATGTCGAGCTATGGCGACTTTGTAGCTCTAAGTGATACCTGCGACGCCACAACAGCCAAGCTGCTTAAGCGCGAGGTGAGCGATGGTGTGATTGCACCCGACTTTACTCCTGAGGCTATCGAGATACTGAAGGACAAGCGCAAGGGTACATACAACGTTATCAAGATTGATCCTACATACGTACCTGAGCCAATCGAGCGCAAGCAGGTATTCGGCATCACCTTCGAGCAGGGCCGCAACGAGATCAAACTCGACGACGACGCACTCTTCGAGAATATGCCTACACAGAACAAGACTTTCAGTCCTGAAGCTAAGCGCGATCTGATCATCGCCCTGATTACACTGAAGTACACTCAGAGTAACTCTGTTTGCTACGTTAAGGATGGTCAGGCCATTGGTATCGGCGCTGGTCAGCAGAGCCGCATCCACTGTACCCGTCTGGCTGGTAACAAGGCTGACATCTGGTGGTTGCGCCAGCATCCAAAGGTTATGAACCTGCCTTTCATCGACAATATCCGTCGTGCCGACCGCGATAACACCATCGATGTATACATCTCTGAGGATCACGACGATGTACTCCGCGATGGCACATGGCAGATGTTCTTCAAGGAGAAGCCCGAAGTGCTCACTATGGAGGAGAAGAAGGAGTGGATAGCTAAGAACACTAAGGTAGCCCTGGGTTCTGACGCATTCTTCCCATTTGGCGACAACATCGAGCGTGCTCATAAGAGCGGCGTAGAGTTTATCGCCCAGGCTGGTGGCTCAGTTCGCGATGACAATGTTATCGAGACCTGCGATAAGTATGGTATTGCAATGGCGTTTACTGGTGTACGCCTGTTCCACCATTAATTTATTGATATGGACGATTTTCAGAACATTCTTGAGAACGGCATCAACTTCGGACGTGGAGGTGACAAGCCGAAAGACGATGGCAAGGTAAAAACCAAAGCCAAGAAGAAAAAGTATATTACTGGTGCTCACGGTAGCGGCTCTGCTCGTCAGAAAGCCAAATACCGTGAGCAGCGGGCCAACCGTCATAAGAAATAACAGTAACAATTAAATAACCAAGGAAAAATGAAACTACTAAAACTACTAATTGCAACAACCCTACTCTGCAGCACGAACACCCTTCGTGCTCAGAAGTACGTAGGTGGCGACATCTCGATGCTTCCAAAATACGAAGAAGCAGGAGTGGTATACAAAGACAAAGAAGGCAACACAGTGTCAGACGTATTGGGATTCTTCAAGCAAGAGGGCCTGAACGCCATGCGTGTACGATTGTTTGTTGACCCCTCGTACGACAGCGACAAAGCCGTATGTCAGGACTTGGATTATGTAAAGGCACTGGGCAAGCGCATAAAGGATGTAGGAATGAAGCTAATACTCGACTTCCATTACAGCGACACCTGGGCAGATCCAGGCAAACAGTGGACGCCTGACGCATGGAAGGATCTGACAGACGACCAACTATGCGATAAAGTCTACGAGTACACCAAGGACTGCCTGGAACAGATGATAGCAGCAGGAGCCACACCAGACTTTATCCAGACAGGAAATGAGATATCGTACGGAATGATGTGGGGTACCAAGGCCAAGACTGATGGCAACAACACCAATCGTTGCTACACCAACTCGCCTGAAGCCAACTGGACACGATTCATCGCCCTATTGAAAAAGGCAGGGCAGGCTTGTCGTGAGGTTTGTGCAGACGCAAAGATTATCATCCACAGCGAACGTACACCCAAACCAGCTGTACTTACAGACTTCTTCGATCGTATGACTAATGCCTCACTCGATTATGACATTATAGGACTTAGTTATTATCCAGCCTATCATGGTAGTCTTGAGAATCTCGAAACGGCTCTTATCACAATAGAGGGAAAGAATTACGGCAAGGACATCATGATAGTTGAAACAGGATACAGTTACGCTTGGGCATTGGGAAGCACTGAATTCGATTACACAAGCACCTACCCTTACACAGAAGAAGGTCAGCGCCAGTTCACTGCCGATTTGGTTGCAAAGCTTAACAGTCACGATAGTGTAAAGGGGCTGTTCTGGTGGTGGCCAGAGGATAATGGAAATAAAAGTGTAACCAGTAGTTGGTGGAATGCCGCACTCTACAACCACGATACAGGCAAGCCCTATGCAGCATTCTACGAGTTGAAGAACTTCAACAACTCGAGTTCTGGCTTTCAAGATGTCAAGAAAGAGCATAAGTGCAAGGATTGCCAATGGTATACCATCGAGGGGAGGCGATTAGGAGGAGAGCCTTCCAAAAGTGGGATCTACATCAGCGATGGGAAGAAAAAAATAGTCCGCTAATACCAAGCGGACTATTTTTATGTTTAGAAGTTCAACTCCTTACCTCGATAGAACTCTAGCAAGGCATGCTGATACAGATTCTCGTATCTGGCTTGAACTAGATCTGATTCTGATTTCAGATAGTTGTTCTTAGCCTCGTTAAACTCAGTAATGGTCGACTTTCCGTTCTCGTATTTGGCCTGCATCAGTTCGAAAGCATCCTTCGAACTCTGCACAGCCTCAGCAGAACTCTGAGTCTTGGTCTGGGCATTCAGGGCGTTATAATACACCTGCTGAATCTCCTTATATAATGTTTTTTTTGTGTTGTCGAGTTGCAGTTGCTGAGTCTCCTGATCAATGCGAGCTGTACGAACGCGATTGCGAGTCTGGAAACGATTGAAGATGGGCACATTAAGGTTCAGTCCGATGTACTGGCTGAAGTTGTTCTCCAACTGTTTGCCAAATCCGTCAGCCTTAAATCCTGATGTGGTGTAATAGTTAGTACCCAGTCCACCACTCAGCGACAGTGTGGGATAATGTCCAGCCTGAGCAATCTTTATACTATGCTCAGCACCACGCAATTTCAGTTGCTGTGAGAGTATCTCTGGCTTTACGCCTATAGCCTCAGCATAAACCTGATCGGGAGTGGTAGCATTATCGAGCTTTACCAGATTGTCCAGTTCAGCCAAAGTAGGACGAACTATGGTGAAGCCATCAGGACTGGGCAGTTCCAACAGCTGGGTGAGACTCAGAATAGCCAACTTAAGATTGTTCTCTGCCTGTGTAGCTGTTAGTCGGCTATTAGCCAGTGTAGCCTTCTGCTGTGAGAGTTCTGCCTCGCTAGCCTTGCCATTATTCACAAAGGCCTGCAGACGGGCCACCTGTGCAGAATCGATAGAAATCTGTCGACAAGCCACATCAGCTATCTCCATATCATAGAGAATCTGCACATAGGCCTGAGCCACCTGCATACGGATATCGTTCTTAGCCTTTTCCAAGTCGGCAGTAGCAGCCTCAAGGTTTAGTTTGCTCAACTTTATCTGGTTAGGTATCTCGAAACCTGTGAAGATAGGCAGACTAGCACCAAGTTGAAACGAAGTCGACGATGTATTGGTGTTAGTGTAAGTATTTTCTGAGGTCAATCCACGACCAAACGAGAAGTTCTGTCCTACGCTACCACTTACATCAGGCAGTCGAGAATTCTTGGCATTGCTCAGCTGTATCTCCTGCTGGCGACACTGGTTCACCTGCTGCTTTATGCTGATGTTATGCTCTATGGCATAGTCGCAGCACTCGCGGATGCTCCAAGCCTTCTGCGCATTGGCAGAACCAAAGCCCATCGAGCCTATTACCATTGATAATATATACTTTCTCATAATCACTTACTTATCTTTATCATCTGCTACGATCTCAGGACCACGAACCTTATCCTTAGCCGTGATACCCTTCTTAATCTCGATATTAACACCGTCAGAGAGACCAGTCTCAACGTAGGTACGATTATAGTTTTTATCCTTACCCTCGCCCTTTACAACATATACAAAGGTACTGTCTCCACTAAATTCGATGGCACTCTCAGGGATGGTCAGCACCTTGTCGGCCCTGGCCAGGATGATTTCTGCATTGGCACTATAGCCAGAACGTATCTTGCCACCCTCAGTCAGTTTAACAGCTGCCTTAATCTCAAACTGGTTGGTACCATTACTCTCGGTTGCCTTTGGCGAGATATACTCAAGGGCAGCATCAAACTTCAGGTCCTGCAGGGCACCGATAGTAATCTTCATGTTCATACCACTAACAAGCTGTCCCACCTCAGTTTCATCTATGTTGCCACGGAAGATAAGGTCATTCATATTAGCAACAGTGGCAATGGTAGTACCATCATTAAAAGTATTAGATAGAATAACAGAGTTACCCACCTTTACTGGGATATCCAGGATAACACCACTGATGGTAGAACGAATTAATGTAGAAGAGGCTTTGGCATTCGAACTCGACACACCATCACGCACCACCTCAAGAGCATCCTGAGCAGCAATCTTCTCGTGCTTGGCCTGAGCCAGAGACATTTTTGTCTTATCAAACTCGTCGGCACTAACCAGTTTCTGATTATACAAGTTCTGCTCACGCTCAAAATCAGTCTGAGCCTGCTTCAGGTTTATTTCAGCCAAACGAACACGCATCTCAGCACTCGACAATTGGGCCATATCAGGTATTACCTTTACCTTGGCTATCACGTCGCCAGCATTTACATAGTCGCCTGGTTCTTTCAGCAGTTCGCTTATGATACCAGAAATCTGTGGTTTGATGTTAACCTCGTTGCGAGGCTCAATCTTACCTGTGATAATGGTGGTTTTCTGGATGCTGTCCAGTTTAGGAGTGAATTCATTGTAAACCACTTCCTTTGGTTGGCTCTTCTGCCACAGGAACACGAATGTTCCGATGAAAATCAGCGCTACGATAGCGGCGATAATCAGTTTGCTGTACTTTTTCATACTTTTATAGTTTTTATTTTTGTTTCTAATTTATTACTCGTCTCGCATAGCGTCTACAGGCTTAATACTCATTGCTCTGGCTGCTGGGGCTAATCCTGCCAGCACACCCAGCGTACTTACCACTGCGGCACAGAATATTGCTGTCCAGAATCCCACCTGGAAGTGGGTCTCTATTATACCGTCCTCTGTATTGGCCAATTCAAGCATCTGCAGTATCATCACTGCAAAGAGTATTCCACTCATACCTGCCACCAGTGTCAGCACTATGCTCTCTGAGATTATCTGCGAAAGTATCATCTTTGGTGTGGCACCGATTGCTCTACGTATACCTATCTCAGTGGTGCGCTCCTTCACTGTCACCATCATAATGTTTGAAACACCAATGGCTCCAGCAAACAAGGTTCCAAGACCAACCAACCAGATGAGTACGTTCACACCCTTAAACAGATTATTTATCACCTGGAACATCAGCTCGGTATTAAATACAAACACACCTTGTTCGTCTGTTGGGTCGATATAGTGAGCTCTGGCCACAGTCTCACGAATGCGTGGGGTTATATTGCTCATCAGCACACCTGGACGACCAATAGCAGCAATGACATCAACAGCATTACCACGATTAAAGGCTGCCTTCATCATCGTGATGGGGATGGTGACTCTCTCTTCAGAGCGACCACCAATAGAAATACCACCTGCACTATAATCTACGCCCACCACCTCGTAATAGGTAGAATCCACACGTATTTTCTTTCCACATGGATCACCTCCTTCCTTAAACAGGTCTTTGTAGATTTTCTTACCAATCACACACACCTTGCGCTGTTCCTGTATGTCCATCTCGTTAATAAAACGACCATAGTACATCTTTGGTGCGATGATTTTCACCATCTCAGGCACGGCACCCTGCATGTTAGGTGTGGTCTTCTGGTCGCCATAATAAGCCGTCGAACCACGTCCCATCAGGATAGGAGCCACAGCTTCCAACTCAGGGATTTGCTGTTTCAGGCGTTCCACATCCTTATAATCCATATACCATCTACGCCCTTTAAGGAAGCCCTTATAGGGTTTAGAGGTCTGATCGGCACCAACAATCACGGTATTCTGCGCAAAGCCTTCGAAATTGCTGTACAGTTTCTCCTTCATGCCTTGTCCGCCTCCCATCAGGGCAACAAGCATAAACACGCCCCAGAACACACCGAAACCAGTGAGGAACGAACGCGATTTGTTTCGCGTCAGCGTGTCGATGATTTCTCTGTATGAATCAATATCTACTCTCATAATCAGTCAGCTCTTAATGCCTCGATAGGGCGAATTCTACTTGCTTTATAGGCAGGGATGAGTCCTGCGATAGTACCTGCAATCACCATCACCAGTGTGGCCTCGATACAAACATCCAGTCCCACGGTGGGGTCAACAAACAGGGTTATCTTCTCAACACCCAGATCGGTAACCTCGTGTCCCAGTGTGGCATCCATATACTCATTAGCAAACACACCACACAGCATACCCACGTAGCCAAAGATGGTAGTGATAATAACACTCTCGATAATAATCAGTCGCAGTATGTTCCAAGGCTTTGCGCCAATGGCCTTACGGATACCAAACTCGTGAGTGCGCTCCTTCACGGTGATAAGCATGATATTGCTTACACCTACGATACCAGAGAGCAGCGTGAAGAGTCCGATGACCCAAAGGAAAGTATGGATGATTTCTATTCCTTTCTCCATCTGCAGACTTTGAGCATAGTTATTCCATATCCAGATGGCCCGATCATCCATAGGGTGAACCTGGTGCAAACCATTCAGTCTGCGACGATAGTTCTTCTCAAAGGCCTCGTTGGCATCCTCAGAGATCAATCCCTTGAACGTGAACTCGATGCTGCCCAGACTGGGCGTATTGGCACCATAGATACTTTTGATAGCAGTGTAAGAAGAATAGGCTCTGCTATTACCCTCGCCTCGACTCTTGTAGATGCCAACAACCTTGAACGAGATATCGCCCACCTTTATAAACTTACCCAACAATGTCTTATAGTCCTTAGGCTCCAGTTCCTTTGCCTGGTTAGAGTTGAGCACAATCACCTTACGGCGTTCCTTCAGGTCGATATCGTTGATGAATCGGCCGCATAGCATGTGCTCTTTGACGATCTTGGTATGAATAGGATGCACACCTGCTATACTAATATTCATGTAATTTTCGCCATAGCTGGCAGTGCCACTGGTGAAATAGTTGGCTCCCACCTCATCAATATTCTCTGTAAACTCAGTCTGAGTGGCTTCCAGATCCTTTACGTTCAACCGTATGTCGCGCCCTTCCTTCAGACCTTTATAAGGCATCGATGTCCAACCTCCATCCACTTCCATCGAGTTGGTCAGGAAGTCGCCATTCATCTTCATCGTGGCATTGATGAGTCCGTTACCAGCACCCAGCAATACGATGATCATAAAGATGCCCCACGCCACAGCAAATCCTGTGAGCGTAGTGCGAAGCTTATTCCTTCGTGCCGTCTGCCATATTTCAGTTATTATATCGTGCATAGTCTCACTATTACTTCATCATGCCGTTAATACCGAATGGACTTGCATCGTGGTTCAGGTTTTCCTCGATATTGCCGATGACACCATCTTTGATATGTACTATCTTATTAGTCTCGTTAGCCACACCGCTCTCATGAGTTACCACCACAATGGTCATGCCATCCTCCTGGTTCAGCTTCTTCAGCAGCTGCATCACCTCCACAGATGTCTTCGAGTCGAGGGCTCCTGTGGGCTCATCGGCCAGGATAATCTGTGGACGGGTGATGAGTGCTCTGGCTATTGCCACGCGTTGCTTCTGTCCTCCCGACAGTTCATTGGGGTAGTGCTCGGCCCAGTCGGCCAAACCCAACTTATCCAGATATTCCATCGCCATCTGATGGCGCTTCTTTCTGGACACCCCCTGATAGAATAATGGCAACTCAACGTTTTCCACGGCGGTCTTGAAAGAGATGAGATTAAACGATTGGAAAATAAAACCTATCATCTTGTTGCGATACTCGGCAGCCTTGGTCTCGCTGAGGTTCCAGATGGGTACTCCAGCCAGCTCGTAGGTCCCTGAGTCGTAGTTGTCCAGTATGCCTAGTATGTTCAGCAGTGTTGATTTACCCGAGCCCGATGCTCCCATGATGCTTACGAACTCACCCTTTGCTATGTCGAGCGAGATACCCTTAAGCACATGGAGCGGCTGGGCACCTTGATAGGTTTTGTTGATGTCTTGTAAATGTATCATAAATCAAATTATTACCATAGTTTCTGATTGTTAGACGATCGTTACTCGCCGAAAGTTGCATTATATTCGTTTTTAACATCCTCTAACGTTATACCCAGCAGTTGCATCTGGCGGAACAGCTCTGGCAGTCGCTCCTTCATAAACTCCCGCTTGCGAGCCTTCAGTATTTGCTTCTTGGCTCCTGGAGTAACAAAGTAGCCCAGTCCACGCTTGTTGTAGATGATCTCCTCGCGAGCCAACTGTTCGTAGGCTTTCACTGCGGTATTAGTGTTCACCTCGAGCAGCACGGCATATTCGCGCACTGACGGTATGCGATCGTCGTCTTTGTATACACCCGACAGAATCTCGTCGCACAGACGGTCTGACATTTGGATGTAGATCGGTTTATCATTTGTGAAAGTCATAATTTGTCCACTTATTAGTTATTAATTCAAATCCCTTGAAGATACGGAACGATATCCAGTAGTTAGCAATTGAGAGTAATGGCAGTGCTATGCAGTACACATATACCAGAGGACTAATCATGTGCTTGTAATAATTGCCTGCAGCATCTATCCATTCAGAACGGAACGTGTACAGCTCGAAATAGTTCATAGACTTAACAAACCCAACCGTGAGGAGAATGAACACCACACTCGAAGCCACAAATGCATATTTGCGAAGCAATGTGCCGCCAAGTGTATATAGCGAGTGTACCCACAACAAAGATGCCAAGAAGAAAGCCCATCGCATTATAGCATACCACGAAGAGAATCCATAATCAGGAACAAAATTGTACAAGAACACAGGAAGAGCAGAATCGTACCAACGCACCCAACAACTTGCATAACTTCCATTCCACCAGTTATCAGGCACAAATACCGATACAGCCTCACCCTCATATCGTGGGCCGAAACCCATCAGATCGCTACCCCAGAGAAAAGCCATACGGAGAGTATCGCCAAGAACCATTGCCAGGAACACACAGAGGATGCAAATCACTGTAGAGTAGACTATCAGCGAGAGATATTTCTCTGCATTAGTTGACGGCAACATCAGGAACGACTCGCGCTTGCGCTTATCGTTGATGCCAGCAACTACCGAGCTTATCAGTACCACACTTGCTACAACATAAAGTACCATTCCCATGTCTCCAAAATTTTTCAACATGTCGTACGGACTTTCGTTCCAAGTGCCGAATTTCCAATAAACCATCTCGCACATAAACACCACCAGCGCTGCTCCTATCGTCCACATCAGCAGCGAACGGAAGTTGGTGCTCAGCACATAGCGCAAGGTCTTTCCGAATCTATTTATGCTAAAACTATTCATAACTTCTATTCTTCAATTTTACAATCCTTCAATTCTTCACAGGTTTATAAACTTACCAATATTCTGAGTGCGACAGAAGCAACGGTACGACAACCAGAAATTAAATATCATCCATATTGCAGAGATACTATCCCAAATCACATACTCCAATGTAGATGGCTGGCTATTGTTTTCCATTTTTCCACTCTCTGGAGTTAACCATATCGACAGCATACCCAACACCACAAATGCAACAGAGGTGTATACCCAAGCATACTTGTGCGAACGGAAGAAGGTTCCACCCAGTGCATAGAATGAATGCGTTGCCAAAGCCAAAACTATTATTGCATGCCAAGTTGCCTTAGGCACCCATTCGTCCGACATATGTGCATTAGAGAGTTTGTCTACAATAAAACTCATCACAAATGTGGTATATTCATGGTTCATCATTATATTTACCAGATACTGTATCAAGTCGGCCCCCAAAATTGCCACTGTGTATATTGGCAACAGAATCAACCAGGTAGAGTAACGCATCAGATACTTCTCGAAGTTGGATGCTGGCAGCATCAACAGAGCCTGCTTGTCATGCTTGTTCTTCATGCTGTAGAACATCATCGACGGTCCCATTATCGGCATAGTAACAATTGTAGCTATCACTGCCACTGCACATGGCGAATACGCATTAACAACACTTGGTGCCCCCAAAGATAAGAAACGTGTGGTAAACGCCAGGAATATCAATGTTGTGATAACAAAAAACTGCAGGAAAGACTTGACGTAGTAGCTGCGATCATTCCTTAACGACCACTTGGCCAACTTGCCGAATCTATTTAAATTGAACTGTATCATAACAAAACTATGTCTCTTATGTTCTTATTACCTAAATCCTACCCTCGTTTACAGCATTAAACAGCAGTTCCAGATTAACCTGGGTCTCAGGACTATCCTCATGGCGAGGAGCAATTACGGCATTACCCTGAAGCGAAGGCTCGGCATAGAGTACATCGTCCATCTCGGCAGGTGTGCGATACTCAAATGTGTACTTATCCTGAATATCAGCTACACTTGCATTCAGAAGCAGTTTCTGTGGGCTCAGTATCAGGATATGATCCAACAGCGATTCTACATCGTGCACCTGATGGGTAGAGATTATCAGAGTGCGGTCGCCAGTCATATACTGTGTTACCACCTTGCGGAACTGACTCTTCGATGGGATATCCAGTCCGTTGGTAGGCTCGTCCATCAGCAGCACCTTGGTGTTGGTAGCAAGTGCAAATGCCATAAACACCTTCTTCTTCTGTCCCATCGAGAGGGCGTTCAGCTTCAGGTCGGTAGTCAGTTCAAAGTCCTTCAGGCAACCCTCAAGCACAGTAGTACTGAACAGGGGATAGAATGGTCGATTGATCTTAACGTATTCATCCAGCGACATTGCAGGCAGATCGAACTCCTCTGGCACTATGAATATATCCTGCAGAGTCTCAGGCTTGCGCAGCTTGGTCTCTATGCCATCAAAGCTTACGCTACCCTTCTTTGGGCGCAGCAGGCCAGCTATCAGATAGAGCAGTGTGCTCTTACCAGTACCGTTCTTACCCAACAGACCATAAATATTATCCTGCTTCAGCTCCAGGCTGAAATCATCGAATACCAGATTCTTACCTCCGGCATACTTAAAACTGATGTTGTTTACTTCGATCATAATGATATAGTTTTTTAATGTTTAATACCCGTGTTATAGTGTACCACTTTAATAGTACACTGCAAAAGTAGAATAATTATCAATACGCTCCAAGCTTTTATTCTAAAATCTTCATTTTCTTAACACTATTTAGCATCTACCCCTCGCGCGTACCTAAATATTATTCGTATCTTTGCACCCAAATTCTTAACTTATTACATTATCACATTACTATTATCAAACTATGATGAAGAGACTTTTAGCTTTAGCCATTACGGCGATGTTGGGCACAAGTGTGTTTGCCCAGGCTAAGTATCCTTATCTGGATACCAAGCTCAGTTACAAAGAACGTGTAGAAAATCTGTTGAGTCTGCTAACTCCTGAGGAGAAGGTGGGACTGATGATGAACAAGTCGATATCTATCGACCGTCTGGGCATCCCCAGCTACAACTGGTGGAGCGAGGCTTGTCATGGTGTTCGTCAGGGTGGATATACTGTTTATCCACAGCCTATCGGTATGGCTGCAGCATTCAATGCACAGCTTTTCTACGATGTGTTCTCGCAGGTATCGGATGAGGCTCGTGCCAACTGGAATCGTACAGACCACAACGATCCTAAACTGTTCAACGTGCCCATGGGGGTGGTTTACTACCCAGGCAATCCTGAACTCACATTCTGGTGTCCAAACGTAAACATCTTCCGCGATCCTCGTTGGGGCCGTGGTCAGGAGACCTGTGGTGAAGATCCCTACATGAATGCTGTGCTGGGCGTGCAGACCGTACTTGGTATGCAGGGCAACAACGATAAGTATTTCAAGACTCATGCTTGTGCCAAGCACTATGCTGTGCACAGTGGACCAGAGCCACTGCGCCACTCTATGAATGTAGAGCCAACCAACCGCGATTTGTGGGAGACATATCTGCCTGCATTCAAGGCACTGGTAAAGAAGGCAAATGTACGCGAGGTGATGTGTGCCTATCAGCGATTTGAGGGCAAGCCATGTTGTACCAGCGACCGTCTGCTGATTGACATCCTGCGCAACAAGTGGGGCTACGATGCTATCGTACTTACTGACTGCGATGCTATTAACAACTTCTACAACAAAGGTCAGCACGAAACTCATAAGGGTCCGCTTTCTGCATCAGTTGATGCCGTACTTAACGGTACCGACCTGGAGTGCGGAAAGGTGTTTATGAGCCTGGTTGATGCTCTGAAAAAAGGTATCATCAAGGAGTATGTTCTCGACGACCATCTACGCAAGACCTTGATGGGACGCTTTGAACTGGGAATGTTCGATCCTGCAGAGATGTTGCCATGGGCAAATCTTGGCCCTGAGGTTATTAGTAGCGAGAAGAATGACGCCATGGCCACTCAGGCAGCACGCGAGAGTATAGTATTGCTCGAAAATAAGGGCGCTGTACTGCCACTCTCAAAGAATATCAAGACTCTGGCTGTGCTTGGTCCTAATGCCGACGATGTAAACATGCTGAATGGCAACTATGGTGGTACTCCTACCGAGGCTCATCAGCACTCACTGCTGTCAGGCATCAAGGCTGCTGTGCCAGGTGCAAAGGTTATCTACAACAAGGCTTGCGAACTGAATGATGAATATACTACCATACACCATCTTCAGGACTTCAACGATGGTAAGGGTGTTAAGGTTGAATTCTGGAACAATCGTGAACTCGATGGAGAACCAGCCAAGACCGAATACTTCAACGAGCTTAACTTCTCAACCTTTGGTGCATGGGGATTTGCTCAGGGTGTAAGTCGCGATTCACTGTCTGTTCGTGTAAGTGGTAAGTACACAGCCAACTTTACCGGCGATATGAAGTACACACTGACTACTGATAATGGTTACGTACTGAAGGTGAACGGCGAAGTAGTAGAGGATGCTAAGGCTGGTGGTCGTCGCGGATTCGGCTTCGGTTTTGGTCGCAAACCTGAGTACAAGTCATTCCCAGTTGAGGCTGGTAAGACCTACGATGTAGAGATAGAATACCGTCATGGCAACGGTCAGTTTGCTATGCTTCGTGGTGATATCTGCGAGCGCAATCTGGTTGACTTCACTGATCTTGCCAACCAGGTTAAAGATGCTGACGCCATCGTGATTATCGGTGGTATTTCTGCCCAGATGGAAGGCGAAGGTGGCGACAAGCAGGACATCGAACTGCCAAAGGTTCAGCAGATGCTGGTTAAAGCCATGCACAAGACAGGCAAGCCCGTAATATTCGTAAACTGCTCTGGTTCTGCTATCGCATTTGGCAGTGTAGAGGGCGAGTACGATGCTCTGCTCCAGGCTTGGTATGCTGGTCAGGGTGGAGCCAAAGCTTTGGCCGAGGTGCTGTTTGGCGATTACAACCCAGGCGGAAAACTGCCTGTAACATTCTATCGCTCTAACAACGACCTGCCCGACTTCCTTGACTATTCTATGAAGAACCGCACCTATCGTTACTTCACAGGTGTTCCCCAGTATGCATTCGGCTTCGGACTCAGCTATACCTCCTTCAATGTAGGCGATGCAAAGATCTCTGCCAAGAAGATGAAGAAGAACGGCAAGATTACACTCACCATCCCTGTTACCAATACCGGTAAGCGCGAGGGTACTGAAACCGTTCAGGTATATGTAAAGCGTCTCGACGATGCAGGCGCACCTATCAAGGCTCTGAAGGGATTCCAGAAGTTAAGCCTGAAGGCTGGTGAGACACAGAAGGCCACCATCACACTGGATGGTGAGGCATTCGAGTACTACGACGAGATGATCGACGAACTGGCAACTAAGTCAGGTCGCTATCAGATACTCTATGGAACCTCGTCGATGGACAAGGACCTGAAGTCATTCGATTTTGTAGTGAAATAATTAACGGGTATCAGCACCCCACATCATTTTCTCACGTAGGGTGTTGAAGTAGCGATGATCTGATCGCTTAACTACCTTGATATCATAGGGGGCACGACGGAGCACAATCTTCGTGCCCTCTTTGCATTTCTCCGAACGTCCGTCGATAGCCACAAGGAAGTTGTGCGAACGGCTCTCCACATCCAGTTCGATAACTGATGAATCGGCCAGTACTATCGGTCGCACGTTAAGCGAATGCGGAGCAACGGCAGTCATCGAGAAAACCTTAGTGCCTGGTACGATGATTGGTCCGCCATTTGATAGTGAATAAGCAGTAGAACCTGTAGGTGTAGATATTACCAGTCCGTCAGCCTGATAGGTATTAAGATATGTTCCGTTCACACTGGCACGTATCGATATCATCGATGCAGTATCGCGTTTCAGTATGGCTACATCGTTCAGTGCAAAACTAAAGTCGCCAAGTGGAGCACCGTCGGCCTCAACCTGTATCAGCGCACGACTTTCCACTGCATAATCATCATTATACAGTGCTTTCAGACAGTGCTCTATATCATCAGGACTTATGTCGGCCAGGAAACCCAGTCGGCCCATATTCACACCCAGTATGGGGATATTCTTGTTGCCTACACGACTGGCTGCTTTTAGGAATGTACCATCGCCACCCATCGATATCACGAAATCAGCATCGAAGTCGTCATCCGAGAAGACCTTGGTAGCTTTCACGTCTAGTCGCTGATGATCCTTCAGGAAGTAATAGTACTCCATGTCCACATACAGCTCCGCGCCAAAGTTGGCAATCGTAGATAGCACCTTCTGTATGCTGGCCGATTTCTTAGCCTGATAAATATTGCCCAACAGAGCAAACCTTAGTTTACGACGTTGCATAGTTCTTTGTATTTTGGGTACAAAGATATAAAAATTCGCGCAATTCGTATAATTCGTGCCAAAAAATTTGTATCTTTGCACTCAGAATGATTAAAATATAATAGATTATGGCAAAAGTTTATGTATTTCTGGCAGATGGCTTCGAGGATGTTGAGGCTCTGATTCCTATCGACGTATTGCGTCGTGGAGGTGTTGACGTTACAACGGTTAGCATCTCTGAGTTTCCTTTGGTTCAGTCGGCTCACGGCGTAAACATCGAGGCCGACATACTGTTTGAGCAGGGCAACTATACCGATGCCGACCTGATGATGCTGCCTGGAGGTATGCCAGGTGCCAGCAATCTGTATATGCACGATGGTGTGTGCAAGGCTGTCAAGGCTCAGTTTGCTGCCGGCAAGAAGGTGTCTGCCATCTGCGCCGCTCCTGGTGTGGTACTTGCTCCGCTGGGCATAGTTGACGGCAAGAAGGCCACATGCTATCCTGGATTCGAGAAGGCTCTGGCCGAGAATGGCGCTACATACACTGCCGACCTGGTGACAGTAGATGGCAACGTAACCACTGCCGAGGGTCCTGCTGCAGCATTCCCATATGCTTACGAGCTTCTCTCTCAGTTGGTCGACAAGCAGACTTCTGACCAGATAGCCGAGGGCATGCGTTTCAAACACTTGATGCAGAAATAATGGATTATATCATTATAGTAGCAGGCGGTAAAGGCTTGCGCATGGGGTCTGATATTCCCAAGCAGTTTCTGCCTATTGGCGGTAAGCCCGTACTGATGCGCACGCTTGAGCGATTCCGCGAGTACTCTAAGGACATCCAGATTATCCTGGTATTGCCCGAGTCACAGCAGGAGTACTGGCATCAGCTCTGCCACGAATATCATTTCGGCGTGGAATACACACTGGCCAACGGTGGACAGACACGTTTCCACTCTGTGCAGAACGGATTGGCCAAGGTGCCCGATGATGCACAGGGCGTGGTAGGTGTGCACGATGGTGTGCGCCCATTCCCCAGCATCGAGGTGATAAAGAATTGTTACGAGACTGCCCGCACCGCCAAGGCCGTCATCCCCGTGATTCCTGTCGTCGAAACCGTCAGACAGTTAATTGATAGTGACTCTCAACTCTCAATTCTCAATTCTCAATTATCAAAGACTGTTCCTCGCGATCATTACCGACTGGTGCAGACACCACAGACGTTCGACATACAGCTGCTTAAGGCCGCCAATCGTCAACCATACAACGATGGTTTTACCGATGATGCCTCGGTAGTCGAAGCATTCGGTCACAAGATAACGCTGGTAGAAGGCAATCGCGAAAATATCAAGATTACCACCCCTTACGATCTCAAAATCGCTGAGGTTCTGATATAGAATGGATATACTCTCACAGGACATAAAATACCTGCCTGGCGTAGGCCCTAACCGCAAGAAGATGCTGAGCAACGAGCTTGGCATTGAGTGCTATGGCGACCTGCTTGAGTATTATCCGTACAAATACGTCGACCGTTCCAAGGTCTATACCATCCACGAACTCACTGGCGACATGCCGTTCGTTCAGGTGGTGGGACATATCCTGAGTTTCGAGACCTTCGCGATGGGGCCTCGCAAGGAGCGTGTGGTAGCCCACTTCAGCGATGGCACTGGCATCTGCGACCTAACATGGTTTAATGGTGGCAAATACGCCAAACAGAACTATAAGATAGGCGTGCAGTACCTGGTGTTTGGCAAACCCACCGTGTTCAACAACCGCATCAACTTCACCCATCCCGATCTTGACGATGCTTCTAAGGTCGACCTCTCGGCTATGGGGCTCCAGCCGTATTACAACACGACTGAGAAGATGAAGAAGAGCGGACTGAACTCCCGTGCTATCGAGCGACTCACCAAGACGCTTATCGAGAAGCTCCCACCCCAGCCCGAAACCATCCCCGACTTTATCTACCAGCCACTCCATCTGGTAGATCGCGACTTTGCACTGCGCACAGTACACTATCCCCAGAACGCCAAAGACCTGGAGCGAGCCCGACTACGACTTAAGTTCGAAGAACTGTTCTATATCCAGCTTAATATATTAAGGTACGCGAGCGACCAGCGCCGCAAGTATCGCGGCTATGTTTTCTCTAAAGTCGGCGATGTGTTCAACACATTCTACAGTCAGTATCTACCGTTCCCACTCACCGGAGCACAAAAGCGCGTGATACGCGAGATACGTCAGGACATGGGTTCCGGCCGACAGATGAACCGTCTGCTGCAAGGCGATGTGGGTAGCGGAAAGACGCTTGTGGCACTTATGTCGATGCTTATTGCCATCGACAACGGCTACCAGGCCTGCATCATGGCACCAACCGAGATACTTGCCGAGCAGCACTTGCAGACCATCATGGGATTCCTTAAGGATATGAATCTGCGCGTGGCCCTGCTCACTGGCATAGTAAAAGGCAAGCGCCGACAGGAAGTGCTCGACGGACTGATGGACGGCACCATCAACATACTTGTTGGCACCCACGCCGTTATCGAGGACACCGTACAGTTTGCCCGACTGGGCTTTGTGGTGGTCGACGAGCAGCACCGTTTTGGTGTGGCCCAGCGCGCCAAGCTGTGGAACAAGAGCGCCAACCCGCCCCACGTACTCGTGATGACTGCCACCCCTATCCCCCGTACACTCGCAATGACACTATATGGCGACCTCGACGTGAGCGTCATCGACGAACTGCCACCTGGTCGCAAACCCGTCCGCACCACTCATGTGTTCGACTCGCGCATGACGTCGCTCTACGACGGCATACGCAATCAGATACGCGAAGGCCGACAGGTCTACATCGTGTTTCCACTCATCGAAGAGAGCGCCAAGAGCGACCTAAAGAACCTGGAGGACGGCTTCGAAGTGCTAAAAGAAGCATTCCCCGAATTCCGATTAAGTAAGGTACACGGACGTATGAAACCTAAGGACAAAGAGGAAGAGATGCAGAAGTTCGTACGTGGTGAAACTCAGATACTTGTGGCCACCACGGTCATCGAGGTGGGTGTGAATGTTCCTAACGCATCGGTGATGGTCATCCTCGAGGCCCAGCGCTTCGGCCTGGCCCAGTTGCACCAGCTCCGCGGTCGTGTGGGGCGCGGCGCCGATCAGTCGTTCTGCATACTTGTCACCCCCTTCAAACTGAGCGAAGACACCCGCAAACGTATCGACATCATGTGCGATACCAACGATGGTTTCCGCATAGCCGAGGCCGACCTGAAGCTGCGCGGTCCTGGCGATCTGGAAGGCACACAACAGAGCGGTATGGCCTTCGACCTGAAGATAGCCGATATAGCCCGCGACGGACAGATAGTACAGATGGCGCGCGACGAAGCACAGAAGGTCATCGACGAGGACCCTGAGTGTAACTCCGCTAAATTCAGCATGTTATGGAACCGGCTGCGCCAACTTCGTAAAACAAATATTAATTGGGCGGCTATTTCCTAAAACTATGTTAAGATACTGTGTTATCGTGCACATAATTAATAAATATGTCGTATCTTTGCACTCGAAATCTTTTTCTAACATAGTAACCAAATGAAAAAATTGTTTATCTTTGCACTGATGATTATGCTTTCTATGAGCAACAATGCTCTTGGAAGGATTAATCCTGATGAGAAGTCAGACGATAGCAAAGAAGAGGCAGAGATTGGCAATTTCGATTTCATTTACGGCACTCAGGACGATCTCAACGAGGAGTTTGAGCGCACAGAGATGGTGATGAGCGAGGCATTCTCGCATATCGGCACCCGCTACCGTTCAGGCGCCAAGGGTCCTAGCGCATTCGACTGTTCCGGTTTCACCAGCTATGTTTTCAAGCAGCAGACAAATGTATTTATTGGAGCCTCTTCTAGAGACCAGTATGCTCGCAATATCCCCATCACCCGCGATGAACTGCAGAGTGGCGACCTGGTATTCTTCACCAGTCCCCGTTCTGGCCGTGGCGTAGGCCATGTCGGCATCGTGGTCGATGTTGATCCTGTTACGCAGACCTTCACCTTTATCCACGCTAGTACCAGCAGTGGTGTGAAGATCAGCAACTCTACAGATTCTGGCTATGCCAACCGCTACGTAGGAGCACGCAGACCTCTACTATAAACCCTATCTATGATAAGAAAACTATTCATGATCACGTTCATGACATGCTCGATGGCAAGTCATGCGCAAGATCTGTCTATCGCCATGACCGGCGATGTGATGATGGGAACAACATTCCCAAGCATCATGCTACCAGCTCACGAGGGGCGCGACCTTTTTAAGGATGCAAAGGACATCTTGTCGGCCGCCGACCTTACAGTAGGAAATCTGGAAGGTGCTATCTGCGATGGCGGAACCAGCACCAAGGGCACCGGCCCTAATTCATACGCATTCCGCACACCCACCAGCTATGGTCATCTGCTCCGCGAGGCCGGTTTCGACTTCATGAGCATGGCCAACAACCACGCCAACGACTTTGGCCTGGAGGGTATCGAGTCTACCGAGAATGTACTTAAGTCGCAGGGCATCCTGTTTTCCGGCATCGATGGTCGCGTAGAGAGCGTCGTCATCGAGCGCAACGGGCTCACCATCGGACTCTGCGCATTCGGCCACAATAGCTACACCATCAAGCACCTCGACCTTACCACTGTTGGTCGCATAGTTGATGATCTGGTGCGCCGCTGCGATCTGGTCATAGTGTCGTTTCATGGTGGTGCCGAGGGCAAAAGCAGACGACGACTGCCCTTCGGTCCCGAGACATTCCTAGGCGAGAATCGCGGTTCGCTCCGTCAGCTGGCCCACTTCTGTGTCGACCATGGCGCCGATGTTGTCTACGGCCACGGCCCCCACGTAGTTCGTGGTGTCGAGGTCTACAAAGGTCGCTTCATCGCATATAGCCTTGGCAACTTCTGCACCCCATACAATGTCAACCTGACCGGCATCTCCGGCTATGCTCCGATAGTAGAAATCACCGTCGACAAGGATGGTGCATTCAAGCATGGCAAGATACATTCTTTCATCCAGACCCGGGGCATCGGACCTCGTACTGACAAGACTAAAAGCGTGGCTCACGAGATGAAAAATCTCAGCGAAATCGACCTTCCGCAGAGTCAGGCTGTAATCGACCTAAACGGCAATATTGAGCTCAAAAAATAAAAAAATAAGCGTGTAAAGTGTTAAAAGTGAACAAAAAACACTGATATATTGTGGATTTTCATTCATTATTAGTACCTTTGCACCGGATTTTTGAAATTAACTCAACTAAAAAGGATTAAAATTGATTATGATTATAAGTAATATAAAGAAACTGGCCGTGTTGGCATTTGCAGCATTTGTAGCGACTCCAGTAGCCGCTCAGGATCTGTTGGCCAAGCAGGCACCAGTTGACCGAAAGATGAAGGCAGTAGACTCAATGGTTCTTAAGCGAATCATCGAGCAGGAGGAGAAATACAATCCATCTGCCGACCTCTATGAGGATTGGAACAACGTATATGCTCATCGCGAAACTACCCTCCCCGATTCATTCCGTATTGATCTGAGAGGTTTCCATATGCCAACAGATAGCCGTGTAGTTACATCTAACTTCGGTTCTCGTTGGGGACGCCAGCACAAGGGTCTCGACATCAAGGTCTACATTGGCGATACCATCCGCGCTGCATTCAGCGGTAAGATCCGTATCGTTAAGTACGAGCCTAAGGGTTATGGTAAGTATGTAGTTATCCGCCACCACAATGGTCTGGAGACTATCTATGGTCATATGTCAAAGCACCTGGTTGTTGAGAATCAGGAGGTTAAGGCTGGTGAGCCTATCGGTCTTGGTGGTAACACCGGTCGTAGCACAGGTTCACACCTGCACTTCGAGACACGTCTTTGCGGTGTAGCCCTCAACCCAGCTCTGATGTTCGACTTCCGCAATCAGGATGTTGTAGGCGACTTCTACAACTTCAACCGCAAGCACTATGCTGCCGAGTCAGCTCAGGCCACACGTCTGCGTGGTGCAGGTGGTAGCGTAACCACTAGCGACGACGATCTCGACCTGGCAGTTTCTTCTACACCCGCACGTGCTACATCTAGCGTACACTTCCACAAGGTAAAGAAGGGTGACACCCTGCAGGCCATCGCTCGCAAGTGCCACACCACAGTCGACAAGCTCTGTAAGCTGAACCACATCGGAAAGAACATCCGCTTGCGCCCAGGACAAATTTTGAAATACAATTAAAAAAATATAAAGAATCCCGTCAAGTTGACGGGATTTTTTGTATCTTTGCAATCAGAAACCTAAAAACAATAGCGTATGTACGATAAGGAAAGAGGGCTTTATGTAGCCCACTGCTCTAACGGAGCACTAAGTATCACAGGTAAGATGGCCAACCGCCACGGTCTGATTGCAGGAGCCACTGGTACAGGTAAGACCGTCACCCTGCAGGTGATGGCCGAGACATTCTGTCAGGCAGGCGTACCCTGCTTTATGGCCGACATGAAGGGCGACCTGTCTGGTATCTCACAGGTAGGTAAGATGAGCGGCTTCATCGAGAAGCGTCTACCCGAGTTCCAGATCGAGAATCCTGAGTTCCAAAGTTGTCCTGTACGCTTCTTCGACGTATATGGCGAACAAGGCCACCCCATGCGTGCCACCATCAGTCAGATGGGCCCACAACTGCTGTCGCGCCTGCTCGAACTCAACGAGACTCAGGACGGTGTGCTCAACATCGTGTTCCGCATAGCCGACGAGCGCGGACTGCTCATCCTCGACCTTAAGGACCTGCGCGCCATGCTCGACTATGTATCGCAGCATGCCAAGGAGTACACCACCAAATACGGCAACATATCATCAGCATCCGTTGGTGCCATCCAGCGCGCCCTGTTGCAGCTGGAGAACCAGGGAGCCGATAAGTTCTTTGGCGAGCCATCGTTCGACATATACGACCTGATGCAGACCGAGGGTGGCAAGGGCATCATGAACGTACTGGCTGCCGACAAACTGATGATGCAGCCCAAACTATATTCTACCTTCCTGTTGTGGTTGCTCTCAGAGCTCTACTCTACCCTGCCCGAGGTGGGCGATATGGAGTTGCCGAAGCTCGTTTTCTTCTTCGACGAGGCCCACATGCTGTTCGATGGCACATCCAAGGCCCTGCTCGACAAGATCGAACAGGTAATCCGCTTGATACGTTCTAAGGGGGTAGGCATCTACTTTATCACCCAGAGTCCTACCGATATTCCAGAGAACATCCTTGGTCAGTTGGGCAACCGTGTGCAGCACGCCCTGCGCGCCTACACCCCGAAGGACCAGAAGGCAGTCAAAACAGCAGCCGACACCTTCCGTCCTAACCCCGACTTCAAGACCGACGAGGCTATCATGAACCTCGAAACGGGTGAGGCACTGGTTAGTTTCCTCGACGAGAAGGGCGCTCCAAGCATCGTTGAGCGCGCCAAGATACTGTTCCCACTCTCACAGATCGGTGCCGTCACCGAGGGTCAGCGCCTCGACATCATCAAGCAGAGTCGCATCTATGGCAAATACGATACCCCGATTGACCGCGAGAGCGCCTTCGAGGTACTGATGGCCGAAGCCGACCGTGCCCTGCAGGAGCAAGAGCAGCAACAGGCCGAGATAGAGGTTCCGCAGCCAGAGGCTAAAGCTGAGAAGAAAAAGCCAGGCATAATGTCTAAGGTGCTCAAGGCCGTCCTCACCGCCATCACCTCTACCTTCGCCGCCATCCTTGGCACCTACGTCAGCGACAAGGTGACAGGCAAGAAGACCAAGTCGCGCACCTCCACCACTGGTCGAGTAGCCAAAAACGCCACCAGCGCCGCTACCCGCACCATCACCAAGGAACTCACCCGCGACATCCTCGGCAACCTGATAAAGTAATTTTAATTTTTTGCACTAGCGAATAACTAAATTAACAATGAATAAAAGAATTCTTTGCGTAGCCTTTGCGCTACTGTCGATCCTCACGTTATGGGGACAGAATGTATCAGCCATAGACCAACTGAAGGCTGATCCTCGTAAGGCGTATGGTACGGACTATCCGTATCTGCTCGAGACGCCAAAACTAACCAAGGCTCCTAGTGGCTACAAGCCGTTCTACATCAGTCACTATGCTCGCCATGGGTCGCGCTACTACTGGAGCAGTGCGCTCTACAAGGAGCTCGACACACTGTTGACTGTGGCCCACGAGAAACAGTTGCTGACTGCCGCAGGCGAGAACTTCAGAGTGAAGTTTATGGCTGCCAAGCAGGAGTTGCAGACAGGCGTGAGCGAACTGACCGATCTGGGTTGGGCGCAGCATCAGGGCATCGCCCGTATCATGTACAACAACTTCCCCGAGGTGTTTAAGAAAGGTGGAAATGTTTTTGCTATCTCATCGCTAGTGGGGCGTTGCGTCATCAGCATGTCGGCCTTCTGCCAGGAGTTGGTTCAGTGCAATCCAAAGATAGAGATACGCGAGCAGTCATCGCGTTTTACACTTGATGCCGTGGTGCCTACCGACGGGCAGAACCCCATCAAGCATAACTATCCCCGATACGTGAGACCACGCTACGAGAAGAACCGTGATAAGTTTAAGAGTGTGGATGTGCTGAGAGACAAAATAGCCAAGCGTATGTTTGTTAGTACCGAAGGGCTGCCAGGCCGACTGCATCACATCACCAGTAATCTGATAAACCTGTACACATCGCTGCCAAGCATTGGTCACGAGGGAATGATGGAAGGTCTGATTGCCGACGAGGAGATTGCTGCCGAATGGGAAGGCAACAACCTAGGAACATACTCATGGGTATTCGGTCCGCAGTATCAGATGATTCCCATACTGCAGGATATACTGAAGAAGGCTAGCGCAGCCATCGATGGCAGCAGCGACCATATAGCCGACCTGCGCTTTGGTCATGACACGTGTTTAGGTCCGCTTACTATCCTGATGGGTATAAACGGTGCTGATAAGGACCCAGAAGATCCTTACGAGGTGAAGAATGTGTACCAGAGTTGGGAGACGTGTAAAGCCAGCAACATACAGCTGATATTCTATCGTAGTAGCAAGAAGGATGCCGACGTGCTGGTGAAGTGCCTGATGAACGGAAACGAGGCTACGCTACCTGTGCCCACATCCACTTATCCGTATTATAAGTGGAGCGATTTCCAGAAGTTCTACACCGAGCGTTGCAACAAATAAAAAATCCCCTCCAATCGAGGGGATTTTCATTTAGTATGTCATTACTGGTTCCAGCATCTTGGCTTCTTCTACCATTTTGGTGATTTCGCTTACAGCGGGTACTCGGCCGCAGATGTGGAACTGGGCGTTGATCTCCTCGAGCTTAGGCTGGAGGTTCTCGGGCACACGATGACGGAACTCCTTAACAGTGTCGACACCTGCCTTCTCGAGCAGCTCGGCAAACTGAGGTCCCACGCCATTTACACGGAACAGATCAGCGTGGTTGGTCCAGCGCAGGATCAGCTTCTCGGGGATACCTGTAGTCTCGGCCAACTCTTTGCGTCCCTTAGGGGCTGCACACTTTGCCAGCAGTTCACTTACCTTGTTAATACCAGCAGCAATAAGTTTCTCGGCGTAAACCTCGCCAACACCTTCGATGTCAATAATCTTGTAATCCATAATTAAAAAGTTTTAAGTTAATGGGTGAATAGAATTGTTGGCGCAAATATAGTTATTTTTTCCTATGGTTGCAACGGATTATACAGATTTTTATTAACTTTGCAGCAAAATTAACAAAAGATGATGGTTGTATTATATATTGTAATAGGTATAGCGGTGGGAGCCGTGGTGCTCTATCTGCTGATGGATCGCCGTATGGACGCACTGCGCATTGCGGGTGGCAAGGCTGATATCGAACTGAAGATGAAAAACGAGCAACTGGCCGAGAAGACCAGTCGAGTACAGCATCTTGAGGTTGAGAACAGAGACCTGCATGCCAAGGCCGAATCGCAGGGCCGCGAGTTGCAGTTGCTGCATCAGCAGATGACCGAGGAACTGCAGCGCAACGAGGCTCGATTTAAGAATATGGCACAGCAACTACTGGAGCAGAGTGCATCAAAGCTCAAGGAGTCGAACACCGAGACCATGTCGGGCATCACCCAACCGCTGAAGGATGCAATAGCCAATATGCAGAAGGCCATCAACGACAACCAGAAGGAGTCGGCCGCTCATTCGGCCTCGTTCCGCGAGCAGATGCTGATGATGATGCAGCAGACACAGCAGTTGGGCGAGAAGGCTGAGAGCCTGACAAATGTCCTGCGCCGCGACAACAAGGTGAGCGGAAACATGGGCGAGATAATACTGGGCGACCTTCTGGCATCGCAGGGACTGACCGAGGGAATACACTACGAGGTGCAGGCCCGTCTGCGCGACGAATTGGGACGCCCGATGAAGCACGACGAGACTGGTCGCGAGATGCAGCCCGACGTGATACTGCACTACCCACAGGGACAGGATGCAATCATCGACTCGAAGGTGTCGCTTGTGGCCTACGAGAAATATGTGAATGCCGAGGCACCTGAGGATAAGGAGCGCTATCTGCAGGATCACATCAAGAGCGTGCGCCAGCATGTAAACGAGTTGGCTCGTAAGGACTATTCTAAGTACGTAAAGAATGGTCGCGACGTGATCGACTTTGTGATAATGTTTGTTCCGTTCGAGTCGTCGCTGCAGTTGGCACTGGCCAACGATCCTACGCTGTGGCGCGAGGCTTTCGAGAAGAAGGTGTTTGTTACCGGCGAGCAGAATCTGCTTGGTATCCTGCACATGATTCACATAGCCTGGGTGCAGAACCAGCAGGCCGAGAATCAGGAGAAGGTGTTTGGTCTGGCCGAGCAGTTGCTTGATCGTCTGGGCGACTTTGTTCAGCGCTACAACGACTTGGGTGCAAAGATCGAGGCCGTGCAGAAGGCTTACGACAACACCAACAACAAGCTTATCACCGGTCGCCAGAGCGTAACCCAGAAGGCCCAGGAACTCATCACCCTAGGTGCCAAAGAAAACCCCAACCGCAAGATTCCCCTCCCAGAGGTGGGATTGGAATAATTGATAATTGACAATTATGATTACTCTTGTTAGCGAGGATATCTGGGAGTTTGATTTGGAGGTGGCGTTGAGGGAGATTTCGGAGCAACGACGCGAGCAGGCCCTGAAGTTTAAGCACGAACAGGGACAGCGACTCTGTGTGCTAGCCTATCAACTGCTGAAGGAAGGTCTGCAGAAAGAATATGGATTGACGGGCAATCCCATATTCGAATACAACGAGCATGGCAAACCCAGCATTGTGGGCCATCCAGAGATATACTTCAACCTGAGCCACTGCAAGGAGGCCGTAGTCTGTGCCATCAGCGACAAACCTGTAGGCGTGGATGTGGAATCACATCGTGAGTTTAGTGAAAGTCTGATAAACTACACGATGAATGATGAAGAGAAAGCCGAAATCAGAAAATCCCATAATGTCGCTGCCGCATTTATCCGACTATGGACCATGAAAGAGGCCACTTCAAAACTCATCGGCACTGGCATCACTCACGACGTAAAATCACTTATCGATACTAAAAAATATAAATATACCACCGTCGAGCGACAGCGGTATACTTATACTATCTGTTCATTTACTTAGGCTGCAGGTCGGCATATTCGCGGATGTTAGCGTGACCTGCCAAGAGTCCCGTGACATCCAAATTAAAACACAGCTGCAATGCCGTGTCTACGACGTTTTCGGTAGTTTGGGTTTGGAATCATAAACTGCTGCTTCTCCTCTTCAGAAAGCATAGTAATACCAACCCCC
>JAEEGJ010006911.1_pt1 | contig 33362 bp, 34 predicted proteins | sample 8958761 | NCBI WGS metagenome assembly JAEEGJ01 (sample SAMN16246546, study PRJNA631951) | gut metagenome | biome: gut microbiome; feature: rumen; material: RS-attached | host: Bos | place: Iran: Karaj | collected 2018-10
CTTTGGTCCTTGCCGACCACGATCGGACTGTCGGGCGTCGGCTGACAGGCGGCGAGCAGCAGAAGCGCTGCGATAAGAATGATAAATGCTTGTTTTTTCATAGCTCAATACCCCAATAAAGGATCGATCACCGTTCCGTCGATGGCGTTGATGCAGAGAAGGATCTGATCGCCTGCATAATTGTCGTCGCCGCCGCCCATGCCGTAGTCGGAATAAGAGGAATATCCTCCCTTGTCTGTTACAACGCTCGTTCCGTAAAAAGCCCATACCGGAATCAGAATGCCCTTGAGCTGCTTCGTGTTATTCTGTTCGCGCACACGAATCAGCTCCAATCGAACGCTTGTGATCTGCGTATCGAGTGATTGAATAAAATCATGTCCCGTCTTTTGCCCATACATAATCGGCAGCATCTTTTCCGCAATACTCTGAATTTCAGAGAACGGCAAAAGATTTGTCGATTCGGAAACCGTATCAAGAAGCGTCAACGGTTCAATCCATCCGATGTTTGCAATCCCCATCGAATCGATGATGACACGTAAGCTCTCCTGTTCCCACGGAATCGAAAAAAGCGCATTCGTATTGCTTGTGCCGGGTACATCGCAGACCGTCGGCGCACCGTTGACAAGGCGACGGCAGGCAAAGCACAGCGCATAATGCTCTGCCGATGAGGAATCTCCGTCAACCATTCCGTTTGAATCGTCATCGATCAGATATACGCTTTCGATTTCAAAAGGTTCGCCGATCGTATCAAGCACCTCGTTCAGCTGAACGACGGCGTCCGCATAAGACAGCTCGCCCGGCAGTTCGCTCGCTGCGTCCACCTTTCTTGCGTTTGTCCAATAGTAATCATAGCTGCGTCCATCTGCTTCCAGATACCGATTGTAGCAGAATAATGAACCGCTTTCATCCGCTTTGAAAGCTGCCGCAGCACTGATTGAGCGCTGTTGATTTCTTGCTTCCATGTATAAGCCTTCGGTACCGTTCTCGCCGCCTATCATTAACTGATACGTGCCGTCGCTTATCTGCGGTTCATGATTGACTTCCATCGGCGCCGTCTGATACTGTTTTTTCAATTCTTCGATGGCCGCTTTCCATTCCTCTTCGGAAAGATCGGAATCCTTATAGCTTCCGTTCTCCAACCGATCCATCATGTGTTGGATTCTCTCCGCAATTTCCGACTTTGTGCTGATATATTCACCGTTTGGCTGATAAAAGGTTTCTCCGTTTCCCAACAGCTTGAACAGCCGATACAGCATCTCCTGTGAAATGCCCTGCGAGCGCACCCAGACCATCGGCATCGGCACGTCCGGAACGATAATCGGCGCATCGGCGTGAACCGTCCATGTGCCGTCCGCAAAGTCATAAACAAACCGCTCCGGCGCCTCCGGCGGGGTATAGGTCTCCTCTGGCGGCAGCGTCGCCTCGCCCTTTTGGATCATCAAATCCTGATCCTTCTGCAGCACCGGCGGCTCGTCCGGCGTCGGCTGACAGGCGCAGAGGAGCATCAGCGCTGCAAGAAGAATGATGAAAATGTGCTTTTTCATAGGGTTCTCCTTTCCCGTTCTGCTTTCAGCTTACCGGACGCCTGCGGAAAAAACATCACTAAAGTGTAATGAAACTGTAATGAAGTTGCGTTATTCCGGTAAAATCACGGAAACCGTCGTACCCTTGCCGGGTTCGCTGTCCACGGCGATCGTCGCGCCGTGTGCGTCGGCGATGGCTTTGACAAGCGCAAGGCCGAGGCCGCTGCCGCCCTGCCGCTTGCTGCGGCTTTTGTCCACGCGGAAGAACGGTTCAAAGATACGCTCCTGCGCTTCCTTCGGAATGCCGCGTCCATGATCGGACACCGAGAAGGTCTTATCTTCGACGGTGAGCAGGATCGGCTTTTCGGGCGCGTCCGCGTCGTAGGCGTTTGCCGCATTGACGATCAGATTGTTAAGGAGCGAGTGCATCAGGTCGGGATTCAGAACAAGCGTATCCGTTTCGCATTGCACGGAAAGCGCTGCGCCGCGCTCATTGAGCTTCGGCTCCACGCCTTCTTTGACGTCATGCAACAATTCAGGGATCTTTACGCGTTCAAGTTCGATCTCCTCGTCGGAGGTCGTAAGCTTCAAAAGGTTCTGCGTCAGCCGTTCGAGCCATTGCGTTTGCGTCTCGATATGCGCAAGCGAAGCGTCGCGCTCGTCCTCGGAAAGGTTCGCGCGGCGCAGAAGCCCCGCGTGCAGCAGAAGGCCCGTCATCGGCGTCTTGAACTCGTGCGTGACGCCGCCGATGAACAGCCGCTGCCGTTCGCTGCGTTCTTCAAGCTCCTGTATCTTCGATTCTACGGCGTCCGCCATGCGGTTGAAATCCGCGCCGAGCGTTCCGATCTCGTCCTTGCTGCGAACCGAGACGCGTTTTTCGTACGCGCCGTCGGCGATCTCCCTCGCCGCGCCGGACAACGCCGTGATTGGCTTTGTGCTGCGGCGGACCAACAGCGTAACGACCGCCGCGCCGAGCGCGATCGCTGCAAAGCTGACGCCCGCAAAGATCCACGCCATACGCCGGATGCGCGCGTAAACGTCCGTGACGTCCTCCACGGTATAGACGGCGTATTCTTTGCCGCCGACGGACGCAATGCCGCCCGCAATCAAAAGATTCCTGTCCTGTATGGTGACGGACACAGGCGCGCCTTCGGCATACAATTCGCTGCGTCCCAAAATATAGGCCGAGGGGTCGATCGAAACGCCGGTATAAATCGGCTTGCCCTCGCGCATCAGTACGGAGGTCTGATCCGAAAACCGCGTAAAGCAATACTGCACAAGCGAATCGTGTACGGCTTCGGAATCGTCGCTGCGCGCGTAATAGTTCGCCATCTCGGAAAACGACGTCCGAAGCGTCTGCTGCTTTCGCTGCACCTGCTCGACGGACAACGACAGGATCGTGTTCTTCGCGAACAGCAGAAGCGAGATCGCGACCGCAAGAATGACGACGATCAGGACGATCGATACAAGCAACGTAATGCGTTGATGCAGCTTCATTCAGCGATCCTCCAGCCGATAGCCGAGCTTGTGGATGGAGCGGATCGCGTCCTCCAGCTCCAGCTTTTTGCGCAGCGCAGAGATCTTGACGTCCACCATGCGCGTCTCGCCGAGGTAGTCGAAGCCCCAGACCTCCGAGAGCAGCCGTTCTCTCGAAACGGTCATGTTCTTGTGCCTTAAAAGCGCAACGAGCACGTCGAATTCAAGCGGCTGCAGCTCGACCGACTTTCCGCTTTTTGTCACCAGATGCGTTTCGGTGTTGACAACGATATCGCGGATGCGATAGATCGCGTTCCACTTCCCCATGCGTTTCAGGACTTTTTCGATGCGCACCATCAGCGTCAGCGGATCGAACGGCTTGACGATGTAATCCTCCGCACCGTCGCGAAGGCCGCGGATCTCGGACGCGGAATCGGTCTTTGCCGTCATGTAGATGACCGGAATGCCGTAATGCTCCATCAGGCCGAACAACTCGAACCCATCCATGCCGGGAAGCATAATATCCAATAGCGCAAGATCAAACGCATGATCGGTTTCGAGCGCATCCGCCGCCTTTCTTCCGTCGTCGAATGCCACGGTATCATAATCCGAAAACTGCAGATTCAAAAGTACGGCGTCGCGGATCGCCGCATCGTCCTCCACCACAAGGATCCTGTTTTTCATGGGGTCCCTCCTTTGATACGGTATCTAAAGCATACCATATTTCGCGCAGCGTGGGCCTCTCCGAATGTAATGAAAATGTAATTTCTGTGAAAACAAATCCTCCTTAACGAAAAGCAGCCCCCATGCTGCAGTTGCAAAGGGGCTGTCCGAATGATTGTAAGATGGAATTATGATTGGACGATCGCAGTGATGAGATCGAGCGTCGCTTTGAGCGCGTCGACATGCGTGCGCTCGTAGCCGTGCGTTTCGCGCACGCCGGGGCCAATCAGCGCGTGGCGCACATCGTAGCCCGCGCGCAGGGACACGTCGGCGTCTGAGCCGTAGCTCGGAACCATCATGTCGAGCGCGTACGGGATGCCGTTCTTCTCGCACAGCTTCACAAGCTCGTCGGTGAGCACCGTGTGGTACGGGAACGCCGCGTCCTTCGTGGTGATCGTGACCTTGTGTTCATTGCTGTCGTGATCGAGGCCGATGCAGCCGATGTCGACCGCAATCAGGTCCTTCGTATCGGCGGGGATGCCGCATGCGCCGCCGTGGCCGATCTCCTCATATTCGGTGAAGAGCAGGCTGACCTTGCGGTTGAGCTTCACCTCGCCGTCCGCGACGCGCTGTGCCAGCCGCAAAAGCGTTGATGCGCTTGCCTTGTCGTCGAGATATCGGCTCTTGATGAAGCCGTTTTCGGTCTCCTGGTAGCGCGTTTCGATCGCGACCTGATCGCCGCAGGTGATGCCGAGCTTTTCGACGTCCGCGCGGGAATACACGTCCTCGTCCAGAAGCAGGACAAGGTTCGTATCGAGGTCCATCGGCGTTTCCTTCTCGGACGGGCTCATCAGATGCACGCTCGGGTTCCTGCGGCGGACCGTGCCGGTATAGACCTTGCCGTTTCTGGCATGCACACGGCAGTTCCAGTCGAGCGCGTAGTACGGGTGGACGCCGCCGACCTTGATGACGGACAGCGTGCCGTCCGCATTGATCTGCCGGACCATGAGCCCGATCGCGTCGACATGCGCAGCGATCGTGACCGGGTTGCCCTCGCCGCCGAGATCGAACCGCACGCCGCCCTTGTTGAGCTGTACGGCATTGATACCCATGCGCTTTGATTCGGCAAGCAGGTATTCGTCCATAACGACGAAGAAGCCGGTCGTGCTGTCGATCGCCATCAGATCCCGCAGCGTTTTTTTGAGCTGTTCCATAGACCCTCCTCAGTTCGCGCGGATCTTGCCCCAGGCGGCGTTGAACACTTCGACAAAGTCGCCGAGATCATGGAAGACCTCGCAGCGATCCAGCACGTCCTGCGGCGGGTTGTAGGTCTCGTTCTCCGTGAAGTACGCATCGAGGCGCTCCATCGCGGCGGCGTTCGGCGTCGAATAATAGATGTATTCCGTATTACGCGCTGCGATATTGCCGTCGTTCAGGAAGTTGATGAACGCGTGCGCGGCTTCAACATTCTTTGCGTTCTTCAGGATGACCATGTTGTCAAACCAGACGTTGGAGCCCTCCTTCGGCACGGAATATGCAAGGTCCTCGTTCTCGTCCATGCAGAGGAACGCGTCGCCGGAATAGATGACCGCGATCGCTTCGTTGCCCTCGATCATCGACTGACGCATATCGTCGGTGCCCCAGCCCTTGCGCAACGGCGCCTGCTCGATCAGCTTGTCGCGCGCGGCGGCAACCTCGTCTGCGTTGCGCGTGTTCAGATCGTAACCGAGGTATTTCAGCGTAATACCGATGGTGTCGCGAACGCTGTCATACATCCAGATGCTGCCGGCATACTTTTCGTTCCAGAGAATGCCCCAGCTGTCCACCGGCTCGTCGACCATCGTGGTGTTGTAGAGGATGCCGACCGTTCCCCACATGTACGGCAGGGAATACTTGTTGCCCGGATCAAAGCCGTTGGTGATCTCGATCATCTTCGGGTCGATGTTCTTTGCATTCGGAATCTTCGAATAATCGAGCGGAAGCAGCATGTTCTGACGGATCATCTGCTCGATGATGTAATCGGACGGAACGCAGATGTCATAGTTGCTGTCGCCGGAGCTCAGCTTCATGAACATTTCTTCGTTGCTCGTCATTTCGATATAATTGATCTTGACGCCCGTCTCCTGCTCAAACAGGTTCATCAGGTCGGGATCGATGTACTCGCCCCAGTTCAGTACGTTCAGCTCGCCGCCGATGTATTCATACTGATCGCCGTCGGCAAAGGTTTCGTTGTCCACCTCGATCGTTTTCTTGCACGCGGCAAATGCCAGCAGCAGTACGGCGGAAAGTGCGATGCAAATCCATTTCTTCATAGTCGGTTCCCCTTTCGTTGTGTTATTTCATTTTGACCTTTTTATTCTGGATCTCATATTCGCGATCCTTCGCGATTCTTCTGAGATTCACGACCAGCAGCAGCGCCACGAGCGGAACAAAGATGATCGTTGCGATCGCGGGGTTCACGCCGTGCTTGGAGCTGGAATAGATGTGCTTGGACAGCGTCGTTGCGTCCGAAGCGAAGTAGCTGACGACAAAGTCGTCCAGCGACATGGTGAGCGCCATGATGAAGCCGGAGCTGATGCCGGGCATGATGTCCGGAATGACCGCCTTGATCAGCGCCTTGAACGGCGAGCAGCCGAGGTCGAGCGCCGCTTCATACAGCATGTCGGAGCTTTGTTTGAGTCTCGGCAGCACCGAGAAGATCACATACGGGATGCTGAACGAGATGTGCGCGATTAGCAGTCTTGCAAAGTCGTCAAGCTTCAGCCCGAGCAGCGAGTTCACGAACGCGAACAGCATCATGAACGTGATGCCGGTCACAAGATCCGGATTGACCATCGGCAGCTGCGAGATCGTCAGGATCGTCGTACGCGTGCGCTTGCGCATCACGTTGATCCCGATCGCGGCCGCCGTTCCGATGATCGTTGCGACGAGGCTGGAGATGAATGCGATCTCAAGCGTCAAAAGGATCGCGGGGCCTGCGACACGGTCTGTAAAGACGGCGCCGTAGTTCGCGAACGTAAATCCCTTCCAGGTGCCGATGCTGTTGTACGCCTGTCTGCCGGATGCGCTCGTGAAATCGTTGAACGAGAACACGATCAGGTAGATGATCGGCAGGTACAAAAACAGCAGCATGATGCCGAGGTAGACATATTTGAGGGAACGCAGAAACCGTTTCACAGGATGCTCCCTCCTTCCTTGTCCTTGTCAAAGTGGTTCATGATCAGCGTGCTGATCAGGACGCACACAAGCAGGATGATCGCCAGCGTCGAGCCGACGGACATGTTGCCGGAACTGTTCTTGAACTGGAATTCAATCACGTTGCCAAACATATACGGCTTTCCGTGGCCGATCATTTCCGTCACCGTAAAGGCAGTGATCGCCGGGATGAACACCATTGTGACGCCCGAAACAATGCCGGGAATCGAAAGCGGCAGGACCACGCGGAAGAACGTCTGCGCGCTGTTTGCGCCGAGATCGCGCGACGCTTCGAGAAGGCTCTTGTCCATCTTGGAAAGCGTATTGTACAGCGGCAGCACCATGAACGGCAAAAAGTCGTACACCATGACGACCAGAACCGCGATCGTATAGCTGGTCTGACCGGTCAGAACCTTGAATCCGAAGATCTTTGGGATCGCGAATTCCAGAATCGCATGCCACGCATAGGTGCGCAGAACGAAGTTCATCCACATCGGGATGAAGAACAGCACCGAAATGAACGCCGCGACCGACTTCTTCATGTTCGAGAGGATATACGCGATCGGATAGCCGAGCAGCAGGCAGATCACGGTCGTGATCAATGCGATCTCGATACTCTTGAGCAGAATCAGCCAGTAATCTCCGTTCGTGAACGTCTCCGTAAACCGTTCCGTTGTCCATTCGCCGTTGACGTTGAACGCGTAATAGAAGATGAACAGCATCGGCACGGCGATGAACAGGATCATCCAGACGATATACGGATAAGCAAAGAATTTTCGCTTCATGCCCCAGCCCTCTTACTCTTCGCGCGTGACGATCTCGACCTTTTCGGTTTCTTCTTCGGAATCCTCGTCTTCCTTCTTGGTCAGCTCCATCTTGTCGGGATCGACCGTAATGCCGACTTCCTCGCCGTCCTCCATGAACTCGTCGGAATGCGCGATCCAGTCGTTCTCCTCGCAGGAGATCGTGATCTCATAGTGCGTGCCGAGGAACATGCACGCCTTGACCGTACCCGTGAGCTTCGCATCCTGCGGCGCGACAAGCTGCACGCTTTCCGGCGCGATGCGGACGGTTGCCACGTCCTTGTTCTCGAAGCCTTCCAATCCATCGCACGGGAATGCGACGTCATCGATGTAGATCGCATTCTCGCTCGGCCAGACCTCAGCGTCGAAAATGTTGTTGGAGCGGGTTTTTTTCATGATATGGATCGCATCCGGCGGAATCGAAATACCGACACGGCTGCCGACCGGCGCGAAGTCGGTCGTATGTACGATCCATTCGTAGCCGCCGCAGTCCACGCAGATTTCGTAATGCACGCCCATGAATACGACGCTTGCGACCGTGCCGGCAACGCGCGCCTTTTCGGGAGGAACGATGTCGATGTCCTCCGGACGCACAACGGCGTCGACCTCGACGTTTTTGCCGAATCCCGCGTCCACACAGCGGTACAGCACACCATTCATGCGGACCTTGTAGTCCTCGAGCATGAGGCCGGGAACGATATTGCTCTCGCCGATGAAGTCCGCGACGAAAGGGTTTTTCGGCTCGTTGTAGATGTCGGTCGGCTTGCCGATCTGCTGGATGACGCCGTCCTTCATGACGACGATCGTGTCCGACATCGTCAGCGCTTCCTCCTGATCGTGTGTGACATAGATGAACGTAATGCCGAGCTGCCTCTGCATGCGCTTCAGCTCGACCTGCATCTCCTGACGGAGCTTCAGATCCAGCGCGCCGAGCGGTTCGTCGAGAAGCAGGACCTTCGGTTCGTTGACCAGCGCGCGCGCAATCGCGACACGCTGCTGCTGACCGCCGGAAAGCTGGTCGATCCAGCGCTTGCCGTAGCCTTCAAGGTTGACGAGCTTGAGCATTTTTTCGACCTTTTCCTCGATCACGGCCTTCGGCGTCTTCTTGATCTTCAAACCGAACGCAATGTTGTCGTGCACATTGAGGTGCGGGAACAGCGCGTACTTCTGGAACACCGTATTGACCGCGCGCTTGTGCGGCGGCACCTTTGCGATGTCGACGCCGTTCATTTTGATCATGCCGGAGGACGGCTTGATGAAGCCCGCGATGCAGCGAAGCAGCGTCGTTTTGCCGCAGCCGGACGGACCGAGCAGCGTCAAAAACTCGCCGTCGTTGATGTACAGATTGATATGGTCAAGCGCCGTGTCCCCGTTGTAATCCTTGCAGACGTCGATCAGTTCAATGAGGTGATTGTTTTCCATGTGTCCCCCTTAAAATGACGGCGGTGTGCTGACCCACAGCACCTTCGCCGGTGTTTTTCCGTTGTTGTAAAGCCAGTGAACGCCCTGCGGATGCAGGTAAAAGCTGTCGCCCTTTCTGACACGGTATTTCATATCGCCGTCGATCAGCAGCACGGAGCCGGAAAGCACGTGGCCGAACTCCTCGCCCTCGTGCGGGTCGAGTTCCTCGGTCTGTCCGCCGGGCGCGATCGTGACAAGGATCGGTTCCAATGCGTTTTTCTGCGCGTTCGGAACGAGCCAGCGGATCAGCGTGCCCGCCGCTTCGTCCTCCTTCTCAAACGTGTCGTCCGGCGTGAACACGACGCGCGCGTCCGCTTTGTCGTTGAAAAACGCGGCAATATCGGTCCCGAGCGCGTCAAGGATATCCATGAGCGTCGCGATCGACGGAGATGTGATATCGTTTTCGAGCTGCGAAATAAAGCCCTTGGTGAGCTCGGTACGCGCCGCAAGCTCTTCCTGCGTCAGTCCGAGCTTTACGCGAAGCCGCTTGAGCTTTTGCCCGATCTCCGGTCTGCCCGATTCCATCGTGTCAATCCTTTCTAAACTTTTAGTTTACGACCACTAAACTTTTCGTGCATTATCATGCCATAAACGACTTGCTTTGTCAACAACTATTTTGTCGGAAATTGCCGCTTTTACGCACGGAACGGAAAAAACGCCGGTGTCGGCGCTTTTTCAATCGGAGATTTCGCTAAAAAAAGAGAGCAAAGCGGCGTTGAACGCCTCCGGCGATTCCTCGGCTACGCCGTGCGAGCCCGGCAGGATCACAAGGCTTGCGTTAGGCAGGCTTTCATAGATCAGCCGCGTATGTTCTGCATAGATCAGATCGTGATCGCCTGCGATGACAAGCGTCGGCACTGTGACGGACGACAGCATTTCCGGCGCAATATGCGGCTCGCCCGTCATGAGCCTGATCAACGCGCGTTCGCGTCGAATGTACGGCGTATCCTTCCCTTCCATATCGGCAAGACGCTCGTTCAGCTCGTCGGTCAGCTCCGGCACCAGTCCGGACGGGTCGAGGTTGCCGCTGTTGAGCACAAGCGAGCGCACGCGTTCCGGGCAGCGCAGCGCAAACAGCAGCGCAATATTCGCGCCGTCCGAAAAGCCGAGGATATGCGCGCGTGAAACGCCCCGTTCGTCCACGAAGGCTTCAAGATCGACGGAAAACTGATTGAGCGTAAACGGCTTTCTGCCGCGCGGGCTTTTTCCGTGGCCGCGCGTATCGACGGCATAGACCGTGAACCGTTCGGAAAGCGCGGGGATCTGGCCCTTGAAATACGTATGATCCTCGCCGTTTCCGTGCAGCAAAATGAGCGGTTCGCCCCGTCCGCTTTTGACGTAATACAGCTGAATGTCCTGTTTCATCGAATCCGCATAGAAAACCGGAGACGGGCAATCCCGCCTCCGATCGTGTCAATCCATAGTCTGTACGTTTTCTTCCGGCGTCTGCCGCATCGCGGCTTCATGCTCAAACCGTTCGGCGAGGACCTTGGTCGTCAGATAGGCCGAGATGCAATCGATCGCCATCTTGTTCTTGCCGCCGCGCATGATCGCGAAATCGGCCTCGTTGATGTAATTGACGATGTATTTTTCATACATCGGCTTGACCGTTTCGAGGTACTGCTCCGCAATGTTGTCGATCGTTCTGCCGCGGCTCTTGATGTCGCGCTTGATGCGGCGCAGCAGGCACACGTCGATATCGACGTGCATATAGACCTTCAGCACCATGCGGTTCACAAGACGCGGATCGTGGAACATGTGGATGCCTTCCATGATCAGCACCTCGGGCGGCTCGATCAGCTCGTCCGAGTCGGCGCGCAGATGGTTCGCATAGTCGTAGCCCTTCTTTGTGATCGGCTGACCGCTTTCGAGCAGGTCGAGATCGCGGATGATCTCGTCATAGTCAAAGATGTTCGGCTCGTCGTAGTTGATGTGTACACGCTCCTCGAACGGCAGCTCCGGAAAGCTCTTGTAATAGCAATCCTGTCCGATGATGACACAGCTGCACGAAAGGCTGTCCTGGATCCGTTTTGCCAGCGTGCTCTTGCCGCTGCCGGATGCGCCGCAGATACCTACAATGATCATAGCTTGCTCCCCCTTGTTCGACATTCTTTGCAGATATTCTACTGCAAATCCTTGCCGCTTGCAAGTGCCAATCGGCAAACTCGTATCGAATTGCCGCCCGAGATTGACAAATTGCTCGATTTGTACTATATTTCATATATAAAGCGATCGTAACAGAAGGCGATCGAAAGGAGAATGACATGAGAATCATCACAGTCAGCCGCGAATTCGGTTCAGGCGGGCGCGAGCTCGGCAAGCGCGTTGCGGATCTTTTGGGATACGACTATTACGACAGCGAGATCATCTCCGCCGTGGCAAAGAACAGCGGACTTGACGCCGCATATGTGGAAACGGCGCTCGATAACCACGGCTGGCACGACTTCCCCGTCACCTTCGGCGGCACGATGCATTCCGTCGCGTACATGCAGTCCAGCAAGATCGATCTTCTCATTCAGCAGAAGAAAGTCATCGAGGGGATCGCCGCGCTCGGCAAGAACTGCGTCATCATCGGACGCAACGCCGATGCGATCCTCAAGGATTATCATCCGTTCAGCATCTTTGTCTGTGCCGACGTCGACGCAAAGATCCGGAGATGCCGCGAACGCGCGCGCGCCGAAGAGCATCTGACCGATCGCGAGCTTGTCCGCAAGATGAAGGAGATCGACAAGGCGCGCTCCCGCACGCGCGATTTTCTGACCGGCAGCGAATGGGGCCAGTGCGAAAGCTACCATCTGACCGTCAACACGGGCGACTGGGATATGAAAAAGCTGGCCGCCGCCGTCGCCGCGTTCGCCGAAAGCTGGTTTGAGACGCAGTCATGAGCATACGTCTTTCCGATCACTTTACATATAAAAAGCTGCTTCGATTTACCCTGCCGTCCATAGCCATGATGATCTTTACCTCGATCTACGGCGTGGTCGACGGGTATTTTGTTTCCAATTTCGCCGGCAAGGAACCGTTTGCAGCCGTCAACCTGATCATGCCGTTCATCATGGTCGTGTCGACGGTAGGCTTTATGTTCGGCACGGGCGGTACAGCGCTCGTTTCAAAGACCTTCGGCGAAGGCGATCCGGAACGGGCAAACCGGTATTTTTCGCTGTTCGTCTATTCCTCTTTTGTACTGGGCATTCTGTTCTCGATCCTCGGGATCGTCTTTCTGCGTCCGATCTCAAAGCTGTTAGGCGCGGAAGGCACGCTGCTCGACAACTGCGTCGTTTACGGACGGATCGTGATTGCGGCGATGCCGTTCTTCATTCTGCAGCTGCTGTTTCAGAGCTTCTTCGTCGCTGCGGAAAAACCGCACCTCGGCTTCTGGGTGATCGTTGCGGGCGGCGTTGCAAATATGATCGGCGATGCGGTTCTTGTTCCGCTTCTTCCGCAGGAATACAAGCTCGTCGGCGCGGCGATCGCAACCGCACTCGGCCAGGTCGTCGGCGGCGGCGTTCCGCTGTTCTATTTCTTCCGCAAAAACAACAGCATTCTGCGTCTCGGCAAAACGCGCTTCGACGGAAAAGCACTCCTGAAGGCCGCGTCAAACGGTGTATCGGAATTGGTCAGCAGCGCATCGATGAGCATTGTCGGCATGGTCATGAATGTGCAGCTGATGAAATATGCCGGCGAGGACGGCGTGGCAGCGTACGGCGTGATGATGTACGTCAACATGATCTTTGCTGCGATCTTCATCGGTTACTCGATCGGCACCGCGCCGGTCATCGGTTTCCATTTCGGCGCGCAGAACCGCGACGAACTCAAAAGCCTGCTGAAAAAGAGCCTGACCCTGCTGCTCGTCGGCGGCATATTGATGGTCGGCGCGGCCGAAGGGCTAGCAAGGCCACTTGCGAAGCTGTTTGTCGGCTACGACGCCGAGCTGATGGCGCTCACCGAATCCGGCTTCCGCATCTTCGGTCTGTCCTTCTTCTTTATCGGTTTTGCGATCTTCGGCTCGGGCTTCTTTACGGCGCTGAACGACGGCGTGACCTCGGCGATCATTTCGTTTCTGCGCACGCTCGTCTTTGAACTCGGCGCCATCCTTCTGCTGCCGATGCTGTTCGGCGTAAACGGGCTCTGGTTCTCGGTCGTCGCGGCCGAGATGATGGCGACCGTCCTCTCCTTCCTGTTCATGAAAATCAAGCGCAAACGGTTCGGATACTGATACTATGTAAGCACAAAGCAAGGTTCGATGGCTATATATGAAAAATAGTAATTAGTCTCTATGGTTCTTATATCTTTATCTAACGTCAGATTATTTGTGATTATGATTATTAATATAACAATTTGAAATTGTATGAAATAATATTATAATAGATCGAAAGTTGGATGGCCTTCTGAATACTAGCAACAGAATAAATAGAAATTTGTAAAGGAGTTTTGATTATGGGATTCTTTCGAAAACTGTTTGGAAGCAACAAGAGTTCAAAAACCGAACAAACAAAAAATACTTCTGATATTTCTGTGAGGAATATAAGTTTACAATCTGAACAATCGGTATTAACAGTTCATCCAGATATACGTAGCCTTTTATGGATTGGCGATGGTAAGTTCAAGAATTATATTCCTGCGCCACTAAAGAAGAGTACATTTGTTGCGAATGGAATATCATTAACTATATCATTTAGTGAAGATGATGAACCTAGTTTACTTTTCTTAAATCTCCCGATATCGAATACTACAAAAGAAATAGAACGCCCTCCATATTATCCAACATACAAGGGATTAACACCTGAACAACGAGGAATATATTGGAGATTATTAGCAGACCCTTATAATAATACCATAGATATTGGATACGTCTTTATTCTGTATTATGGTTTAGAAAGGTATTTGTTGACCGATAGATATGAAGAAGCAATTAACGTAATACTTAAACTCCGTGATGTACAACCAAATAAATCATTTCAAATGTATACTGCGAATGCGATTATACTTACGTGTTTAGCTCGTCAAAGGGCAGATATAGTACAAGTCTTTTTAGACTCACTTGATAAGGAACACGAGTTTCATTTTTCCTCGAACTTGTATTTACTATGCAAATATGCGTTAGGATTGCCTTTACTTGCAACAGATATTATGAGAATGGCAAAGTCTTTTGAGTTTACAAAAAGCAACTATATCAACAAGTATCCAGATCTATTTATAAAAGCACTAACGCTGCATATTATTGAACAGTTTAATAGTGATTCTATTCCTTGGAACAAGATTCTTTCAAATACAGATTTCAAAAAATTGCCTGTTGAGAAAACACCTGTATTTGCTAATATGTCAATTTGGGATAGAACAATTCAAGTACCATTGATTGTTGATTCTTTTATACTAAAGAAAAACATGTATGATTTACTTGATAAAGCTCACGAAACAGTAAAGTATAAACTATCAGAGATGAGAAAAGATGGTAGCATTCCACAACAAAACAATACGCCTAATAGCAATGCATCATCAAAAGAAACTCTTACGTTTAATAAGGCAGAAGAAGAAAAACTTATAAATGTTTACAACAAAAAAAGTAACAACCTTATTGATCAACATTTTATCTCAATAGCACTACAAGACCTTTATTACAAGTATAGAAACCTCGATAGTATTTATCTTGATAAGTGTATTGAATACTGTCAAGATGATATTTCAAAACTAAATGAAATGCAAAAGCAGTATGTTGAAGATGAACAAAGAAAAATACTATCTAGTCCGCTATTATCTCCATTGGAAAGAGAACAGAAACTTTCGAAAGTAGATTTATTTAGAGGTAGTATCCCTGCCTTTAAGCGACTTGCTATTATTTATGAAAAGAACAAAGATTATGAAAAAGCAATTTCTATATGTAATCAAGCTATATCTTATTATTCATCAGTAAACATGCAAACAATGATATCTGAGTTTGAGGAGCGTCAAAATAAGCTGATAAACAAAAAGAATGCACTAAACACATAAATAATAGATCTTATCAATTAAGTACTTCATCACCGAATAGTCGCAAGTAAACCATTTTATACAAAAAACGATTCCCGCTAAGGTAAGCTGTAATAACAGATAGCATAACGGAAGACATGTAAGAAGGATCATAAAGGGACGTCAATAACGACGTCCCTCATGGATTATTCATGTTCTCTTTATAGACTGATTAGTCATCACGCTTGCAACGTTTGAAAAACGTCCCTAATTGAAATGTTCTATCATCCCTTTGAGTGTTGAGATCCGTTATTTCAGCTTAAGCGAGCCGAGCTTTTCCATCGTCTCGAACGAGAGCATGACGACCATGTTGTCGGACACGACGTAGAACACATCATTGATGAACAGTCCGCGCGCGTCGGAGAACCACCAGTCGTCGTCGGAGAGCTTGATCCGTCCGACCTCTTTGAAGCCGCTGTTGTCCACGCGGAAAACCAGATACTGATCATCGGCCGGGAATGCGACCGTGCCGGTCTTGACGTCGACAAACACGCCCTTGTGATTGTACTGCACCGAAGTGTAGTTCACATCTTTGACGGACAGCCTAAACGCTTCGCTGACATTTCCGGGATCGGAGATATCGAACATGGACAGCTTGACGTTCTCGGTCCAGCCGTGCTCCTCGTCCGCGTCGTAGCCGATGCCGAGCAGCCTGCCCTCGCCGAACGGATGCAGGTACGCCGAGAATCCGGGGATCTTCAGCGCGGACAGCACCTTCGGATTGCGCGGGTCGGAAAGGTCCGCCGCAAACAGCGGGTCGACCTGACGGAATGTCACGAAGTATGCCGTATCGCCCATGAACCGTACGGACTGGACGCGCTCGTCCTTTGCGAGATCCTGAATGGATCCGACAACGTTCAGTTCACCGTCAAGCACATACAGCGCGCAGTCGCTCGAATTGTTCCAATCGTAGGTATCGATGCCGTCCGTCCAGATGATTTCTTCATTTCTGTTGCGCGTGACGACCAAACGGAAATATCCGTCGTATGCGTCCATGCTGAACTGGTTGAGCAGCGCGCCTTCGATCTTTGTGCTTGCAACGGCTTCGATCTGTCCGTTGTCGATCGCAAAGCGGAACAGGTTGGTATCCGTGCCGGTGATGATCTTTACGAAGTGTTTGCCGTCTTTGTCCGTCTGCTCCTCGCTCTGATCGTTTTTCCACTCCTGCGAAGCGATCAGCAGGTCCGTTCCGCTGCAGTAGACCGTGTCGCAGCCGCCGAGAACCGCTTTGTGCGAATCGTATTCGCTGCCGTCGGCGGCGTTGATCGTCGTAACAACGGTAAAGCCGTTCTCCTTGGAATCCGGATTGACGTAGATGTCACCGGGCGCCAGCGTCTTTTCGCTGTCGTCGTTCACCACCTTCGGGCAATACTCGATCGGACGTACATCATCATACAGGATGCTGTAAACACGGTAATCCGAAACGATCACCAGAACATCGTCGATCAGTCGCGCCGTACGGTAATTGCCCTGCTGTTTGAGCGTTGCGGTCTCCTTCGGTTCGGTACGATCGCCGAGATCGTAGACCTTGGCAAAGGTATATTGCTCATCTGCGCCGTTATTGTTCCTGCTCCAGTCATAATAGGAACCGATCAGATACAGACGGTCGCCGTACAGCATCATTTCGGAATAGTCCTGCCAGAAATTGTCGTTCTCCTTCGGCATCTTCAGCTTGATCGTAGAAACGATCTTCGTATCTTTGCCGTCCGCCGCGAGAATGTACACCTTGTTCTGCGCATTGCTCAGCGCATAGATCCACGTCCCGTCCGTTTTGACGATATCGGCCTCGTCGACTCCGACGACCTGATTGTTCGTTCCGGAATACGAAACGCCCTCATCGTCGCTGACATATTCTACGCCTTTTTCGCCATTGGTAGAGGTCATTGCCGGCATGTCAGACGTCGGCATCGGTTCGGGCATGGCCGCATCGGCGGGCATTGCGGCTTCCTCAACTATCAAGATCCCGTCCCTCATGGCGCCGCCGTAATACATCGTGCTGTTTCTTTCGCGCATGATCGCGCCGATCTCTTCATAGGACGATGCCGTTTCGATGGCTTTCCTTTCGGAAACGAACTGTTCCTGTGCTGCAGGTTCGTATGCCGCTGCGTCGGGTTTTTCGTATGTGCCGAGCGCGAGATTTGCTTCCGCTTCATAGTTTGCAGCCGCTGTGCGATCCTTCGTGCCGCGAAGGCCGATCACCAGCGCGACGCATGCCGCGGCTGCAGCGGCCGCCGCGGGGATCGCGATCCACCACTGTCTGCGACGGCTCTGCTTTTCCTGCTCACTGCGCGTGCGTTTGACCTGTTCGGTCCGGATCTCGTCCAAAAGGCTCTCCCGTACATGGATGCTGTCATTGGTTTTGCGATACGAATCTTTAAGCATCAAATTCTCCTCCAAGCGTCTCCTTCAGCATTGCTCTTGCACGGTGCAGCCATGATTTGACCGTCGATTCGGTCGTCCGCATGACGGACGCGATGTCCTTGACGGAATAATCCTCATAGTAATACAGATGGATCGCCGTGCGGTATTTGTCCGGGAGCTTCATCACAGCGTCGTAAACAGTCGAGTCCGGCGTCTCGTCCTCCGAGAACAGTTCGCCGGCAGCGTCCTCCGGCACACTGTGACGACGGAACGCGTTACCCAAAAGCGACTTTGAGCAGTTGACCGTGACCTTAATGAGCCATGCCTTTTGATGCTCCGCGCTTTCAAACGACGGATTGTTCTTCAGGCATCGTAAAAAGACCTCCTGCACGACGTCTTCGGCGTCGGCTGAGCTCCTTGTCCGCACCAGTGCCAGACGGTAAACCATGTCGCCGTAGGCACGGAACAGTGCTTCAAGATCGTTGTTGACGGGCATCTGCTGCTCGTATTGCATGCATGTTTCCAACGCTTTTTTCGCTCCTCATCTATAATACCGCAGACAGTCGGCTACGGTTGCATTCATTTTGACGGTTTTTAATCGGTTAACACAGAAAAAGGCGCGCGATCGTTTACGCGTTCGCGCGCCGCGTTTGTTCAATCCTTCAGCTGGTTCGAAAGCGTTTCGTAGATCGCCTGCATCATCTTTGCCTGCGTTGCGTCGTCCTGCAGCTTTCCGCGTTCGGTCTTGTTGTCCCAGTTGCCCATGATCAGCAGTACGCACGGACAGCCGCACGCATTGGCGACCGCATCGGACTTTACTTCGACGCCGTTCTTCTTGCCGTTCTGCATCTGGATGCCGGTCTGTGCGGAATACGCTTCGATCAGCGCCGCGCCGTACGATTTATGCTTCTTCGGCGCTTGTACATAACATCCGCTGGTATTAGCCGAGATGTGGTTGCACATCAGACGAATCGCAATGTCGCATCCGCCGTTCTTGATCGCCTTCGCGCGTGTCGAATTGCCGACGGACTTTTTGTTGTTGTCGCGCGTGATGACGACTTCCGCGCCCTTGGATTCGAGGAATGCGCCGAGCTTTTGTGCAAACTCCAGATTGAACTCCGTTTCGGCCTTATACTTGGATCCGCCGTCACGCGTCGGATCGATGCCGATCGTGAAGCCCGCAAGAGGCGCGTTCGGATCCTTCGTGGGCCCTGCAGAGCTCTCCGGGTCCGGTGTTTCCGGTTCGATGGGAGGCGGCGTTTCCGGAACGGGCGTGCCGATCTCGGGCGTTTGCACACTCGTGTCGGGCGTTGCAGTCGGTGCCTGCGTCGCTTCCTCTGTCGCTTCGGATACGGGCTCCGGCGTCAGATTCTTGTCGTCGTTGATCAGCTCCGACTTCACGCAGCCCAGCATCTGCCGGACATATCCGCCGCGGATCAGAAACACTGCGCCGACGATCAGGCCGATCACAAGAACGATCATTGCGCAGAACAGCGAGAATCCAAGCGGATTGCTGATCCGGAAATGTTTTTTTCGCGTTTTGATGCGTTTCATCGGATTCCTCCTGAGCCTGTTTGCTTGGCCTTTATTGTATCACGCATTTTCCAAATCGGAAGAGATTTTGCATTTCGTTTACAAAAAGATAAAAAAACTGCGCATAAACCGATACAAAATCCGGAAAATATGGTATCATATACCTATGCCGAATATATGCGCACATTTGATCTTTGGCAAGCATGTTGCCGAAGCGGTGAACAAGCCGCTTTCTTCGCTCGGACAGGAGTACTTTTTAGGATGTCTCGGTCCGGACTGGTATTTCTATGACCGTTTGCCCCCTACGCCTTTTACACACAATCAGAAAAAACACGGGAATGCGCTCCATGCGCTTGACAGCGATGTGTTCTTTACCGCGTTGCGACAGGCTGCGGACGATTCCATGCGTCCTTTCCTGTACGGCATGCTGACACATATCGCATTGGACAGCACCATGCATCCGTACGTTGAATTCGAGCACGTCGGAAACGCGCATTCACGGTTTGAGGGCGTGATCGACTCTGTGATCTTCAAGGAAACGCAGGACGTCTTTCCGTATAAAAAGGCATTTCTTGCTAAGGCCGATGCGCGTCCGCTTGACGCGCTCCTTTCCCGCGTTTCAAAGGACCTGCTCGATGCAGACGTGTCCGGCGCATACAAACGCGGCATTCGCAAATTCAGGCGTCTTGTGCCGCTGATGTACGATCCGCACAACACGCGCTACCGGTTTATGCGGCGGCTGGAGCGGCTGATCAAAAAGCCGGGCGTTGTTTCCGATCTGCTGATCGGTCCCGATCACGAAGACGTTGACGACTGCATGAACGTTTCCCGCAAGCATTGGGTCTCGCCGTTCAATCCGGACGTCTACGGCGACGAGACCGTACCGATGCTGTTTGCAAAGGCCGGAGAACTTGCCGTGAACATGATACGCGCCTTTGACGACGGCGATACGGAAGCGCTCTCCGCGCTTTTGCGCAACCGGACGATGCAGAAAGGGCTGCTGCCATGCTGAAATCCTGCTGCTTTACCGGACATCGCGAGCTGCCCGCCGCAGGAAGCGACGAACGCGCGGCGCTGCTTCTGAAGCTTGAAACCGCCGTTGCCGACACTGTAAAGGAAGGCTGCCGCCGGTTCATCGTCGGCGGCGCAAAGGGCTTTGATCTCCTGGCTGGCGAATGGATCCTGACGCTGAAAAAGGTCGATCCTTCGATCGCACTGTCGGTCTATGTACCGCACCGCGGACAGGAGTATCGCTATTGCGCTGCGGATAAAGCGCGTTACCGCGCGCTGCTGAACGGTGCGGATGAAGTTCTTTTCATTTCGGAAACGTATCATCCCGGCTGCATGCGTGAACGAAATGCGCGCATGGTTTCGGATGCAGCGTTTTGTATTGCATATGTTCGTCGCACGCCGAGCGGTTCGGCACAGACGATGCATATGGCGGAGGCGAAGGGCCTGACCGTCCTTCGGATTTGATATGACAGCAACCAAACGAACGTCTCCCATCCGGCTTGTGCCGATGTGTTTCTTCCTGTCGCTGCTGCTGCTGTGCGCAGCCGAGGTGACCGGCTGGTTTGCTTTGCTCTTTCTTCTTCCGCTAGCGCTCTGCATGCTGCCGCTGTATGCGGAGCGGCTTTGGGGCTTCGCGATCGGTTCCTCTCTGCTGATTGCGGCGATCGTGCTGTTCCTTCCCCTGCCGCATTATGTATGGCTCGCGTTCGTATGCGTATGCGCGCCGTTTGTTCCTGTGCGTCATGCGCTGCGCAATCTGAAAAAGCCCGGTCTTCCGACCCTGCTGTCGGTCGGGATCGTGCTCTTGTGGACAGCCGCCGTTCTGTTCGGGCTGTATCTGCTTAACGTTCATGTGCTGTCGCTTCTGCCGCTGCCGCTGACAATCCTCGCAGGCTTCGCGCTTTTGTTCTTTCTGTTTTTGCTGGACGCCGCATATCAGCTTTGTCTGAAATGGTTTGAAAGACGCGTCCGTACGTTCCTGCTCCCGCGTGCATAGGCGCGCTGTGTTCGCGGCATACTGACAATATGTGCGAGCAAAAAGCCATCCGAATTTATAAAAGCCTGTACCGCCGACGCCGCCGTCGGCGTTTTATTCGTATTCTGCTGACGGCGGTCTTTCTTCCGTTGACCGTCGGCGCAATGTGGCTGTTTTCACAGGACGCATGGCACGCGCTTGATCTGAACAAGATCGTTTCGGCAGAGGAAACGCTCCTGATCAAGGATCGCGACGGCGAGGTGATCTCCCGTTTATACCTGAACGAAAACCGTGTTTCCATCGATGCGCGCACGCTGCCCGCTCACGTCCGTAATGCGTTTCTTGCCGCCGAGGACGCACGGTTTTATTCGCATCCGGGGTTTGACCTGATTCGCATTGCAGGCGCCGCGCTGCACGATCTGCGCGCAGGTTCATATATCGAAGGCGCCAGCACGATCACGCAGCAGCTGATCAAGCTGACGCATCTTTCCTCGGTGAAAACACTCGACCGAAAGGTCGACGAAGCGATCCTGTCCTATCAGCTTGAACAGCAGTTTTCAAAGGACGAGATCCTTTCCTTTTATCTGAACCGCGTATACTTCGGCGGCGGTTATTACGGCATTGAAGCCGCTGCAGAAGGGTATTTCGGCGTACATGCGAGCGAGCTTTCGCTTGCGCAGAGCGCGCTGCTCGCCGGTGTTCTGAAATCTCCGGCCACCTATGCGCCGCATCTGCGTCCCGAGGCTTCGCTCGGTCGACGCGGCGTCATCCTCGACCTGATGGTTGAATACAAAATGATCGAAAAGGCGGACGCCGAAGCGGCAAAGGCCGAACCGCTGGTGCTGACGCAGGACGTCGTCAAGCAAAAGCATGATTCCTATATCGACCTTGCGCTGACCGAGGCATGCAAAATCCTTGACTGCAGCCTCGATACGCTTCTTACGAGCGGTTATACGATCGAAACCGCCATGGATTCGAACGCACAGCGGATCGCACAGACCGCATTTGACAACGATGCCTTCTTCCCGATGTACGGAGAAGAATCGTCCGAAGGCGCGCTGGTGCTGATCGATGCAAAAACTGCGGGCGTGTCCGCCATCATCGGCGGAAGAGACCGGGACACAGCGCTCGGGTTCAACCGTGCAACGCGCATCCGTCGTCAGCCCGGCAGCGCGATCAAGCCGATCCTTGTGTATGCGCCTGCCCTTGAGTCCGGCTATACCGCAGCTTCGATGCTGCTGGATGAAGCAGCCGACTTCGGCGATTACACGCCGAAAAACGCAAACGGGCGGTATGCAGGCTGGATCACGATGCGCGAAGCGGTCAAGAAATCGCTGAATCTGCCTGCCGTCTCGCTGTTTCGGGAGCTCGGCGTGCAGAATTGCAAGTCGTTTGCCGCGCGCATGGGCATTCCGTTTGACGTGCGCGACGATTCCCTGACGCTTGCGCTCGGCGGTTTTACATACGGCGTTTCACCCTACCGGCTGTGCGGCGCGTATGCCGCCCTTGCCGCAGGCGGCGTATACAGCGAGCCGTACGTGATCACGCGAATCACCGACCGCGCCGGAACGGTGCTTTACCGGCATGAAGCGCATGAAACGCGCGTCCTTTCCGAGGGAAATACGTTTATTCTGACATCGCTGCTGACAAGCGTTGCCACGGAGGGTACTGCGAGCATGCTCTCTTCGCTTTCGTTTCCGCTCGCAGCAAAAACCGGTACTGTCGGAGATGAAACAGGGAACCGCGATATCTGGCTTGCCTGTTACAATCCGGATTATGCCGCAGTCGTGTGGATGGGCTTTGACGACGCGACCGACGGCAGATGTCTGCCGCGGGATTCCGGAGGCGGATCCTACCCGGCTATGCTGCTGTCCTATGTGTTTTCCGAGCTGTATCCGAACGGCGACGGACCGGCATTTACCGTACCCGACAGCGTGATCAGCGTTTCGCTCGACGCTGCCACGCTGAAGAATGAGCATATCGCTGTCCTGGCGAACGGTCTCACGCCCGGTAACATGACCGTCGATGAATACTTTGTCCGCGGAACGGAGCCGACCGACATCACGCAATACTGGCAGATCCCCGAGCCGCCGACAGACCTGACCGTTCTTCTGTCGAACGACGTTGCAGAGATCAGCTTTACCCCGCCCTCCCGCTATATGCGGTATCGTCTGTATCGCGAAGACGCATCGGGGTTTTCCGTTCTGTTGAAAACATTTGAAGATGCGGTTTATCCGATCAGGTATGAAGATTCTGTTGAGGCGCTGAACGGAGAATATGCCTACTATATTGTACCTGTTCATCCGGCGCTTCAGTCCGGCGGCGAACAGCTTTGCGGACAAACGAGCGGGAAAAGATGGATCTCGGTATGGCATTCTCTGTCTTTTTTGCCATGATTTGCACTTTCTTTACAATCGAAGGTTGACGAACGAACGAATTTATATTATATTATAAGTGTGTGAACACATATTGTGCCCGCAAAAATGAAATGGAGAGTGAGAATTATGGATTACAAGGCTTTGGCAGCCATCGTTGAGAACCGAGAGGGGTTCGGCACACAGGAGTGGGTTTATCGCGTTTTGCGCGCAGGCATCGTGAACGGCGCCCTGCCCGGCGGCATGCAGCTCAAGCAGGACGAGATTTCCGCCGCGCTCAATGTCAGCCATATCCCGGTGCGTGAAGCGCTTCGTCAGCTGGAGGCGCAGCAGCTTGTTACGATCCACGCCAACCGCGGTGCGACCGTGACCGTACTTTCCCGCGAGATGCTCATCAACACCATGCAGGTACGTGCCGCGATCTCCACCGCTTTGCTTGCTGTCGCCGTCCCGCGCATGACGGAAGAAGACTTCGCCAAGCTGGACGCGATCCTGGAAGAACAGCGTCACACCAGCGAGCTCTTAAAGTCGGAGGATCTCAACATGCGCTTCCACGAATTGCTGACCGCGCGCGCGAACAATTCCGTCGCCGACATGCTGATGGAGATCATCCACGCGAACATCGACCGCTATCTCAGAAGCGGCTTCTACAGCGACGCCGCCGAGCGCGAGATTTCCGTGAGCGAGCATGAAAAGATCCTCGCCGCATGCAAGGCGCGCAATGTTGACGAGGCGGTCCAGCTGCTGTATGCGCACATCATGGACGCCGCGGCATTGATTCCCGAAAACGTACAATAAGGTTTCCGGCGCAAACAGCCGACCTTTGAGGGCGGCTGTTTCTTATGGCATTTTCAGATACTCCCATAACAGAAGCGAAGAAGCGGCAAGTCCGAACAGCAGCAGCGCGCCGATCGAAACAGCCTGCGCTCGGCGTTTATGCCTGACGCTGTGAACGAGGTACAAAACACCATATCCGAGGGGAACCAGTGAAATCAACAGATACGGAATCATATGATCACTCCGTTTCCGGATCGTGCGGGCTGTGCGAAAGCATGACATTGACCTTGAATGTCACCTGCAGCGCGCGATAGTCCGACTTCCAGTCATACGCTTCCCAAGTCTCGGCCGAATGAAACCGCTTAACCGCATACCTGCCGAAGCCCATCGCGTCGCTGTTCACACGCTGCAACGCCTTCAAAACTGCGCCGAGCTCTTCTTCGATCTGCGATTCCAGATACGACTTCAGCGTTTCGCTATCCATCGAGATCGTCTGCGGCGCATACGGGTCTGCCTCCAGATACAGCGTCGCCTCCCCCGTCCTTTCTGTTATGCGAATCTTCGGCGCCCGCGTCCGATACAGCGTAACGCCGATGGTTTCCCCGTCAGGCAGGCGAAACGTCAGCTCACCTCTTCGGAACGCGCCGGTCATCATCAGCGTTTCCATCGTGTGCCTGCCGTCCAGCACGCCGACCATGCAGTCGCCGTCAAATACGGCGCTGCCGGCAGTGGATGTTTTCAGCATACTTTCCACCAACAACGAACCGCCGACGGCCGGATACGCCTCTCCGCCGACTAGATCCTCTGTCAGCGCGTATTCGTTCGGCCCTGCATAAGCAAGCATCGCGTCAAACGTGTTGCCCGACACAGCTTCCAGATACACACTGTAGCCGGTATCAGCCGTGATTCCGGAGGATTTTTCCAGATCTCCGACCGCGGTTTTGATTCTGCGAAGCGAAGGATCCGCTTCGGAGATCCATCCCTCGAATACATCGCGGATCGGCTCCTTTGCGATCACGACGCGCAGATTCGGCCAAAGATCGGGCTTTCCGAACGCAAAGTTCAGAAAAGCGGTCTGCTCTCCGCTGCGCGCAAGGTCTTCGCCGATCGCAAGCAGCGACGCGCGTGCAAAGCTCAATCGGCTCGGATACGCCGCGTTCAGCGTTTCGTACGCCTCTGAAAATGAACGCGCCTCCGCAGAGATTACCTCGTTCTTTACCTTCGTCTCCTCCGATCCTCCGGGCGACGAAACGAGCAGCGTAACAAGATACGGCATGGTCGTTCCGCGTTCAACGCCGACGTTCAGCACATAGGCATATTCATCGATGTTTTTGGACTGCATACAGCCGCAAAGACATGCGGCGCACAGCAGGATCATTCCGATGCGGCGCACGGGCGCGTCCTCCTTTTTCGTTTGAGCAGGATAAGCGGGATCGGTACGGAAACCAAAACCCATCCGTTTTTGTACAGCCATTGCAGCAACGAGACCGTCATCTCGGAATCGTAATACAGTACAAGCATCAACGTAACGGCAATCCCCGAAACAAGAAGCGCCGCAGGTCGTGCGTCACGAACGGAAAACGATTTGCAAAACAGCACAGTCGCTGCGTACAGATAAAACGATGCGGTGAGGATCGCGCCGCCGAGCCATAGAAACAGTACCGCGCGATCAAGACGAAGCGTCGGGTTTTCCGCGCGTACCTCTACCAGCATACGATAAAACGGAGACGGCATCGCTTTCAGCTCCGTATACGGGAACGTCAGCGACAGCGCAAACAGCGCGATCGCCGCAAGTATTCCGCCCGCAATTGCGCCGATCCGTCCGGCGCTTTGCATGGCAAGACGATCCTGCGTTCCTTCTCCGATGCACAGTAGCGCAAGAAGCGGTGCGCACGTGCGAAGCTGCGCGCTGCCGGACTGCATGAAGATGCGGAACGGATCGTCGAGCGGAATCGGATACAGACGGTATGTCCGGAACTGGCCAAGTCCGCAAAGCAGCGCCGCTGCGATCGACAAAACCAGGATCGGCAGCAGAATGCGCGCTGTCCGTACAATCGTTTCCGCGCCGAGCGCAGTGAGCAGAAACAGACACGGCAGCAGATACAGACAGACCGTCACCTGTTTGGATTCCACGAATACATATTCCGTGACCGTTACAAGGAAACTGCCGAGCGGTTGGATCGCCGCGATCAAAAGCGCAAGGATCAGCGGCACGGCAAACGCTTTTTTCCACCGTGCGGTTCCGATCAAAGCGGACAGATCCGTTCCGCCGCGCACCCGCAGCGCCCACACGACCGCTTCAAACAGCAAGAGAGACTGGATCAGTGCGAGTATCTGAACCATCCAGGATGCGTTTCCCTCGCCGAACAGCGCACGGCTGTCGAAGGAAAAGCATCCGCCGAAATAGGATGCAAGCAGCACGATCGCTGCGCTTTCCTGTCTTCCGAAGGTACCGATCCGAAGATTCATACGCGCCTCCGTTTCGTGTTCGACCAGTCGGACGTGCGCGCTCTGTTTTGAAGCTTTCCCGAAAACAAAAGATGCTCCCGATGCTTCGTCACCGGCGCAAACGGTGTGAAGAACGGTACGCCGAACGACTTGACCGAACACATGACCGCAGTTGCGCACAGCCCGATCACCGTGATGCCGAGAAGTCCGCCTGCCGTTGCAAAGATGCACAGCAGGATCCGGTAATACGCGGCGGCAACCTGTGCGCTGTAATCGGGAATCGTAAAGTTGCCGAGTCCGGTCAATGCGACGATGATCAGTACAACGGTCGAAACGATATTGGCCGATACGGCAGCCTGCCCGAGCAGGAGTCCGCCGATGATCCCGATCGCATGACCGATCGAACCCGGTACGCGCAGACCTGCTTCACGGACCAGCTGAAACACCAGCAGCAGAAAGATCATCTCCATCCACAGCGGCAGAAACACCATCGCGCGTGATGCGATCACGGTCTCAAGAATCTCACTCGAGAGCTGCCCCGGATGGTGCAGCGCAAGCGCCAGAAAGTACGCAGGCAGATAGGTCGACACGAACGCGCCGACCATGCGCACGATGCGCACCACCGTTCCGACCGGCTGGCGCATGTCGCGGTCCTCCCCGCTTTCCATCAGCGTTCCGATCGTGATCGGCAGTACGCCTGCAAGCGGACATCCTTCTACAAGCAGGGCGATCCGCCCGTCGAGCACGGCAGATGCCGCGCGGTCCGGGCGTTCTGTCTTCAGCATCTGCGGCAGCGGCAGATAGGTAAAGTCCTCGATCAGCTGTTCGATCCGTCCGACCGTAAGCCGCATATCGGTCTGAATCGTATCCAGACGGCGTTTCACTTCGGAAAGCAGGGACGGATTGACCGTACCGTCCAGATAGGCAAGGACGAGCTGCGTCCGGTTGGACCCGCCCGAATCGCGGAATTCACAGACGAAATCCGGTCGTTTCAGAATGCGCCGCAGCAGCGTCACATTCGTACGAATGTTCTCCGTAAACGCCTCCTTCGGCCCTAGGATCGTCGTTTCATTCTGCGGCGTGCCGACTTGTCGGGATACGAAACCGCGCGTATCGCAGAGGATCGCTTCCTTTGTCCCGTCAAACAGGATCGCCGTTCTGCCCTCGGTCACTGCGCGAATCACCTCGTCACGCGCGTCGGTCAGCTCCGTTTCCAGCATCGACAACGCGTTGTCACGAAAGTATACAGGCAGGTTCCCCGGGCTTACCGTTTCACACATCCGGAATGCCGGACGCAGAATAAAGTCCGCGACCTTCGTATCGTCCGTCATGCCGTTCATACTCACCGCAAGCGCTTTGACACCGCCAGAAATACAGAACGGCCGCAGGATCAGATCCGAATTGACAGATGCGCGAAAGCACGCCGTCAGCCATGCGCGGTTCTGATCAAGGCTTTTTGCGAGCGTCCCCTTTTCTGTGTTTTGCTTCATGCGGCGCGCGCGGCTTCGTGCAAAAAAGGACGGCGTCCCGCAAGACTCCGTCTCTCTGAGCTCAAAACGCGCATACGGCGCGTCAAATTGCAGCAGTCTGCGGATCGTGTTCTTCATACGAAGAGCATGCGCAGGCCCCGCGCTTTTATACGGTCAAGCCGTCGTTTTGTCCATTGACGCAATCGGAATCAGCAAGAAGACTGTTCCGATACCGGTACATGGCAGATGAACCATTCCGGATCCATTTCCGTAAACCCCGCCGCCGCGAACATTCTCCGGCTTTGTGCGTTGAACGAATAGATGTTTGCCTTGACCTCCGAAAAGCCTTTTTCCGCCGCAAGCGCAAGCATATCCGCAATACAGCGACGGCCGATGTGCCGGTTCTGAAACGCGGGCGCCACTACGATACAGATCTCTGCATTGTCGCGCAGCGTCACGTCGCCCGCAAGCTCCCCGCAGTACCGGATATAGAAGCATGCGCCGTGCGTGTTCAGGAAGTTGTACACGCGGTCGAGCTTTTCAAGCGTATACGGTTCGTCTGCGTTGTCGACCTGCTTCACCAAATCACGGTCCTGATACCACGGCAGCGTCGTTTCCGGATCCGGATAATACGGGACCAGCGTGATCTCGCTGTCTATGACGCGTTCTTTCATGATTCACCCTTTCTGTGCGGACGGGTGATCAGCTGCATCAGCACAAATGTGATCGCGCCGGACAGCAGAATCACCGACAGATCGACCGGCGCAAGCACGATCCCTGGCAGTCCGTCAAAGAAGAATCCTTCGCCGTACCGGTACAGGTGCCCGTGCAGCAGGATCATTTCGCCGATATACATCAATAGCGTTGTAATAACCGAGGCTGCAGTAGGAATCCATACAGCCGCTGCGCGTCTGCGTTTTAACAGCAGCGAGCCGATAAAGATGCCGAAGGTCACACCGAGCAGGATAAAGAACGCGGACATCAGCGACGCGGACAGCGGCGATACGATGATGCTGCCATCGCGATAGAATGCGGTGAAGCATGCAAGGATGCACAGGCCGAGGAAGAGCGCGGTTGCGACTGCCTGCAGGATCAGCGCCTTTCTCCTGCCCGTATCGCCGGTGCGCACCGTCTGCGCAAAGCCGTAGATGCAGTTCAGGATCGCAAGGATCAACACGACTGAGATCATGTAAAAATGCAGCTTGAACATGGGATTGTACTCGCCCATCAGGATCTCGACCGCCGTCAGCTGCTTGTATTCCGTGACCGTCGTTCCCCATCCTCCCGGCGGCTGATAGCACATCGCCATCTGCCAGGCTTCAAGCTTTGTTACGGTTTCCTCCGCGGTCACAATGATCCACTCTTCAAACAGCAGTTCGATCCCGAAGAACGCGCCGACCGACAGCACCGCGCCGCCGACGAACGCATAGCGCTTGAGCAGCTTGACAAACAGAGGCAAAAGGAGCACGCCGAGAATAACCGCAAGCGCGATCGGCGTATACGGGATCACGTATTTCGGGTAGTTTTCCTGTATCACCGTGCCGTCGCGGATCATGTCGACAAACACGCGGACGCCCATCATCAGCGGATAAATCGAAATGAGCAGCACGCCGAGCACGGCCAGCAGCCAATAAACGGTCAGCTTCTTTGTTTTCATATTCATTGCGCTCCTTTCATGCAGCGTTGGTCAGCAGGATATATGCGATCGCGCACGTCAGAATGCCGAACCCGACAACGGATACGACCGTCATTTTGCGGAAGGATACGATGCGCTCGATGCGCGTGCGAAGCCTTGCCCCGCCGAACGCCGAGGCAAAGACCGTTCGACTCTTCTGCGCATTCAAAAGCGCATGCGCATACCTTTTTTGGTCCTCTTCCGACAGCTTTGACAGCACCGATTCGTCGCACGCAAGCTCGACGTCGGACAGATACAGCTTCAGAAACACCCACGCAAGCGGATTGAACCAATGCAGCGCCGCCGCACAGAACGCGATCACGCGCCACAGGTTGTCCAGTCGCCGGATGTGTCTCTGCTCGTGCAGAACGATCAGGTCAATATCTTCGGAATCGAAAAGCTGTGTCGGAAGAATGATCCTCGTACGGAAGATCCCGTATGCCGCGGGGCTGGTGATCTTGTCAGAGCAATACACATTGTCATGCATCCGTACGGCGTCCCTGAGTTCGGACACCGTCGCAAGATACACGATGATCATCGCAAGCAGCAGCGCGCCTGCAATCACGGCCCAGACGATCGACGCGATCCGGAATACGTCGGCAAGCAGGTTGATCTTATATTCGATCGGAAAGTAGTGCTTTGCCGCCATTGTGTAGTTCGTCATTGTGGCAATTCTGCTGTTGTCAAAGATCTCGACCGTCCTTGTCGTATATCGCGACAGCTGCGACAGAAGGCCAAATCTTCCTCCGATCCCGAACGGAATGAAGAACCGGATCAGCGGGATCGCCCACAGCACAGCAATCACGCGGCGCGGAATATGACGGATCAGGCGCAGCAGCAGGATGACGGCTCCCGCAATCGAACCCGCAATGCTCATATTGAAAAGCCAATAGAAAAGATCTCCCATGCGTTATCTCCGGTCGATCAATGCGCGCAGCTCGCTGATTTCATCATCGGACAGCGTTTCGTCCTCCAGCAGCGCGGAGAACAGCGCTTTTTTCGACCCGGCAAAGAGCTTTTCGGCAAGGCCTTTCACCTCGCTTTTCCGGATCTCGCCCTTGGAGATTTTCGACGTGCAGATGAATCCCGGCTCCGTCCGCGCAACATATCCCTTGTCGATCAGTTTTTTCAGCACCGTATAGGTCGTGTTCTTGTTCCATCCGATCTCCCTTGCCGCGATCACGCTGATCTCCTTTGCGCTGATCGGCTCACGGTCCCAGATGATGTCCATCAGCTTGAGTTCGCTGTCAAAAACCTTCATGGTTCCTCCTTGGACTATTCCTGTAGTCTATACTATCACAGTAGTCTGTTCTTGTCAAGAAAAAGTGCGCCTGTTTCGACGCACCTTGCAAACGCGTTATTTAGACCGTGTCATGCGGAAGCTGTCGGAGATCAGATCCATGACCGCATCGTCGGAAAGCGTCTCGTCCAGCGTGACCGTGATCCAGCTTTTATGGTTCATGTGATATGCGGGATAGACGCCTGCGCGCGTCGGTCGGTCCTCTTCCGGATCACGCTTCAGATTGACGGCGTCGATCATCGCGGCGTCGCCGTCCTTTGTCAGGAGCCCTTTCCGGATGTGCATGATCAGCGCAAACCACTTGCCGCTGTCCGCATGACGGAACACGCCGAAATGCTCGTGCGGGCTCTTCCCCCACGGGAAGTCCGGCCGGACGCCGTACCGGTCAAGTATCTGCTCCGTGATCCGGTTCGCCTGCTCGGAATCGAACGTGACCTCACGGCAGCAATGCGTTGCGATTCTTTGCAATACGTCCTCGTACGCCGCGCGCACTGCGTTCACATACGCGCCGTTGAACCGTTCAGCCCGCAGCGGCGCGTAGAGTTCGCCGTTCATGTTGTCGACGACCGATCCTGTGGCCGTGCCGTCCTCCGTGACCATGACCGCTGCGGAAAAATCACCGTTCAGAAAGTCGGTTGTATAGAAATATCCGGCGTCGGTTTTGCAAAAGCCGTAGGAAAGCATCGCTTCTGGAACAAAGCGTCTGCGCGAAAACGCCTTCTCTTCTATCGTCATTGCGTCATTCCTCCGGTCGGTCGATCCGATAGTACTTGAAGGTTTCGTCTTCCCCGATCTGCGTAAAGCCGATCTTTTCCAGCACGTGCTGGCTGCGCGTGTTCGGTCGGATCGAATCGGCGTACAGTGTCGGGATATCCAGCTTGTCAAACACATACTGCACCGCAAGCCGCTCCGCCTGCGTTCCGATACCGCGATCCTTATACGCCGCGTTCTTCAGGCACAGCCCCATCGTTGCGCATTTGCGGTCCTCAATGTTCTTCAGCACGATCTCGCCGACGATCTCGCCGTCAAGCATGATTGCAAGCGGGATCCGCTTGAGATCGATCTGGCGCTGCACATACCGGTCGACCGTTTCGGGATCATATACGTACGGCTTGCATTTTGACGGATCGAGATACAGCTCCGGGCTGTTCTCGTATTCTTTGAGATAGCGATGATACATCTCGCGCGTCATCGGCTGCAATGTAACTTTCATGGGATGCTCCGAATGTATGATATGTGATTATACAGGAATGGCGATGGTATTGCAACCGTTGAGACCGATGGGAATGATTTATTTTAGCGGCAGATGGGACTTCTTTGCGGCTTTGGATATCGACGTCTCCCGCTTGCGCTCCGCGCTGCGCGTCCGCGTCTCGCCGCAAAGCCGTGGTTCCGGCGTCTGTTCCGTCCACAGGACGGACGCCGGAGCCCTTCATGTCCCGACCTATTTAACCAAAAACAAATACCACCCGCAAGGGGTGGTAGTTGTTTTTGGTGCGGCAGATGGGACTTGAACCCATACGCCTGCGCACACGCACCTCAAACGTGCCTGTCTGCCAATTCCAGCACTGCCGCGCATCGTGTATTATACGATGGGATGTTCAAAAAGTCAACCCCCATTTTTACGGTTTTGTACACAATTCATAAAGCTTGCCGTGCGGCGGATCCTTTGCTATAATACCTGTATGCAAAGAGTCGAAATCGTCCATCCCTTCCCGCCGTTTTACAGGCCGGATTCCAACATTCTCATTTTAGGCAGTTTTCCTTCCGTCAAATCGCGGGAGCAGATGTTCTTTTACGGACATCCGCAAAACCGCTTCTGGCGCGTTGTCGCCGCGGTCTTTAGCGATGCGGTTCCGCAGACGATCCCGGAAAAATGCGCGTTTCTCGAACGGCACAGGATCGCATTGTGGGACAGCATCGGTCGCTGTACCATTCTGGGAAGCTCCGACAGCTCAATCCGCGACGTCGTCCCGAACGATCTTTCCGTGATCGTGAACGCAGCGCCGATCCGCCGCATCTTCTGCAACGGCAAGCAGTCTTATGAATGCTATCGAAGATACATTTATCCTTCGCTCTTGCGCGAAGCGGACGTGCTGCCGTCCACCAGTCCCGCAAACGCTGCATGGAGTCTGACACGCCTTTCAGAATCTTGGCGTGTGATTCTGGATGCACGATGATATATTTCCGTTTTCGCGATGGTAATCACGGTATTCTATCTTGAAAGATTAATTTTGCATGCTATAATAGTAGCATTGTCTGGAGTTAAGGGGTATTGTCTATGAATATAACCGTTGTGTGCGATGTGCT
>JAEEGJ010006913.1_pt1 | contig 33351 bp, 25 predicted proteins | sample 8958761 | NCBI WGS metagenome assembly JAEEGJ01 (sample SAMN16246546, study PRJNA631951) | gut metagenome | biome: gut microbiome; feature: rumen; material: RS-attached | host: Bos | place: Iran: Karaj | collected 2018-10
ATTTGAAATAATTGAGCCCGCCAGTGGATACCTGGCATGTGGCGACACAGGCTCAGGTAAGATGCCGGAGCCAGAGGTTTTACTGGCATACATCTTGCGGGAAATCGGACACGAGCATGACCTGGCAGGGAAAAAGGTTCTTGTTACAGCAGGGCCAACTGCCGAGGCAATCGACCCAGTTAGATACATAACAAATCACAGCACAGGCAAGATGGGATATGCCGTTGCGAAAGCAGCTATGGAGCGTGGCGCGAAAGTTACATTGGTTTCAGGACCGGTTGCGATTGCACCACCGATGTTTGTTGATGTGATAAACATTAAGAGTGCCGCTGAGATGGCGGAGGTTGTCAAGACAAAGGCTCCTGAGTGCGACATTATCATCAAGAGTGCAGCAGTGGCAGATTACAGACCGGCAGTTGTTGCAACAGAAAAGATTAAAAAGAAGGATGGAGAGGGCTCAACCATAGAGCTTGAGAGAACTGAGGATATCCTTTCTTATCTTGGTGCAAACAAAAGGCCGGGCCAGTTTATCTGCGGATTTTCAATGGAAACAGAAAATATGCTTGAAAATTCCAAGGCTAAGCTTGCCAAGAAAAATGTAGACATGATTGTAGCAAATAACCTGCGCACAGAGGGTGCAGGCTTTGGCACAGACACAAATGTGGTGACTTTAATCACAAGAAATTCAGCAAGGGAACTTCCTATTATGTCAAAGGAAGAGGTTGCCCATGCAATTTTAAGTGAGATAGTGGGTAAGCTTTAAGATTTATGTAGTCTGATTAACAAGAGAATAAGGCTCAGGAATAAAATATAAAATAATATAAAAGTAGTTTCGCGACGGAGAAATTTCTCCGTCGTTTTTTAGTTAATAAGGAAAAAAGTGAAAAATTTTTTTGAATTAATACTGAGAACGTAAAAAACAACCCAAGAAAGGAGATATAAAAATGGGAGTATGGTCAAAGTATTTTAGTAGAAAAGAAAGAATGAGAGAAAAATTCTTAAATGATGTACAAACAAGAATAGATAACGCAAATGACATTAAAAATATGGTAAATAATTCGGAGAATTATAGATTTAATATTATTAATACTGAGCAAAAAAATATATTATTTGGAAATCTGGACGAAATAATTAATGGACTTGAAAATTTGAGAGAACAGATAAAAAATGCTGAAAGTAGAAAAGCACTAAAGCAAATAACAAATGGCAAATTTAAAGAAATAGATGAAGATATAAAGGCGAAAAGTCAAGTTTTAATGCCAAATACAGACCAATTAGATGAATATTCTCAAGGCGGACAAAATACAGAAGGAGTGAATATAAATAACGCTCCAGAGGGACAGACTGAGAATAACAACACAGAGTTAGCGAATACAAGCCAAACTGTAGAGGGTAACGCTCCAGAGGGACAAACTGAGAATAACAACACAGAGTTAGCAAATACAAGTCAAACTGTAGAGGGTAATGCTCCAGAGGGACAAACTGAGAATAACAACACAGAGTTAGCGAATACAAGCCAAACTGTAGAGAGTAACGCACAAGATCAGGAAGAGTGGAACCCACAAGACGAGTTAGCGAAGGATGATTGGTATTTTAGAGTGGATAATTTTTTAGATAAAGAAGCTCTCGAAAAAAGAATTAAATATTATAATGAATTATATGAAAAAGCATGCGAAAACGACAAAAAGACAGAACAATATCTAAAGCCTGTTATTAAACAAAATAGAAACCTTTTGGAAAAACTTTCAAAAATTGAAAATGTTAACATTAAAGAATTAAAACAATGTACACGAGAATTTCAAAAAAATAACGGTGATAATAGAGGTAAAAAGGAACATGTAGCAATAATTAGGGATAATACTTTTTTTAAAGAAAAGCTAGAAAGATTAGGGATAGAAGTTAATCCACTGCAAGCAAATTCCCCAAAAGCGTTTAACCATATTAATCAGTATGCGAGTCAAAATGATTTAATGCGAGGAGTATATATAAAGCATATGGATAATCATATGGATAATCATGTGCAAATTCAAACAAACCCACAACAGATGTATCAAGCAAGTACTTCAAATCAAACATTATAATAGCAGTAAGAAACGATATATAGGAGTACATTTTTCTATAGAAAAATGTGCTCCTAAGTTTTATAATTGAAATCAACAAGTCCAAAATATTTTATCATCTGATATGCGGTATTTTTCAGGTGGTAAAGAAAACTCAGGAGGATAATTATGGGCGCATTAGTTTCAGTTTTAGTAGTAATTGTAATCGTTCTTCTTGCGATGGGAATTAGAATCGTACCTCAGGGATACGTATTCGTTATCGAGGAACTTGGAAAATATCACGGTTCTTTACAGGCCGGTTTCCATATCATTATTCCTTTCATTCAGAGAGTCGCTAAGAGAGTTTCTTTGAAGGAACAGGTTGCAGATTTTCCACCACAGGACGTTATCACTAAGGATAACGTTATCATGAAGATTGACACAGTAGTATATTTCAAGGTTCAGGATCCAAAGCTTTACGCTTATGGCGCAGAGAGACCAATCCTTGCCCTTGAAAATCTTACTGCAACAACTCTTCGTAATCTTGTTGGAGAGTTAGAGCTTGATCAGACTCTTACATCTCGTGATAACATCAACTCAAAGATGAGAGTTATACTTGATGAGGCTACAGATCCATGGGGTATCAAGGTAGGACGTGTAGAGCTTAAGAATATCATCCCACCAGAAGAGATTCAGCGTTCAATGGAAAAGCAGATGAAGGCTGAGCGTGATCGTCGTGAGACTCTTCTTGAGGCAGAAGGTCACAAGCAGGCTTCTATCACCAGAGCAGAAGGTGACAAGCAGGCTCTCGTACTTAAGGCAGAGGCCGAAAGAGATGCAGCTATCGCAAGAGCAACAGGTCAGGCTGAGTCAATTCGTCTTGTGTACGAGGCAGAGGCTCGCGGTATTGAGATGCTTAAGGAAGCAAACATGGATGAGAGAGTTCTTCTTCTCAAAAAGCTTGAGTCACTTTCAAAGCTTGGAGATGGTCGTGCAACCAAGATTGTTGTTCCAACAGATCTTGCATCAGCAGCTGCTGATTTAACCTTCAAGACAGAGATGCTTGGTTTCGGCAACAACACACCAGTTGACAAGTCTGCAGCAGCAAAGCCACAGCCAAAGAAAGAGGATGTTTGCTGTGATGACGCAGAGAAAAGCGAGACAACAAAGCATTTTGCAAAAGAGCATGTAGATTTTGATAAACTCTAAAAGCTGATATTATTGTCAGGCTTATCGATCGCAAGGTTGATTGGCCTGGCATTTTTTTGTTCTCAATTCAGAACAAATGTTTGACATCTTGACCTACTGTGTTATAATGATTCTATTACGATTGTGCACAATCTATTGTTGGGTTGATGAATTATGGAGTTTTTCATATATGGATTTTAAATTGCATTCAGAATATAAGCCTACAGGCGATCAGCCACAGGCTATAGCTGATTTGGTAAGGGGCTTTAAAGAGGGCAACCAGATGCAGACGCTATTAGGTGTTACTGGTTCCGGCAAGACTTTTACCATGGCTAACGTTATTGAACAATTGAATAAGCCAACCTTGATTATCGCTCACAACAAGACTTTGGCAGGCCAGCTCTACTCAGAGTTCAAGGAATTTTTCCCTGAGAATGCAGTGGAGTATTTTGTATCCTACTACGATTATTATCAGCCAGAGGCCTACGTGCCAAGCACGGACACATACATTGCCAAGGATTCATCTATAAATGACGAGATAGACAAGCTTAGGCTATCAGCAACAGCATCACTGTCAGAGCGCAGGGATGTTATTATTGTGTCTTCTGTTTCATGTATATACGGTATTGGTGAGCCAGACGATTTCCAGAATATGATGGTTAGTCTTCGCCCGGGAGACTTCAAGGATAGGGACGATGTTATCCACGAGTTGATTGATATACAGTATATGCGAAACGACATGGATTTTGATCGAGGCACATTTAGAGTGCGTGGAGATACCCTTGAGGTTATCCCTGCCGTTACCAAGGATTATGCAATCCGTATAGAGTTTTTTGGAGATGAGATAGACCGAATCTGCGAGACGGATATCATGACAGGTCAGGTTCGTAGGGAGCTGGAGCATGTGGCAATATTCCCGGCGAGCCATTATGTAATTCCACAGGACAAGATTAATTCTGCCTGTGCCAGCATCGAGGCAGAGCTTGAGGAGCGGGTTAAGTTTTTCAAATCAGAGGATAAATTAATTGAGGCTCAGCGAGTTGCCGAGCGTACCAATTTTGACATAGAGATGCTTAGGGAGACAGGCTTTTGTTCCGGCATCGAGAACTACAGTCGCCACATGACCAATCAAAAGCCAGGGGAGCCACCAAAATGTTTGATTGATTATTTTGGTGATGATTTCCTTATCATCGTGGACGAGAGTCACATTACTTTGCCACAGGTCCGTGGTATGTTTGCGGGAGATCAGGCAAGAAAGCGAACTCTTGTAGAGTATGGATTCAGACTGCCATCTGCCTTGGATAACCGTCCTCTCAACTTTGGTGAGTTCGAATCCAAAATCGACCAGATGATGTTTGTGTCTGCCACACCGGGTGACTACGAGGAGGAGCACGAGATGCTTCGCACCGAGCAGGTTATCCGTCCTACAGGTTTGCTTGACCCAGAGGTGGAGGTTCGTCCGGTAGAGGGGCAGATTGACGACCTTTACAACGAGATTAAAAAGGAAACAGCAAAGAAAAACAAAGTGATGATTACAACTCTTACCAAGCGAATGGCTGAGGATCTTACTGATTACCTTGCAGAGCTTGGCGTCCGAGTTAAATATATGCATTCTGATATCGACACCATGGAGAGAGCTGAAATCATCCGCGATTTACGTTTGGATGTTTTTGACGTTCTGGTTGGTATCAACCTTCTTCGTGAGGGTCTTGATATTCCAGAGATTACTCTGGTTGCAATCCTGGATGCAGACAAGGAGGGCTTCCTTCGTAGTGAGCGCTCTTTAATTCAGACCATTGGACGTGCTGCGAGAAATTCACAGGGACATGTTATAATGTATGCCGACACCATGACAGAGTCCATGGAAAAGGCTATCACAGAGACCAAGCGTCGTCGCAAAATTCAGCAGGCCTACAATGAGGCCAACGGAATTACTCCTCAGACTATCCAGAAGTCTGTCCGCGAGCTTATCTCTATTTCAAAGCAGATTGCCAAGAAGGAGTTACAGTTCAAGAAGGATCCAGAGGAGATGAACAAGCAAGAGCTTGAAAAGCTCATAGCGGACATCCAAAAGAAGATGAAGAAGGCAGCCGCTGAGCTCAATTTCGAGGCCGCCGCCGAGTACCGCGACAAGATGGTGGAACTAAAAAATATGATGATAAAAATGTCTGAAGAGTAATGTGGTGACGAATGATTGTTAACTTGTGAAACAGGATGTTTTATTGGATGAGGTATAAATGAAAGAACGAAAATACATAAAAATAAAAGGAGCCAACGAGCACAACCTCAAGAATATAAGTATCGATATTCCGCGAGATGAGTTCGTTGTATTAACAGGATTATCAGGCTCGGGAAAATCATCCCTAGCCTTCGATACAATATTTGCAGAGGGACAGCGTCGTTATATGGAGTCCCTTTCTTCCTATGCCCGTCAATTCTTGGGCCAGATGGAAAAGCCAAACGTAGAACACATGGAAGGTATGCCACCAGCTATCTCCATCGACCAAAAGAGTACCAACCACAACCCACGTTCTACTGTTGGCACAGTGACGGAGATTTATGATTATATGCGACTTCTCTATGCTAGATGTGGTGTGCCACACTGTCCTAACTGCGGCAAGCCAATTAGCAAGCAGACTGTAGACCAGATGGTAGATGCGGTCATGGCTTTGCCTGAGCGCACCAAGATTCAACTCCTTGCGCCAGTAGTTAGAGGCCGCAAGGGTACCCATGAAAAGCTATTTGAAAAGGCTAAGAAGTCTGGCTACGTTCGTGTAAATGTAGATGGAAGTGTCTATGACCTTTCAGAGGAGATTAACTTAGATAAAAACATCAAGCACAACATAGAGATTGTGGTTGATAGACTTGTAATAAAAGAGGGAATAGAAAAGCGTCTTACGGACTCAATTGAATCGGTGCTTAAGCTTGCAGAGGGGCTTATGATTGTAGATGTCATTGACGGCGAGCCTATCAGATTTTCTGAGGGCTTTTCATGTCCAGACTGTGGTATCAGTATCGATGAGGTGGAGCCTCGAAGCTTTTCTTTCAACAACCCATTTGGCGCCTGCCCAGAGTGTTTTGGTTTAGGTTACAAGATGGAGTTTGACGAAGACCTAATGATTCCTGATAAGAGCCTTTCTTTTAATCAAGGCTGTGTGCAGGTTATTGGATGGCAGTCATCCAACAAGCCAACAAGCTTTGCTCATGCTTTGCTTGAGGCCCTTGCCAAGGAATACAATTTTTCTTTAGACACTCCATATCAGGAGTTACCAGAGGATATACGCCATATGTTTATTCATGGCTTTGACCGTTCTGTTGACGTGCACTATCAGGGTCAACGTGGACGAGGAGTATATCCTACTGTTTTTGAGGGCTTAATAGAAAATGTTAATCGTCGCTACAAGGAGACATATTCAGATAGTGCTAAGAGAGAGTATGAGGAGTTTATGTTTTATAGTGAGTGCCCTTGCTGTCACGGGCAGCGACTCAAGAAGGAATCTTTGGCAGTCACTATTGCAGATAAGAATATATTTGAAATGACTCAGTATCCAGTCCATGAATTATATGATTTGATGGATAACTTGGAGCTTACAGAGCAGCAGAAAAAGATAGGTTCTGTTGTATTAAAAGAGATTAGAAACCGCTTGAAGTTTATGGTTGATGTGGGATTGGATTATCTTACACTTAGCCGAGCAACAGCTTCTCTTTCAGGTGGAGAGGCTCAGCGAATCCGTCTTGCAACACAGATTGGTTCAGGCTTGGTTGGTGTAGCCTATATTCTGGACGAGCCATCAATTGGTCTTCATCAAAAGGATAATGATAAGCTTTTGGCATCACTTAAGGGCCTTCGAGATTTGGGGAACACCCTGATCGTTGTAGAGCATGATGCAGATACAATGAAGGCAGCTGATTATATTGTGGATATCGGCCCTCGCGCCGGCAAGGAAGGTGGAGAAGTCATTGCCGCAGGAACGCCTGCAGAGATTATGGCTAACCCAAATTCCATCACTGGTCAGTATCTCAGTGGTAAGCTTTGCATTCCTGTTCCAAAGGAGCGTCGTACTCCAAAGGGATGGCTTACAATTAAAGGCGCAAGAGAGCACAACCTTAAGAATATTGACGTTGATATTCCACTTGGAATAATGACAGTAGTCACAGGTGTATCTGGTTCAGGAAAGAGTTCGTTAATAAACGAGATTTTATACAAGACACTTGCCAAAAAGCTTAACCGTGCTAGGAAGGTAGCTGGTAAGCATGATTCTATAGAGGGCGTGGAGGCGCTAGATAAGGTTATCGATATTGATCAGTCACCAATAGGCCGTACACCTCGTTCAAATCCTGCAACCTACACAGGTGTATTTGATTTGATTCGAGATTTATTTGCAGGCACTACTGAGGCGAAGGAGAGAGGATACAACAAGGGACGCTTCTCCTTCAATGTCAAGGGCGGTAGGTGTGAAGCCTGCTCGGGAGATGGTATCATCAAAATCGAGATGCATTTTCTTCCAGACGTTTATGTACCTTGTGAAGTTTGTGGTGGTAAGCGCTATAACCGAGAGACCTTGGAGGTTCACTACAAGGGTAAGACTATCTATGATGTTTTGGATATGACAGTTGAGGAGGCAGTAGAGTTCTTCAAGAATGTTCCAAGCATCCTTAACAAGATTCAGTGCTTATATGATGTAGGCTTGGGTTACATCAAGCTTGGTCAGCCAAGTACCACTCTTTCAGGTGGAGAGGCTCAGCGAATCAAGCTTGCAACAGAGCTTTCCCGCAGAGCTACAGGCAAGACTATCTACATTTTAGATGAGCCAACCACAGGTTTACATTTTGATGATGTAAACAAACTTGTGGAGATTATGCGCAAGCTTTCTGATTCTGGAAATACAGTTGTGGTAATAGAACACAACCTAGATGTTATTAAATGTGCAGATTATATTATCGATATGGGTCCAGATGGAGGTGACAGAGGAGGTACTGTAATCGCCAAAGGAACACCGGAAGAGATAGTAAAAGTGAAGAAAAGTTATACAGGTAAATATTTGAAGGAGTATTTGTAACCACAAATCAAGAAGAATGTCTAAATTCACAGAAAAAACATTTTTTTTTAAAATCTTCACGCAGCCATCACATTGAAAAGTTATATTATAATCGTACTAGCGGAAAGCTAATACCAAATTTTTCATAACTCAGCGACCAGAGGCAACTTTGGTCGCACTCCCCGAATACAATGCCAACGTTTACGCGTTGGCTTTTTATATTTCTAGGAAACACTTGAATCTCAGGCTAATTCGTATATAATAGAAAAAGTGACAATGCATAATTCTGTCTTTCGGGACAGTTTCTTATACAAATAACTAGCTATAGAAAGGAAGAATAATATGGCAGCATCAGATATCGGTATAGATTTAGGTACAGCAAGCGTTCTTGTATATGCTAAGGGCAAGGGCGTTGTTTTGAAGGAGCCATCAGTAGTGGCTTTTGATAGAGATACTAACAAGATTAAGGAAATCGGTGAGGAGGCACGTCTTATGATTGGACGTACTCCTGGTAATATAGTGGCAGTTCGTCCACTTCGTCAGGGTGTTATTTCTGACTACACTGTTACAGAAAAGATGATCAAGTACTTCGTTCAGAAGGCAATGGGCAAGAAGAGCTATCGCAAGCCTCGTATTGCAGTTTGTGTTCCTTCTGGAGCTACAGAGGTAGAGAAGCGTGCCGTTGAGGATGCAGCTTTCGCAGCTGGCGCACGTGAGGTTAAGATTATTGAGGAGCCTATTGCAGCAGCTATCGGTGCTGGTATCGATATTTCTCTTCCTATGGGAAATATGATTGTTGATATCGGTGGTGGTACAGCAGATATTGCTGTTATTTCACTTGGTAGCTCAGTTGTCAGCACATCTATCAAGGTTGCTGGTGATGATTTCGATGAGGCTATTGTTCGTTACATGCGTAAGAAGCACAACCTTCTTATTGGTGAGCGTACAGCCGAGGATATCAAGATTAAGATTGGTCGTTGCTTCCCACTTGGAGAGGCAGAGACTATGGATGTTAGAGGACGTAACCTTGTTTCAGGTCTTCCAAAGACAATCACTGTTACATCAGAAGAGACTGAGGAGGCTTTAAAGGAATCTACAATGCAGATTGTAGAGGCTATCCACTCTGTTTTAGAGAAGACTCCACCAGAGCTTGCAGCCGACGTTGCAGATAGAGGAATTGTTCTTACAGGTGGTGGTGCCCTTCTTCGTGGTCTTGAAGAGCTTATCGAGGACCGCACAGGTATCAACACTATGACAGCAGACGAGGCAATGACTTGTGTTGCCATCGGAACAGGTCGTTATGTAGAGCTTCTTGCTGGCGATTATTAATTTAAATATTTGATTTTTTGCCCCTTTTGTAAGAAAATATTTATGAAAGTAAAATTTTCTTATAAAAGGGGTTAATTTTATTTTTAGAATGCCGATATGATAAATGGATAATGATATCCATCAGGCAATAATAGCTTAGCGAGGAGAAGAGAATGGTAAAAGGACTTTATACAGCCTACACCGGAATGGTCAACGAACAAAGAAGAATGGACGTTATGACCAACAACTTAGCCAACTCAGCTACCACAGGTTACAAGAAGGAAGCGATGGTAGCCCAGGCATTTGACGAACGCTTAGCAATCAAAATTAAAGATACATCAGCCCTTAACAATCGACCAGAAGGAATAGGATATGTTTCTTTGGGAACCAAGATTGGTGAGACTTACACCAATTGGGATCAGGGCGGATTTCAGATTACAGATAAGCCATCTGATTTGGCACTTGGAGGAAAGGGATTTTTTGCAATAGCTTTTACAGATAAGGCTGGCCAGACATCCATCAGGTACACAAGGGATGGCGCATTTACAGTTGATAATCAGGGATTCTTAAGAACATCTGATGGTGACTACGTTCTAACTGACAACGGAGCTATGAACTCACAGTTGGGTGAAGAGAACTACGTGCAGATAGATCCTAATTTGCCATATGCAGTTAACGCAGACGGAAGTATTTCACAGGACGGCGAAGTGGTTTCAACTATAGGTGTTATCGATATAGCAGATTACGATTATATAAATAAATATGGTGAGAACTTATATGACTTAATTCCAGGAGGACAGATTGTAGAAAGCGATGCAATCATAGAGCAAGGATGCCTAGAATCTTCCAATGTCAATGTAGTAGACGAAATGGTTAGCATGATTCAGATAGCCAGAGCTTACGAGGCAGGACAGAAGATGATTCAAACCGAAGACGAAACACTTGAAAAGACAGTAAACCAGGTTGGTAGGGTTTAATTTTGGAGGTATATAGCTTATGATGAGATCATTGTGGTCTGCAGCTTCAGGAATGAAGGGTCAGCAGACATCGGTTGACACAATAGCAAACAACTTGGCAAACGTTAATACAACAGGTTTTAAAGCAAAGAGCACTCAGTTTAAGACATTGCTTTATCAAACAATGCAGGCTACCAGCACAAACGGTCAGGGCGAGACAAAGCCAACAAGTGCACAGGTAGGTTTGGGTACTCGAGTTGCTTCTATTAATTCTAATTTTACTCAGGGTGCACAATTGGCAAATGAAAGTCCTACATCTATGTGTATCATAGGTGATGGTTTCTTTGCGGTTCAGGACGGTGATGAAGTACACTACACCAGAAATGGTAACTTCACATGGGCACTGGACAACCAAAATGGCAAAATACTTACAACAGCAGAGGGATACAAGGTTTTGGATCAGGCCGGAAGACCTATTTCAATTCCTGCAACATCAGGTGATGATTTTGCGGTCAACCCGGATGATGCCTCTGTTTCATATAAGAATCCAGATGGCACTTATACAGCCACTGGACAGTCAATTGCGCTTTATCAGTTTACAAACAGGGTAGGTCTTGAGGCAATAGGTGAAAACCTCTATGATGAGTCAGAGGCTTCAGGTGAGCCAATGGCTGAGTGGAACACTCAAGGGGTTACAAGAAGTTCTATTGTTCAGTATTATTTAGAGGGATCAAATGTGAATGTCGCTGATGAGATGGTTAATCTTATTATTTCTCAGCGAGCTTATGAGATGAACTCAAAGGCTATTACAACTTCTGACACTATGTTGGAAGAGGCTAATAACCTTAAGAGATAGTAGTTAGCAGTTAGTAGGGGTCTGAACTCGTTGATGCGGTATTAGAGTTCTTGAACAGGGGGATGGAAAATGGACGTTACTTCAATGAATGCCTATTTGCAATCACAATATGCAAATGGCGCAGAAAACACAAGCAAATCAATAGGCAAGATATCTAAGGATTCTAGCCGAGAGGAAATCACAGAAGCTGTTAAGGGCTTTGAGACATTTATGTTGGAACAGGTTCTTAAGCAGACTAAGGAGTCATTCTTACCAAAGGATGAAAAGGAAGACCATACCATGGGAATGTACAAGGATTTCTTCATGGATACAGCCTACACAAAGGTTGCCTCTCAGATAGTAGACCAGATGGGTGGAAGAATCACCGATGATTTTGTAGACCAGATTATGCGTAACTACGGAATCACAGGCAATTCCAATCCACAGACCGACAACATGGGACTTGATGCAGCCACAGTATCAGATGATATTGCAGCAACCAATGCATCTACAGTCACAGAGGTACAGGCATAATCAGATATTATAATCACGCACCCGGCAGTAAAGCTGTCGGGTGTTTTTTCTTTGTTAAAAAATAAGATTCTGTGATATGATTATACCCATGGAAGAGTTGACAGGTTACGTAGAGAATATAATATTTAGAAATGCTGATAACGGATATACGGTAATGGATTTTGTGGCCGACGAGGAGATGATTACCTGCGTAGGCCTTTTTCCAACCATTGGTGAGGGGGAGAATCTTTTACTGAGAGGTGACTATACTGAGCACCCTACATATGGAAGACAACTAAAGGTGGCAAGCTATGATGTGGTGGCACCTGCAGATGAGCTTTCTATGGAGCGATACTTAGGCTCAGGTGCTATCAGGGGAATAGGACCAAAGCTTGCAGCAAGAATTGTAAAGCTGTTTGGGGCTGATACCTTTAGGATAATTGAGGAGGAGCCAGAGCGATTAGCGGAGGTAAAAGGTATTTCATTAAATAAAGCCATGGAAATCTCCGATCAGATAGTCGGAGCCAAGGACATCAGAAATGCAATGATTTTTCTTGATAAATATGGGCTTCATGGCAACACAGCAATCAAGATATACAATCGCTTTGGAAATGATATATACACTGTAATTCAAAGCAATCCATATAGAATCGCTGACGAGGTTTCGGGAATAGGTTTCAAGACCGCAGACGAAATCGCAAGTCAGGTAGGAATCAAGGTTGATTCAGAGTTTCGAATCAAAGGCGGAATTCAATATATTCTTAGCCAGGGAGCAGGCTTGGGACACACCTATCTTCCGATAGAGACTCTACAGCAGATGGCAGTTGACTTGTTGGGAGTAGAGCCATCGGCAGTAGAGGCGCAGGTGATGAATCTTGCCATGGACAAGAAGATAATCATTAAAACCGACGAAGAGAGTGTACGACAGGTATACTCCAGAGCATTTTACCGAATGGAGGAATCCATTGCAGGAATGCTTAGAGAGCTGGATGTAACCTACAAGGTGGACAAGGCAGACCTTGGAAAGGTTATTCGTCGAATAGAAAAGGATGAGGAAATCGAGTTGGATGACCTGCAGAAAAATGCAGTTATTTCTGCAGCAGAGCGAGGCTTCTTTATCCTGACAGGTGGACCGGGTACAGGTAAGACAACCACAATTACCACCATGATTCATGTATTTGAAGAGGAGGGCTACAATATTTTTCTGGCAGCTCCAACTGGACGTGCAGCCAAGAGAATGAGCGAGGCCACAGGCTATGAGGCACGCACAATCCACAGAATGCTTGAGGTTACAGGCAAGCTTAGTGACGAGGATGATTCGGCCTCCTTTGCCAAATTTGAACGAAACGAGGACAATCCTCTTGAGTGTGATGTTATTATCATTGACGAGATGTCCATGGTGGATGTATCGTTGATGTACTCTCTATTAAAGGCTGTTTCCCCAGGCACAAGACTTATAATAGTGGGAGATGTAAACCAGCTTCCTAGTGTTGGCCCGGGAAATGTGTTAAAGGATATTTTGGGGTCTCAGAAGTTTTGTTCTGTCACCTTGGAAAAGATTTTCAGACAGGCACAGGAATCAGATATAGTCATGAATGCCCACAAGATTCATCAGGGGCAGCATGTGGTTTTGGATAACAAATCAAAGGATTTCTTTTTCTTGAAAAGGGATGATGCAGATACAATCATTAGCGTCATGCTTACCCTGGTTAAGGAAAAGATGCCTAAATACGTTGATGCCAGCATCAGTGATATTCAGGTGCTCACTCCAACCAGAAAAGGATTGATTGGCGTAGAGAGGCTTAACAGTATTTTGCAGAGATGCCTCAATCCGGAGTCTCCAGAGAAGAAGGAGTGGAAGGGAGAGACCAGACTATTCCGGGAAGGCGACAAGGTTATGCAGATTAGAAATAACTACCAGCTGGAGTGGGAAGTGTCAGGAAAATATGGTATCACCATCGACAAGGGCCTTGGCGTATTCAACGGAGATGTGGGAATCATCAGAGACATAAATGATTGGGCAAAGAGTGTCACTGTAGAGTTTGAAGAAGGCAGAAAGGTGGTATATCCTTTTGCCAATCTTGACGAACTGGAGCTTGCCTATGCCATCACTATTCACAAGTCACAGGGGTCAGAGTACCCGGCGGTGGTAATGCCTATAATGGATGGACCAAGGATGCTAATGAACAGAAACATCCTTTACACAGCCATTACCAGAGCAAAAAAATGCGTCACCATGGTAGGCGACGCAGATGTGTTTTATTCGATGGTTGATAATACTTCTCAGGCTAAGAGGTATTCCGGTCTAAAAGACCGAATCAAGGAAGCCTTTAGAGTATAGACTTAATATAAATATCTGAATAGATACTGTCGGCGAGATTGATGATATCGCCGCTATCAAGCTGAATTACAGGTCGTGAAAGGTTGCTCTTGTTGATGTAAACCACGCGGCCTGTTTTTGCATCATTGAGCATTACACGGCTGTTGTTGTAGGTGTTTGCAATATGCTCAAGAAATGTAAGAACAAACTTGGTACGATATTTATGTAAGCCTTCCTTTTCAAACTCGTCAATAACCTGGAAAGAACAAAGTGGATCGCGATGTGCTCTGGCAGAAGTCATTGCATCGTAAACATCGGCAATGGCAACTATTGCAGCAAAATCGTCAATCTCATCATCGTCTAAGCCTCGAGGATAGCCGCTTCCATCACTTCTCTCGTGGTGCTGAAGGGTGGCAGATAAAACTCTGGCATCAAAGCCCTTGCCGTTAAGCATCTTCTTGCCAAGCAGAGGATGATTTTTCATTTCCTCAAACTCCTCGTCAGTATATACATCAGGCTTATGTAAAATCTCTTCGGAAATCTGAAGCTTACCGATATCGTGAAGTAAACCGCAGATGGTAAGAGTATTTAAATCCTCGCGGGAGTATTTTAACCATTTACCAATAGAACGGCTGATTAATGCGACATTTAAAGAATGAGAATAAATAGGATCCTCAAGATTGCGCATGTAGCCAAGCAAATCAAAAAGCTCGATGGAAGTCTTGGATTTGAAAAGGACCTCGCATTTCATTAACAAATCGTTGACGCAGGAAGCGTCTCCTCCGTTTGCAATCTTGTTGAGAGTTTGTCTGAGAAATTCTATATTGATGGCATAGTCCGACTGGAATTTTTGGAATGCAGGTGATGCCTTTAATTTCTGAGAATAGGTGATTTGCCCACCGACATAAGCAGGCTTTTTAGGAGCACTAACCTTAGCAGGCTTTTCCGATTTTGGAGCTTCCTTAACTGTATCAGGAGCTTCTTCGATAATTTCTTCTTCCTCTTCAACCTCCTCAACAGTGGCAGATTCAATCTTGTAGAATGTCATCTTAGCTATGAGTTGATTGGTAAGAGTATCACCGGTGTTGGCAATAGACTGACCACGTTTGGTAAGCACTGGCTCAGCCAAAATCATTCCTGCCTTAAGCTCATCAACATTTAATGTCTTCATAATTATTCCCCTCTAATACAAAATATTACCTAGAATGGTTAACCTATCTCAATTATATATTTTAGAAAAAATAAATACAATGAATAAGTTAAGGATAATTTGTGGATTAACCTTTTGAAATGATAAAAATAATCAATACACAAATGCAAATTATTTGTGTATCACTATTGCTAAAAAGGAGTTAGGGAAGTATACTATTGAAGCTAAGAAATTTTCCGCTTAGTTAAAAGTAAATAGAAAGAGAGTCAAAAAATGGAAAAGTTACTTTTTACTTCAGAGTCAGTAACAGAAGGCCATCCAGATAAGGTATGTGATGCCGTATCTGATGCCATCCTTGATGCTTGCTTAGCTGAAGATCCAATGAGTAGAGTAGCTTGTGAGACTTGTTCTTGTACAGGATTCGTTCTTGTAACAGGCGAGATTACAACAAAGGCCACTCTCGATGTCCCAGCTATTGTTCGCAAGACTCTTCTTGAAATCGGTTATGACGATGGAAAGAAAGGCATCGATGGAAACTCTTGCGCTGTTATGGTCGCTCTTGATCAACAATCCGCTGACATTGCTATGGGTGTTGACAAGGCTCTTGAGGCAAAGGAAGGCTCACTTGCAGATGATTTAGATACAGGTGCAGGTGACCAAGGCATGATGTTCGGTTTCGCAACAAACGAAACAGAAGAACTTATGCCATACCCAATTTCTCTTGCTCATAGACTTGCTCTTCAGCTTGCTAATGTCCGCAAGGATGGTACTCTTAAGTACCTCAGACCAGATGGAAAGACACAGGTCTCTGTAGAGTATGACGAGGCTGGAAAGCCAGTTAGACTTGAAGCTGTAGTATTATCTACTCAGCACGATGAAGATGTTACACAGGAACAGATTCACGCGGACATCAAGAAGTATGTCTTTGATCCAGTCCTTCCACAGGACATGATTGATGATAAGACTAAGTTCTACATCAATCCAACAGGCCGCTTTGTTATCGGTGGCCCAAACGGTGATGCAGGTCTCACAGGCCGCAAGATTATCGTTGATACTTATGGTGGATATGCACGTCACGGCGGCGGTGCTTTCTCTGGAAAGGACTGCACAAAGGTAGACCGTTCAGCTGCTTATGCAGCTCGTTACGTTGCCAAGAACATCGTAGCAGCAGGTCTTGCTGATAAGTGTGAGATTCAGCTTTCTTACGCAATCGGCGTTGCAGAGCCAACATCAGTTATGGTTGATACATTTGGTACAGGTAAGCTTTCAGATGAAAAGATTGTAGAGATCGTTCGCGAGAACTTCGACCTTCGTCCAGCAGGAATCATCAAGATGCTTGACCTTCGTCGTCCAATTTATCGTCCAACAGCAGCTTATGGTCACTTCGGCCGTACAGATGTCAAGCTTCCATGGGAGCAGACAGATAAAGTTGCTTTATTAAAGAAATATCTTTAATAATATCGTTATGATATAATTAAGGCAGTCCATTAAGGATTGCCTTTTTTACTTAATAGGAAATGGATAGGATTTTTCACTAAACGAGGGAGAAAAAGTGAGACTCAAAAACCGACTTATAATTTCATTTTTCATAATTACGCTTGTTCCAGTGCTGATATTTACGGCATTGATGCTGGCATTGAGGCGACTGGCGATAGAGCTTACGGAGAATCAACTTCTTGGCCACCAAATTATTTATTCCGTCAAAAGTTATTTGGATGAGAGTGGTAAGTTTGATCAATTGGTACTTAACTTTTGTGTGGCCGAATTTATCATACTTTTCCTTACAGCAGTATTAATGATTATTTGGATTTACAAGGGGGTTGCCCCACAGCTTAAGATGCTTAAGGTGGCGGCTAACAACATCAAGGAAGGCAACCTAGATTTTAGCGTGGCTTCGGCAGGGGTCGATGAAATGTCTGAGCTTTGTAATGCATTTGAGGACATGAGGATTCGTCTTAAAAACAACGCAAAGGACCGACTGGAGGATGAGGCGGAGCAACGAGCCTTGATTTCAAATATAGCCCATGACTTAAAGACGCCAATTACAGCAATCAAGGGTTACGCTGAGGGTATGCTTGACGGTGTAGCAGATAGTCCGGAAAAGCGTGAGAAATACATACGAACCATTTACAACAAGGCCAACGAGATGAACACCCTCATCAATGAGCTGACCTTGTATTCAAACATAGATACCAACAAGATTCCTTACAACTTCCAAAAGCTGAACTTGCATAATTATTTTTCAGATTGTATCGAAGAGCTTGGAATGGATTTGGAAAATCAGCATATTCGATTGGATTATTCCAATTTTGTGGACCCAGATGTGCTTATAATTGCAGATCCTGAGCAGTTAGGGCGAATCATTCACAACATCATTAGCAACTCTGTTAAATATATGCGTGCAGATGTTCCATCCAAAATCGCCATAGTGATTAAGGATGTAGGGGATTTTGTTCAAATAGAGATTACAGACAATGGCAAGGGTATAGCGACACATGATTTGCCTTATGTATTTGATAGATTTTACAGAGCTGACGCCTCTAGAAATTCTGCAGCAGGCGGCAGCGGAATAGGGCTTTCCATCGTTAAGAAAATCATTGAGGATCACGGTGGAAAGATATGGGTTACAAGTAAAGAGAATGAGGGCACAACAATGTGCTTTGTTATGAGAAAATACGAAGAATCACCTATCGTATCTTAAGGAGGAAATTAATGAGCAGAATATTGATAATCGAAGATGAAGAGTCTATTGCAGAGCTTGAGAAGGACTATCTTGAGCTTTCCAATTTTGAAGTAGATATCGAGGCAGATGGCGATAAGGGGTTACAAAAGGCCTTAGCGGGAAATTACGATATGTATATCCTTGACCTTATGCTTCCTGGCCTTGATGGCTTTGAACTTTGCAAGAGGATACGAGAGGTTAAGAATGTACCTATCCTTATGGTTACAGCCAAAAAGGAGGAGATTGACAAGATTAGAGGCCTTGGCCTTGGGGCTGATGATTATATCACCAAGCCATTTTCTCCAAGTGAGTTAGTTGCAAGAGTGAAGGCTCATCTTGCAAGATACGATAGATTAGTACAGTCACCTGCTATCCAGAAGAACGAAATCAGCATAAGAGGTCTTAGAATCGACAAGGCTAGCCGTAGAGTTTGGATTAACGGAGAGGAGAAAGTATTTACAGCTAAGGAGTTTGATTTGCTCACTTTCCTTGCCGAGAATCCAAACGTAATCTTCTCTAAGGAGCAGCTTTTTGAGACCCTTTGGGGCGAAGAATCAATAGGTGATATCTCTACAGTTACAGTTCATGTTAATAAAATTAGAGAAAAAATCGAGCTAAACACATCAAAGCCTCAATACATAGAGACTATCTGGGGCGTTGGCTATCGCTTTAAGGTTTAGTTTTTTGTAAAGGAAATCCTCTTTTTTCTTTTAAAACCTGATTAAAAAGTGATAAAATTTTAATAAAAGAGAGGGTTCAATGTATGGAGATAATTTATGAAGATGATAGCATTCTAGTTTGTCATAAGCCGGCAGGTATAGCTACTCAGACTAGAAAGATAGGCGAGAAGGACATGGAAAGTGAACTTCTCACATATCTCAAGGATAAGGGCAAAAAGCCAGAGATTCATGTGGTTCACAGATTGGATCAGCCTGTTGAGGGGGTAATGGTTTTTGCCAAGACAAAGGATGTGGCAGCCAATCTTTCTAAGCAGATATCGGCTCGTACATTCAAGAAGCGCTATTATGCCATCATTACTAGAGAGTCATTTCCAGAGGAGGGACATCTTATAGATTATTTGGTGAAGGACAATCGCACCAATTTATCCAAGGTTGTTAAGCCGGAGGACCCTAGAGCCAAGAAAGCAGAGCTAGAATATCATACCATTGATAAATGGGATGATCGCAAGCTTCTAGATATCGAACTTTTTACTGGCAGACATCATCAAATCAGGATTCAGCTTGCCAGCAGGACAGCACCAATCCTTGGAGATGTTAAATACGGAGGCGTTACTACAGGGAGAAACTTAGCACTTTGCTCATGGTATATTAGCTTTAAACACCCTGTCACTGGTGAGGTTATGGAATTTACTACCAAGCCTGAGGGAGAGGACTTTATCGATAGCAAAATAGCTAACTGAAGAGAATGGGGGAGACTGTTTGATAAGGCTACATGTATTGATTTTTTTAATCACATCATTTGTTATGCTTGCCTCTGGCGTGTATATTGCCACCAAGCATAAAATAAAAAACAACAAGCTGAATATGTCTATCATTCAGCTACTTGTTGTGGCAACAATCACTTGCCTGGCATACACTTTTGTCATTTCCTCTCATGTATTGGAAAAGGCAGAGCTTGCTTATAGTTTGTATTTTGTGGGCATAGATTGGATTCTTATTACATTTCTTTATTATGCCCGTCAGTACACCAAGATATGGCACGAGGGCTATTCTGCGCCACTGATTACTGTGTCTATAGCGGTGCTGGATTCTATAAGCCTTCTATGCAATTCAAAATGGCACCATGCTTTTGTTCTTGAAAAGATGGTTTTTCCAAACGGTGAATGGTTTTATGATTTTACAATCAGTGATTACTATATGGTGCATCTTACATTTTGCTATATTTTAGTTGCGCTAGTTGTGGTAATCCTTGCTAAAAAAACATTCACTACAAGTGGTGTTCATCGAAACAGATACCTAGCGATATTAGTACTGTTCTTGGGATTGATTTTGCTGAACGTGTTGTATCTTTTCTTCTCATTCCCACTTGATATATCTATGTGCTTCTATGCCATAGGTACAATTGTGATAGGATATTATACTCTTTTGTATAATCCAAAGACTTTTGTGGAATATATGCTTAGCACCATAACAGAGCGTATGGAGTGTGCGCTTATTTCTTTCGATGAGAATGACATTTGCATATATTCAAATCAGTTTGCAAATAGGCTGTTCTGCCCATCAGGCGACAAGAGGATTTTTGAGGACAGATTTAAAAGATGGCGTCAGGGAAAGGATACCAATTCCATTTCTAACACAAGTTGGAATGATATTTACACTATCAACGATGAAGAGTATCGATTCGACGTTCACTTTAACAAGATTTATGATAAACGAGGCTATTACTGTGGCTGCTACCTCTCATTCTACGATGTGACAGGAGATTTCTTGGCATATGAGGAGGAGAAGTATCGCAACACCCATGATGCGCTTACAGGAGCTCTCAACAAGGAGAGTTTCTATGAGGAAGTTAAAAAGCTCTTAGATGAAAATCCAACAACCGAGTACATTATGTGTTGCTGTAACATTAAGGGTTTCAAGCTTATTAATGATATGTTTGGCGTTGATGAGGCGGACAAACTGTTGGTGCGTTGCGCAGATGCCATTCGAGAAAAAATAAAGCCAGGTGCTAGCTTCGCACGACTTGAGGCAGACAGATTTGCTGTAATCATGCCAAAGGTTAGATATACTGAGGAGCTCTTCATGACAGGCATGAACAAGGTAAGTCATTACCTGAACAATGCCCAGTACAGGATGACAATACTGGTTGGTGTGTACGACATATACGATAGAGATGCACCGGTAATTTCAATGGTTGATGGAGCGTTCCTTGCTATCGATTCTATAAAGGGCAGCTTTAAAAATAGCATTGCCTACTATGGTGACATGCTTCGACACGAGTACATGAGCGAGCAGAAGATTCTTGGAGAGTTTGAAGATGCCCTGCAGACAGGCCAGTTTGCAATGTTTTTGCAGCCTGTTGTTGATATGAATGGAAAGGTGTCACTAGCGGAGGCTTTGGTTAGATGGATTCATCCAGACAGAGGCATTATTTCTCCACTTTCGTTTATACCATTATTGGAAAAGACAGGCTATATCTATAAGCTTGATTTGTACATGTGGGACCAGGCAGCCAAGCGAGTTGCTTATTGGGAATCAATGGGAATAGATGACATATCAGTTTCTGTAAATATCTCAGTAAAGGATTTCTACTATGTAGATTTATTTGATGTTTTTACAGGATTGGTTGAAAAATACAATATAGCTCCACATAAGCTTAAGCTTGAGATTACCGAGTCAATATTTATGACAGAAAAGGAGCGACAGCTTGAGATTCTAAATTCTCTTAAGGAATATGGATTCCTCATTGAGATTGATGATTTTGGAAGTGGATTCTCTTCTTTAAATATGCTAAAGGAGGTTCCTGCGGATATTCTCAAGATGGACATGGCCTTCTTATCAATAGATAAAAACGCCAACCGAGGACGCAAGATTATCAATACTATAATCACACTTGCCAAGGCTCTTGAAATGCAAGTAATTATAGAGGGGGTGGAGACCAAGGAGCAGCTTGATTACCTTAGCGGAACAGGAGCTGATTTCCTTCAGGGCTATTATTTCAACAAGCCACTTCCAGTAAAGAAGTTCGAAGAAATGTATCTTCAAAGCTCATTTATTAACTAAATAAATCGTATTTACGGAAAGGTGCCGGTAGGTGCCTTTCTTTGCTTATTAGGAAAGGGTGGACTTGTATTAAATTATCCTATATAATAAGTGCGATTATTTTTAAACAAAGGAGAAAAAAATGGCACAGGAAAAAAAGCTGGTAGAAGCGATTACCTCCATGTCAGAGGACTTCGCTCAATGGTATACCGATGTAGTCGTTAAGGCTGATTTGATTGCATATTCATCAGTAAAAGGATGCATGATTATCAAGCCCGATGGGTATGCTATTTGGGAAAACATCCAGCAAGAGTTAGACAGAAGATTCAAGGCGACAGGAGTACAGAATGTGTACATGCCGATGTTTATTCCTGAGAGTCTTCTTCAAGTTGAGAAGGATCATGTTGAGGGATTTGCCCCAGAAGTAGCTTGGGTTACACATGGTGGACTTAACCCGCTTCAGGAGCGCCTTTGCGTTCGTCCTACTTCAGAGACTCTTTTCTGTGATTTCTATAAGGATATTATTCACTCTCACAGAGATTTGCCAAAGGTTTACAATCAGTGGTGCTCAGTAGTTCGTTGGGAAAAGGAGACACGTCCATTCCTTCGTTCTAGAGAGTTCTTATGGCAGGAGGGCCACACTGCTCACGCTACAGCAGAGGAGGCTGAAGAGCGTACAGTTCAGATGCTTAATCTCTATGCGGATTTCTGCGAGGAAGTACTCGCTATGCCTGTAGTTCGCGGTCAAAAGACTGAAAAGGAAAAGTTTGCAGGAGCAGAGGCTACATATACAATCGAGGCACTTATGCACGATGGTAAGGCTTTACAGTCTGGTACAAGTCACAACTTTGGCCAGAACTTCTCAAAGCCATTCAATATTCAGTACTCTGACAAGAACAATCAGCTTCAGTATGTTCACCAGACATCTTGGGGTATGACAACTCGTCTTATCGGAGCAATTATCATGGTACATGGTGATGATTCAGGACTTGTACTTCCACCACGTATTGCACCTACACAGGTTATTGTTATTCCTATTCAGCAGAAGAAGGAAGGCGTCCTTGAGAAGGCTTCTGAGGTTACAGAGCGTCTTGGAAAGACAATGAGAGCAAAGCTTGATGACTCAGATAAGTCGCCAGGATGGAAGTTTAACGAGGCAGAGATGCGTGGTATCCCTGTTCGTGTTGAGCTTGGACCAAAGGATATCGAGGCAGGCAAGTGCGTATTAGTTCGTCGTGATACACGCGAAAAGATAGAGTGCCCACTTGATCAGGTAGAGGCAAAGGTTGTAGAGCTTCTTGAAACTATTCAAAAGGATATGTTTGAAAGAGCAAAGGCTCACCGCGATAGCCACATTTGGGATGCTCACAACTATGCAGAGTTTACAGAGATTGCTAACAACAAGCCAGGTTTCATCCGTGCTATGTGGTGTGGTGATGAGGCTTGCGAGAACAAGATAAAAGAGGATTTAGCTGTAACATCACGTTGTATGCCATTTAACGATCAGGAACAGATTTCTGATGTATGCGCATGCTGCGGCAAGCCAGCTAAGAAACTAGTATATTGGGGTAAAGCTTATTAATATGAATTTACCAGCAGACGTTTTAAACATTATAAGTGTATTAGAAACTAACGGACACGAAGCCTATGCAGTGGGCGGCTGTGTCCGTGACTGCATTCTAGGGAAAGTCCCTCATGATTGGGATATAACCACCTCGGCGTTGCCTGAACAGGTCAAGGCCTTATTTAAGCGCACTTTTGACACAGGGATTGAACACGGCACAGTTACAGTGCTTATGCAAGGGGTAGGCTATGAGGTTACTACCTATCGTGTTGATGGCAAGTACGAGGATGGTCGTCATCCAAAGGAGGTTACATTTACAGCATCCCTTGAGGAGGATTTGAAGCGTCGCGATTTTACAATCAATGCCATGGCCTACAATGATACGAAGGGCTTGGTAGATTTATTTGGTGGTAAAGAGGATTTGGACAATGGAGTTATAAGAGCAGTAGGAAACCCTACAGAACGTTTTACTGAGGACGCCTTGCGTATGCTAAGGGCGCTGCGTTTTTCTGCCCAGCTTGGTTTTGAAATTGAGCCTAATACTTACGAGGCCATCAAAACTCTCGCCCCAACTTTGGAGCGAATCAGTGCAGAACGTATTCAGGTTGAACTAGTTAAGCTTGTTACTTCTGACCATCCGGAGAAGATTCGCGATGTCTATGAGACCGGCCTTACTCGAATCTTTTTCCCAGAATTTGATGAGATGATGGGCTGCGACCAGATTAACAAACACCATCAATATTCAGTGGGCGAGCATACCATTATTTCTATGGGGCTTGTGCCTGCCGACAAGGTGCTTAGACTTGCCATGCTTCTTCACGATGTGGCAAAGCCAGCTTGTAAGACAACAGATGAAAATGGACAAAACCATTTTAAGCTTCATCCGATTCAGGGAGCCAAGATGGCAAGGAATATTCTTCGCCGCCTGAAGTTTGATAATGACACTACTGATAAGGTATGCAACTTGGTCACCAACCATGATGATAGACCACCAATTACTGAGCGCAATGTTCGTAGAATGATTATCAGAGTTGGACAGGAAAATTTCATGGACCTTTTGGCCATAAAGCGTGCAGACTGCTTAGCCCAGAGCATGTACAAGCGAGAAGAAAAGCTTAAATATGTAGATGACCTTGAGACGGCTTTCAATAGTATCATTGCTGCAGGTGACTGCCTTCGAATCAAGGATTTGCAAATTAACGGCAAAGATTTAATAGACCTAGGCGTTCCTCAGGGCACTAGAATTGGCGAGATTTTAAAAACAGTCTTTGATGAGGTGGTGGAAGACCCACAGTTAAACAACCGGGAATATTTACTAAAAAGAGCCAAAGAGCTTATATAGGGAATTTAAGTATAAGATTCTTATTACTATCAAGACCAAGTCTTAACAAGATAGTAATAGGAATCTTTTTTTGATAAAATAAACCCATGGAAAAATTTGGGATAAAAAAATGGTTAAAGTTAATAGTGGTTGCTACCTTTGTAGTTATGGTTTTTGCAGCTTGTGGCACTCATCCGAACAATGCCACAGTTACCAACCACACCGGTAGTGCAATCAGAAAAGATGTAGATTCTCAGGAGACTGAGGCGTCTGAGGAGCCGAAGGATGCTAGTACAGTAAGCGAGCTTGATGGTGAGTTGTATATAGTGGAGGGTTTGGACATGGCTGAGGAGACAATAGCCTTGTATCAAATCTCTACAGCAAAGCAGCTTAGATACAAGTACAACATGACTACAAAATTTTTGGATAAGTACGGCAAGAACAGTACTTGGGCGGAATTTACAGTGGGTTCAGTTGTTAACATTGGCGGATTTTTGCCATCATCTGGAGCATTAGAATTGGTTCAAAAGTCTTCGGATGTATGGATATTAGACGACATCTCCAAGTTTAAAATCGATGAAGATAAGCATCTTATTGAGATAAACGACAGCAATTACAAGCTGACAGATGCCACCAAGGTTTATTCTGACACGGAAAAGATTTTGCCATCATCAATCAGCAATGACGATATAATTACGGTTATTGGTCAGGACAAAAAAGTAATATCAATCGCGGTTACCACAGGCCATGGTTATATCCAGCTTAAAAATACTGACCTATTCAATGACAGCATGATATTTATTGGAAACAAGATTGTTTCCATGGTAAGCGGCAACAAGATTATCGAGGTTCCTGAAGGCAATTACAAGATTACAGTTGCCAACAACGGCTGGGGTGGCAGTGGAGAATACACTGTAGAGCGCGACCAGACTACTGAGATAAACTTAGATGCATTAAAGGGCGAGGGGCCATCGTATTGCCTTATAACATTCCTTGTTACCGTTCCAGATACCTACGTATACATAGATGGCAAGGAAATAGATGTTACCGAGCCTCAGAAGGTTCAATACGGCCAGCACAAGCTAGTGGTAAAGAGCCAGGGTTATGCATCTTGGAACAAGACACTTGTTGTAAATTCTGAATCAGCTACAATCACACTTGTGATGGAATCTGAAGATGATAGCGCTCCGGACGAGCAAGAAAATCAGACAGAAAATGCAAGCCAAGTTCCAGAGGAAAATCCAAATACCGAGAATGAAAATTCATCAAATAATACATCCTCACAGAACAATTCGGGTGGTCAAGAAGAGGAGACAGCAGGCAGTTCAATCAAGGAAAATTACGATTATCAGACCGATTATCTGTCTACAATCTCTGACTTAATAAGCAACTTAACTCATTAATTGTGTGAAAAGGATGTGAACATCGCGAAAAATCAAGGGTTTGTAAATAGTAATAATGCCACAAAATCGTGTAAGAATTTTGTAATAATCCATCAAAACCTTATAAACTAGGGATTTTTTGGGGTTTTCATGTTGACATAGCAAAATAAAACAATTATAAAGGATATTGTAGTTACTAAGGGCGGCAAGCCCTACTATAAATACAAATTCTCGAGGAGGAATGGTAATGAACAAGACAGAATTAGTAGCAGCTATCGCAAGCAAGGCAAACATTTCTAAGAAGGACGCAGAGGCTTCTGTAAAGGCGTTCACAGAGGTTGTTGCTGAAGAGCTTAAGAAGGGGGAAAAGATTCAGCTTGTTGGCTTTGGTACTTTTGAAGTATCTAAGAGAGCAGCTCGTACAGGTAGAAATCCACAGACAGGCGCAGAGATGAAGATTCCTGCATCTAAGGCACCTAAGTTTAAGGCTGGTAAGGCTCTTAAGGATTCTATCAACTAATATTAGAATCTCCTGGGGTTCGGATTTTCCGAACCCCTTTTCTTTTAAAGATGAAGGGACCGCAAAATGAGATTAGACAAGTATTTAAAGGTAAGTAGATTAATCAAAAGACGCACAGTAGCCAACGAGGCTTGCGACAGCGGAAGAGTTCAAATAAACGGAAAAGTTGCAAAGGCTTCCACTGACGTTAAGGTTGGTGATATAATAGAAATAGCATTTGGTAATAAAAATGTTAAGGTTGAGGTGTTGGACATTCAGGACACAACCAAAAAGGATGCCGCAGCAGATCTTTTTAAGTATTTATAATTATGTCAAGACGAAGAAGAAAATCAGTTAGAAGACGAAAGAAAACCTCTTCAGGTAGAATATATGTTGCAGTAATTATGCTTTTTATCATTGGCGTTATGTCTGTCCAGATTTATCGCTTGCACGAGAAGGATAAAGCGCTCAAAAAGAAGGAGAAGTATCTCCAAACAGAGCTAGACAAGGCAAATGAAAAGAGCGAGGAACTTAAAGAATACGAAGAATACGTTGGTTCGGATGAATATATTGAGGATGAAGCCTCACAGAAGCTTGGATTGACACATGACAATTGGATCATTTTTAAACAAAAATAAAATTAGAGAATATATCAATAAACATAATATGCTTATCAAAGGCGATGGAGTGGTCTTAGGATTATCTGGGGGACCAGACTCTGTGTGCCTTTTTTTTATACTATTAGAGTTACAGCAGGAATATGACCTTAAACTTAGAGCGTTGCACGTAAATCACTGCATTAGAGGCGTGGAAGCCGATGCTGATCAGGATTACGTTAAAGCTCTTTGTAAGAAATATAACGTACCATTAAAGGAGATTGTGGTAGACATTCCATCACTTGTAGATGAGACGGGGCGTTCTGTAGAGGAGGAGGCTAGGCTAGCTAGGTATAGCGCCTTTGTAGAGGAGGCTGAGACTATGGTTAAAGAGCTTTCCTGCAATGTAAAGATTGCTGTTGCCCACAATGCAGATGACAATGCAGAGACTGTGCTTTTTCACATGGCACGTGGAACGGGGATAGATGGAATGTGTGGTATTGCGCCAGTCAGGGATAATATTATTCGACCACTTCTTCAGGTGCCTAAAAAGGATATTTTAGACCTTCTACAGGAGAATAATATCGAATATCGTACAGATGCCACAAACAGTCAGGTTGAATATGATAGAAACCGAATCAGGCACAATATTATGCCTGAGATGATTGAGATAAATGACAGGGCTCTAGAACACATTACAGAGATGACAGAGCGTCTTTCGGACATAGCAGATTATATTAGTCTTGAGGCTAGGGGGTTGCTAGAGATTGCAAAGTTAGAGGATGGAAAGCTTAGAAAGCGCGCAATTTCTACAGCGCCAAGAGTACTTGCTAGTCAAGCCCTAAAGATTTACCTGAGTAATTATATGCCTTTTCAAAAGGACGTTTCAGCAGTGCATGTAGAGACTATTCTTGATTTGCTAAACGAGGATGGGGAGCGTCAGGTGCAACTGCCTTACAAGAAGACCTTGATAATTTCCTATGAAGAAATATATGTAATTGATCAGGATAGCCAGGCGAATAATCTTACATTTAACTATCGACAATTTGTCTTAGAGGAGGGGATGAAATACCCTACAGACAACTATACTAAATGGTTTGATTGTGATAGAATAACGGATAATGTTGTAATAAGAACACGGCAAGAGGGAGATTTTCTATGTATTGATGCTGCGGGGAATCACAAATCAATACAGGATTATTTCGTTGATGAAAAAATACCTAGACACCTTCGAGACCAAATTCAACTGGTTTGTGATGGACATCATGTTATGTGGGTGGTAGGTCATCGCATCAGTGAATATTACAAGATTTCAAAAAATACTTCTCAGGTATTAGAGATAAGTTATACGGAGGAATGAAAAATGAGCGAGAACATAAGAGTTCTGTTACCAGAGGATGAGCTTGCAGAGCGAATAGCAGAGCTCGGTGCACAGATTAGCAAAGACTATGAAGGCGAGACAGTATTTTTAGTATGTATTCTCAAGGGAGCATCATTCTTTGCATGCGAGTTGGCAAAGAGAATCACAGTGCCAGTTATTATTGATTTCATGGCTACATCAAGCTATGGTTCAGGCACAGTTTCATCTGGTGTTGTAAAGATTAAAAAGGATTTGGATTTAGACCCAGCAGGTCAGAATGTTATTATCGTAGAGGATATTATCGATAGCGGCAACACACTAAATTTCCTTAGCCAGCATTTTAAGGATAGAGGGGCAAAGTCAGTTCGCATGGTTACCATGCTTGACAAGCCAGACCGCCGTGAGGTAGATGTGCATGTTGATTACACTGGATTTACAATTCCAGATCAGTTTGTAGTTGGATACGGATTAGATTATGATCAGAAGTATCGTAATCTTCCATATATTGGCGTAGTTGAATTAGACTAGGAGGACCCTTTGAGAAAGAGCAGAACTTCAGGAATGTTTATATATGTCCTGTTTGTTGCGGTGGTTTTATTCATCCTTTATACAAGCATGGGCAAATCTACAACAACTTATACAATGGACAAGTTTCAGAAAGCCATTGCTAAGGGACAGGTTAGCACAGTAAGCATTACACAAAATAAAGAGGTGCCTACAGGTACAGTAGATATCAAGCTTCAGGACGGCAACTCAGCAGTTTTATATGTATCAGATGTAAATGACATCCAGGATTATCTTTCTGAGCAGGGAGTGGTATATTCTCTCAGTGATGTGCCACATGATAGCTGGATTTCTGATTTGCTTCCAATGCTTATAGTTGTTGGCGCAGTGTTTATCTTATTTATGATAATGATGAATGCGCAAAGCGGAGGCGGTGGAGCCAATGCCAAGATGATGAACTTTGGCAAGAGCCGTGCGCGCATGACAAGCAAAGAGGATATAGAGACCAGATTTAATGACGTAGCAGGTCTTCAGGAAGAAAAGGAAGAGGTTGAAGAGTTGGTTGACTTCCTCAAGGACCCTAAGAAGTACACTAAGCTTGGTGCACGTATTCCAAAGGGTGTTATTCTTGTTGGACCTCCAGGTACAGGTAAGACACTTCTTGCAAAGGCTATTGCAGGTGAGGCAGGAGTTCCATTCTTCTCTATTTCTGGTTCGGACTTTGTAGAGATGTTTGTGGGTGTTGGTGCTTCTCGAGTTAGAGATTTATTTACAGAGGCAAAGCAGCATTCACCTTGTATCGTTTTTATTGACGAGATTGATGCAGTGGCAAGACGCCGTGGTACTGGTATGGGCGGCGGCCATGATGAGCGCGAGCAGACACTTAACCAGCTTCTTGTAGAAATGGATGGTTTTGGTGTCAACGAGGGTATCATTGTAATGGCTGCAACTAACCGAGTTGATATATTAGATCAGGCTATTATGCGTCCAGGACGTTTCGATAGAAAGGTTTACGTTGGTAGACCGGATGTTAAGGGCCGCGAGGAAATTCTTAAGGTGCATGCATCTAACAAGGCGCTTGGAGATGACGTGGATTTACACCAGATAGCTCAGACTACAGCTGGATTTACAGGTGCAGATCTTGAAAACCTACTTAACGAGGCGGCTATCCTTGCAGCAGGTGATAATAGAGCATTTATCACTCAGGCAGATATTAAGAAATCCTTTGTAAAGGTTGGTATTGGTAAAGAAAAGCGAAGCAAGATTATTTCAGAGAAGGAACAGAAAATCACTGCTTATCATGAGGCAGGACATGCAATTCTTTTCCATGTGCTTCCAGATGTAGGCCCTGTTTATTCGGTGTCTATTATACCAACAGGTGCAAGCGCAGCTGGTTACACAATGCCTCTTCCAGAGCATGATGATATGTTTATCACCAAGGGCAAGATGACTCAGGATATTATCGTGTCTTTAGGTGGTAGAGTGGCAGAGGAATTAATCTTTGATGATGTAACTACAGGAGCCTCAAATGACATCAAGCAGGCAACTAAGCTTGCCAGAAATATGATTACAAAATATGGCTTTTCTAAGAACATTGGCATGGTTCATTATGGGGATGATGACGAGGAAGTATTCATTGGTAGAGATTTAGCCCACGCTAAAAATTTCTCAGATGCTACTGCTAGAGCCATCGATAACGAAGTTAAGAGCTTAATCGATGAATGTTATGAAAAAGCTGTGAAACTTATTAAAGAACATGAACAAGTATTGCATAAATGTGCTAATCTATTATTAGAAAAAGAAAAAATTGGTAGAGCAGAGTTTGAAGCATTATTTGGTATTGAAGGACAGTCAGATATAGTTGAAAATAATAAAGAGGCTGTTACAGAAGGTATCAACTAGGGGTCCTAGTGCAATATGCACAAAAAATAATGAGAGGTTTTGTGATGTTTGTGCACACTTGAGTATTGCTACACCATATAATAAACATCGTAAAAACCCCCCAATACATTATATAATTTTTACTAACCCCATAGTAAAAATACCTTCTCCTAAAAAGACAGCGTTCGTTGCTGTCTTTTTTACTATCTAAAATTATTTTCAAACTATTAGGGGATTCACATGCATATTCAAGCGATTTACTCAGACGGTACAGCTGAATATAGATATCCTATGGAGCCTGAAAAGAACAGCCAGGTTACTATAAGTATTCGCGTCTATCATCAGGAAGAGGTAGATGTATTTTTGATGTCTAAAGCTAATAATCTCAGTAAGAGAATGCAGTTAAATCGCACAAGAGGTGAATTTGATTTTTACTCCTGCACCGTTGAACTAGGTGAGGAGGAGTTTAGATATTACTTTGAGCTAGTAGTTGGCCTTGACCACTACTACTACGACAGAGTGGGCTTGTGGCGTGATTATCGTGAGCACTACGAGTTTTCCATTATGCCAGGATTTTCCACACCGGAATGGGCAAAGGGTGCGGTTATGTACCAGATTCTTGTTGATAGATTCTACGACGGGGATTTGGATAACGATGTGGAAACTAACGAGTACTTTTATGTAGGCGCACCTGTTCAGAAAGTAAAGGATTGGAGTGCTTTACCTGCAAATCTTGATATAGGACGTTTTTACGGTGGCGATTTAGAGGGTGTGCGTCAGAAGTTCCATTATCTCAAGAGCTTGGGAGTGGAGGCTATTTATTTTAATCCGCTGTTTGTATCTCCATCTAACCATAAGTATGACACGTCGGATTATGATTACATCGATCCACATTTGACAGTCATCAAAAAGGATGGTGGAAAATGCTTAAAGAATGGCGACACCAACAATGCCAATGCCACCAAATACAAGCTCAGAGTTACAAACAAGGAGAACCTAGAGGCTAGCAATCAGTTCTTTGCAGATTTTGTAAATGAGGCCCATCAAAAGGGAATCAGAATTATAATTGATGGAGTATTCAATCATTGTGGTTCCTTCAATAAATGGCTCAATCGTGAAAAGATTTACTCAAAGGAAGAAGGGTATGCCCCTGGCGCTTTTGAGAGTAAGGATAGTCCTTATCACAACTTTTTTAAGTTCTATGAGGACGCTTGGCCAGACAATATCAGCTACGATGGATGGTGGAGCCATGACACCTTGCCAAAGCTTAATTATGAGGATTCGCCAGAACTGTGCCAGTATATTTTAAATATTGGTAAAAAATGGGTGAGTGAGCCTTATAATTGTGATGGGTGGCGTCTTGATGTGGCTGCCGATTTAGGGCACTCTGAGGAGTTTAATCACAAGTTCTGGAGAGATTTTAGAACTGCTGTTAAGGAGGCGAATCCGGATGCTGTGATTTTGGCAGAGCACTATGGCAATCCATCGGCTTGGCTTACTGGAGACCAGTGGGATACAGTTATGAATTACGACGCTTTTATGGAGCCTCTAACCTATTTCCTCACTGGCATGGAAAAGCATTCAGATGAGTACCAGGCGGGAGCAATAGGAGATGGTGAAAGGTTTAAAAATACCATGCTTCACTTTATGGCAAGGTTAAAGACACCTTCCCTGTACTGCGCAATGAATCAGCTGTCTAACCACGACCACTCAAGATTCTTGACAAGAACTAATCACGTGGTGGGACGTATTGCAACGAAAGGCGCAGCTGCCGCAGAAAAGGGCGTTAGCATACCAGTGTTTAAGTTGGCTGAAATGGTGCAGCTTACATGGCCTGGAGCTCCGACTCTTTACTACGGAGATGAAGCTGGTCTATGTGGTTTTACCGATCCAGACAGCAGACGTACATATCCGTGGGGCAACTGCAACTACGATTTGATTGATTACACAAGAGATATGATTATGATTCACAAGCTGAGCAAAGCCATTAAAGAGGGCTCCTTCAGGTTTTTGAATTGTGGTCTTGGATTCATTAGTTATGGAAGATTTACCGCTAACGAGCAGATAATAGTTCTCATAAACTCCAACGGCAATGAGATTCAGGTGGATGTGCCAGTTTGGATTGCTGGTGTTCCATTAAATGGCACTATGGAAAGAATTATTATGACAAATGAGGTTGGATATTCAATCATGCCGGCCGATATAGAAATTGAAGGTGGTAACTTACACATGAGTTTGTCGCCTTACACCGGCGTTGTTTTCAAGAGCCAATAAATTGAATAGTTACAATCCATTTTACAGAGTCTACTATATATAGTATAATTTAGTTAAGATTTGGGGGTTTGCCACAATACCTAGATGCTATAGCATACTATACGGGAGAGGAAAAATGACGAAAGATCTTACATGTCAGGGCAATATCGACATGCAGGCACTTGAGGATAGACATAAG
>JAEEGJ010006916.1_pt1 | contig 33338 bp, 24 predicted proteins | sample 8958761 | NCBI WGS metagenome assembly JAEEGJ01 (sample SAMN16246546, study PRJNA631951) | gut metagenome | biome: gut microbiome; feature: rumen; material: RS-attached | host: Bos | place: Iran: Karaj | collected 2018-10
GGAATCTGTTCAATGAACGTGATCTGCGGCAGATAGAAGCTGATCGACACGGTATTTTCACGGCCAGTCACACCCACCTTGAAGGTCTGGATCGAATTGGTCATGTTGTCCATGTCAATCGTCGCATAGAGAGTATCGACACCGGATTCACCGATAACACGCTTCTGACCAGAGGTAAGTCTTACGCGAGCCGTAGAGCCATCGGCCAAGGTAGAATCGTAGTAGAGTTCCAGCACCTTGTCGTAGGAGAGCGTGTATTCGACACCGGCAGCATCCTGCGGGAAGATTTCGACACCCTTCGTATTGCCTTCACCCGGAGCCACAGAAGACACATAGACCGGAATATATTCGCCAGCCATAGCGGTGGTCTGCAGGTTGTACTTGCCACCCGGAATATCGACACCGTTCGTATCCTTGGCAACACCGTTTGCATAAATCACGTCGACTTCGCCACTCATACGGAAGGTAGCCACCTTCTTGGACTTGCCGTCGATGTTTACGAACAAAGTGTAACGGCCGCCACCCAAGCACATCTTATCCTTGTCCACCTTCGGGGCAGTGATAGAGGTCAGGTCGACACCGCACTTGTACACACCCGGAGTATTGACGTTTTCAAAGCCCGGCACCGGTTCAGAAGAAGGAAGGTTTCCGTTCACAAGGGTATAGGAAATGTTCAGGTTTCCTTCAGAAATCATCTTGTCGCCGCAATAGGTTTCTTCCTTGTCGTCACCCGTCATGGCAGCGGCGCAAGAACCGTCACCCGACTTGGTATAGCAAATGCCGTAAGAAGTTTCGGCCGGGTTCTGCTTGTTCTTAGTACCCTTCACGTCAATAGCAGTCTTCTGCATAATGTACATGTTCGTCTTGATACGCACGTTACTCATGGTCGTACGACGGTCGCAGAAGAAAATATCCAAGTCATACTGGTTACCGGCAACAAGTTCACCACTCAAGCCCTTAAAGTTATCGAGGTTCACATAACCCGGAGCGGCCAAGTGAGTACCACCCAGGTCCACAGCCAACTGGTTATCAATGAACACCCAAATGTCATCGTCGCCGCGGAAGTTGAACTTCAGCCCCGGTTTATGAGTAAACTTGGCGTGAGATTCAAAGCAGAATTGCTGGTTACGTCCTTTTTCAGAAGTCCAACGCGGAGATCCGCTTGCATCGGGGGTTTCTGTACCATCCTTAAAGAACGCCCAGCCCTTCGGAGCCTGATCAGGACAACTCCATCCAAAGACGCAGCCCTGATTTCCTTCAGAAGAAAGTTTGAGACCGGTCTGTATAGCTTCAGTCGTTCCATCACCATCAGCAAAAAGACCTTCGCAATCATGACCCTTATCCCAACCAGGGCCATTGCAGTAAACGTCAATTTGAGGAATGCCCTCAGTAGGATGATCTTCACGGAGTGCCGGACCATAGAAAACAGGACCTTCAGCTTTGCGCTTAGTGCGGGCAGCCTTGACCGGAGTCTGAGTCGGGTCCGCAGCGAGAATAGAAGCATCATCCGTAGCTTCGACCGGGTAGAAACCACCCTGGACCGAGAGTCCCGGACTGGTGTAGAAGTCGGAGTCGAATTCCCACTTACCATCAGAAGAACGATGGAACGGCATATCGAAGCAGCTCTTTTCGTTCACGCCCTGAGTGTAGTTGAACAACTGGTTAAAGTACTTGTCATCGATAAAGCACTTCTTACCGGCTGTACTCAGCTTCGGCTTTCTCATAGCCTGGGGAACACTGGGGTCAAGAGTCGATTCCACAACACCCGTAGTCACGCCAATACAAGTATTAATGGCATTAATAGCAGTCGTCTTATCGACACCCTGAGCCGCAGTACCACTCATAGCCTGGCAGCCTTCGCCACCTTGGGACCAACAAGAGAAAGCCGGATGCAATTCTGCATCGGTATCATAAATAATAGCAGCCATGGTATACTGACAGCTACCTTCAATGCCATCCACTTCGGCGGCACTATAGTAGTAACCGTCGTCATTGGTCTTCTGTTCTTCGTCCGGAACAAAGAACAAGGAGTCAACCATGTTCATAATCATGCCCAAGGAAATCGGCTGGGCCGTGGCAGCGGTTTCCCAGTTACCGTTCACGCCAATCATGTCTTCACGGTCAGTATCGTCATCACGATAAAGCAACACATTGTCCGAGATTTCTTCGTTAAAGAACACATAGGAATACCAACCGCACATACCGTCCACGGCCTTCATCGGCTTACCGGTCTGACCGCCATCCATACTGATCATCGGCACAGCGGACAACCACTCCTCGTAGTCAGGCGGAATCATCACAAAGAAATACTTGGCATTTGGAGGATCCTTAGAAAAAACAGTCTTGCCAGGCGTTGTGGGATCTTCATAGATATAGAGTGTACCTGCAGCAAGGTCTTCACAAGTAAACGCGTCTTCCGCAGTACTCTCGTTATTGGCAATATCGTAATGGTTGCGATCAATCCACTGAGCCGGATAATGCGTGCCAGCGCTATTTACGCGGAAAGTGGTTCCTTGTCCTACAGCAGCAGCTTTTGCCTCATACCAACCAGAAGTACCCTTACTAAGTTCAGGGAACATTCCCCCAGCTTCAAGCGTCACCATGCTCCATGATGACGGAACCTGAATGTAGATCGTTGCATCGCAATTTAAAGCAAACGCGCTCTGCACCCCAGCGAAAAGCAGACAAACACCCAACGCCCACTTGACCAGGAGGTTCATTTTGTTCATTTTCATTTTAGTTTCCATCGATGGTTTTCCTTCCAACATAGAATGGCAAAAAGGCAATCCTTTTTTGAAATGCCATAGACCGCCCTCAAATTTACTCTTTTTTGCGGAAAAAGCCAATTTATTTTTTCTGATTTTTTGTGAATTTTTAGTTCCTTTTGTGTACAAAAACTTATAAAAACGAAACAGCGTGAGTTTTGTCACAAGAAAAACAGCTAGTGTAAAATTATATTTTCAACACACGGGTTTCAACCCTGTTCCATATAAAAAAGGAATGGATTGATTCCATTCCTTTTCATTAGCCATAAGTCGATTAATTTATTCGGCAACAGCCTTCATGTATCCCGTATCGGGTTTCGGCGAACGTCTGACGCCCCACACGGATGTACTTTCTTGCTTAGCACGCTTACCGGCAGAACCGAGTCTCACGTAAGACTTGAGTTTCACGATGTAAGCACCCGTACCCACCTGGCGACCATTGTCAGAACGCATGTTCCAACCAATGTAGAAGTTACGGTCGTTACCGGCATCGGTACAAAGTCCGCCACCGAAGTACTGGATACGTTCACCCGTTTCCGGATTGATTTCGGTATTCTTATTGTCATCGCAGTAGATCTTCGCGGTCTTGCTTGCTACAAAGTTACCCAGGTTGGTATAGTACTGGACTTCAAAGTAGAAGAACACATCCTGCGGCAAGATCGAGGCACGTTCTTCCGGAGTAAGGCCATTGTACAAGGCATACATATCTGCCTTGACCAAGTGACCGGGCCTACCACCTTCTTCAGCCCAAATTTCAGCCTTGGTCTTGGTCGTGCGGTAAACGTTCACAGACACGGCCGGAGTCTTTTCGCTGCTCGGGACGTTTGCTGTAGAAGCGTACTTGATTTCGTCCACGGCAATTTCAGCATCGCCAACCACCGGCACCCACATCGAGGGCACGCGCTTGGTTTCGTTGTATGCCGTCGGAGAATTCCAATGGTATCCAGCATCATCGGCAGAGCGCATCGAAGCGGCATCGGCGGCAAGCGCGTTGATGTCAGTCGTATCGGACCAGAACACATTCGACATATCACCAGCCAGGCGCACATAGTCACCCACATGCGGAGAAACGCTGCCACGCAGGTACATATACTTGATACGGCCTTCACCCGTCTTGGCATCGGAACCCAAAGCCGGATCACTCTGGGCAGTCACCACAGAAGAGCCGTCGCCCAGGGCAGATACATAGCGGTTCGATTCGGCCAGTTCAATGGCAGAATTCAAGTAGAAGTCCAAAGCCTGCTTCTTGTTGGAAGACGTTACCAACTTAACCGGTTCAGACATAATCACCACGAGGCTGTCGTAGTCGGTCAAGTCGTCACCATTCTTAAGGGTACGCACTTCGGCACGCAGCGGCACAGGCGCCATACGGTCCGTAAGTTTACCGCTAAAGCCCTGCTTAACCGACTTACCCTTGTCTTCGAACGCGGCAAAGGAATGGACCATGCCAACGCCAGACGTCTTCACCTTTTCGGACAGGGTCAAGCCGCCCACCATAATAATATTGGTGCAGTAACCGCTATCAGACGGTGCAGAACAGTCAATGTTGCTTGCATCGAGCGACACGAGTGCGTTACAGGTAATAGCGGAATCCTTCGGCATCGTCGAAATCTTTTCTTGGTACGGGTTATGGAATTCAGCCGTAGTGGAATCCCACATCACGCAAATCTTGGACGGCAAGGAGTCCTTGTGAATACGGCGGTCGTAGTAAATGGCCACGGAGTCGCCGATACCATCCAGGTATTCCTGCTGCATGCTAAAGTACGGAGACGGAATAGCATGTTCCAAGGACGGCAACGAACCGCGAGCATCGAACACGTCTGCCAAGACCGGGAACGGTACCGGCGGATCGCGGAAGTACATCGGGCTATACACGGCCTTCACGAAGTCATTGTATTCAGCCACAATCGATGCCGGGCTGTGGATTGACGGATCCGTATCCCAGCGGTACTTGGTCACCGAGCGAATCGATATCTTGGTATAACCATTTACAAAGTATGCTTCTGTCTGCTCCGGTTCATCCCACACAAAGTCGATCTTCGGAGAAGTTTCGGAGCCCTTATGGATGGCGACACCGTTGCACTTTTCGGTACAAATGCTGTAGGTTCCATCCAAATCCGGGACCAGAATCGCCAAGTACATATCGTAAATGGTACCGACCCAGTTTTCATCGTAAGAACCGTCAGCCTTCGGAGTCTGGCCCTTGACAGGGACTGCGACTTCGTCTTCGGTTTCCGGAATCTTTTCGATGAACGTAATCTGCGGCAGGTAGAAGTAGAGCGTCAACGGCTTCGGTCTGCCAGAAACGCTGATTTCGAACGGCGTAATCGGTTGCTGCAGGTTTTCCATATCAACCGTCGCATAAAGCGTATCGATACCGGCAGGGCCAATCGTCTGCTTTTCGCCGGAATGGAGCTTCTGGTATGCTTCTGCACCCGTAGTCGGATCGACAACCTTTCTAAACACGGTCATCAAGTTGTTGTAGGCAAGCGTATATTCCATACCGGCAGCGTCATCCGGGAAGATTTCGAGATCTTCGCTTTCGGTACCAGGAGCGACGTTCGACACATAAATCGGAATCAGGTCGCCACCCATGGCAATGGTTTCCACGGTGTACTTACCCTTCTGAACGACATCGCCAGTTTCTTCATCCACAGAAATGGCGTTACCGTTCTTGTAGAGCACATCCACTTCACCGGTGGTCTTGAAGCTCATGACCTTCTGGGACTTGCCATCGATAGTCACGAACAAGGTGTAATAGCCGCCCGGCAAGCAGGTGCTGGACTTGTCTACCTTAGGTTCGACAAGGTTCGTCAAGTCGATACCGCACTTGTACACGCCCTGGACATTGATGTTTTCAAATCCGGGAACGACGTTTTCGGTAATCTTCTTGCCGTTCACGAGCGTGTAAGCAGGAATTCTACCCGATTCCAGAATCTGGATACCGCAATAGGTGGCGCCTTCATCGGAACCTTCCATGGCGGCGGCGCAAGAACCATCGCCTGTTACCGTGAAGCAAAGGTGATCGTAAATGGTTTCGGCGGGGTTCGTCGGATTCTTTTTACCCTTCACTTCGATAGCGGTCTTCTGCATAATGTACATGTTCGTCTTGATACGCACGTTACTCATGGTAGTACGACGGTCGCAGAAGAAGATATCCAAGTCATAGGTTTTGCCAACTTCCAACTTCTGGCCATTATAGCCCAAGAAGCTATCAAGGTCCACATAACCCGGAGCAGCCAAGTGCGTACCGCCCAAGTCCACGGCCAAGGTATTATCGATAAACACCCAAATGTCATCGTCACCGCGGAAGTTGAACTTGAGGCCCTTCTTATGGGTAAACTTGGCGTGAGATTCAAAGCAGAACTGCTGGTTACGGCCTCCCTTGCCGTTCGCCGTTTCTACAGATTTCCAACGAGGTTCATTAGAGTCACTTCTTGCAGCCGGAGTTTCAGTTCCACTCACAAAGAAGTTCCAATCTTCAGGAGCATCCATTTTACAGCTCCAACCAAAAATACATTGGCCATATTTAGGCTGAAGTTCCGCATCTGTTCCAGTACCATCGGCAAAGAGGCCTTCGCAATCCCTACCCGTGCTCCAACCGGGGCCTTTACAAAGAATATCAATTTCCGGCATCTGTTCGGCCGCGTTTATTTTACGAAGGTTCGAAGAATAGAACACCGGACCTTCTGCAGTACGCTTGGTACGGGCCGCAGCCACGGGAACCTGATTCGGGTCTGCCGCAAGGATCGTGAAATCAGTAGTCGCTTCTACCGGGTAGAAACCACCCGGCACGGTAAGTCCCGGGCTAGTGTAATAGTCGGAGTCGAATTCCCACTTACCATCCTTGGCGCGCTTGAACGGCATGTCAAAGCAGCTCTTTTCGTTCACGCCCGGAGTGTAATTGAACAGCATGCCAAAGTAGTTTTCGTCAATAAAGCAGGTTTTGCCCTTAGCACTCAATTTCGGCTTTCTCTTGGACTGCGGAACCGTCGGATCAAGTTTGCCTTCGACAAGGCCCGAAGTCACGCCAATACAAGCTTCTACTTGTGTCTGAGCAGCCGCGGCCGAAACACCCAGTGCTCCAAACTGGCAGCCTTCGCCACCACCATCCTTGTAACAAGAGAAGGCCGGGTGCAAGCTGGCATCGGAATCGTAAATGATAGCAGCCATGGTATAAGAGCAAGTACCTGCGATACCGTCGACTTCCGCCTTGCTATAGAAATAGCCATCCGGGCTATCGCCTTTCTGTTCTTCATCCGGAACAAAGAACAAGGAGTCAACCATGTTCAAAAGGAATCCCAAAGGAATCGGCTGGGCCTGATCCTCTTGTTCCCAGTTGCCATTCACGCCAATCATGTCGGCGCGTTCAAGGTCGTCATCGCGGTAAAGCACCACATTGTCAGAAATATCCTGACCCACAAACACAAAGGAATACCATCCGCACATATCGCTCACAGCAGTCATGGGAGAGCCGGTCAAGCCCCCATCGAAACTGATCATCGGAACGGCGGACATCCAGGCTTCCATTTCGGGCGGAATCATCACGAAGAAATACTTTGCACCGGGAGGATACTTTCCAGTAAACGTTTTCCCAGCTCTGTTAGGATCTTCGGTAACATATACGTGTTCGCCTTCGCCGGGGCAACGGAGAGAGGCCTCGTTAGTGGGCCAACTCGTATCGTTCGCATTTTTGGTCGGAACATTATAGCCCGTGCCAGTCACAAGTCTGAGTGTCGAAAAATCAATACGCGTGTTGTTAGCCTGGCTACCAATGGTAAACATGACCTTCTGGTTATCCGTGATACCCAGCTTTTCAAGGTCAAATTCATAGAAACCATCGGCGTTCAACTTCATTGCTTGAGTGCTATTGACGTTTTGACCGCCAATAAAAGCACCAGTCCAATCATCCGGGGCCTTAAAGTACACCGTACCCTTACAGGTCACCGCAGGTGGCTGTCCCTGCTGAGCCCAAACCCCTTGCACCCCCGCAAAGAGCAGGCAACAGCCCAGGGCATATTTCCACAACGACATTTTCCACAAAGAAAATTGTGTATCTCTCTTCATATGACTTCCTTAAAGCTGGGTACACCCAAAAGACCGGCCTTTTGAGGACACCACAACCTATGTAAAAATATCCTTTTCTTTACAAAAAAGCACATTTTTTACTTTTTTTTTCATTTCACGGCCCGTAATGTTGCAGACAAGAGAAATATTGCCCCAAAAATGGTAAAAAAAGCCAATTCAAGGCTTTTGTTAACAGAAGTTTGCCAAAAACAAAGGGTAAAAAACGCCAAAAACGCGATAACTAAATCACGCAAAAATGCATGGACAAGGCGGGCTTGTTTTTTATTACATTTTAGGGGAACACGGAGTGCTTATGCAGGACATGGACCGAACAATTGCCAGCGGAAACACCATCAAGTTGCCCATCGCCCAGATGAGGCCCCACCTGATCGTGCTGTACCCGCAACACCTATTCAAGCAGATTCCCCTGGAAAAAGGGACTGTGGTGCTGGGCCGTGGGCAAGATGCGGACATCCGCCTGGATGACGAACTGGTAAGCCGCAGGCACTGCGCCTTGACTTTTGACGGCGTCGATGTCACCGTCAAGGACCTGGGTAGCACCAACGGCACCTTTGTCGACGGCTCTCCGGTAAGCGAATGCAAGCTCGAAGACCATAACCGCCTGCAAATTGGCAAGATGGTCCTGAAAATCGACTTCAAGGATGCAAGCGAAGAAGCTTTTGACCGCGAGCTGTACGAAGCCGCGACCATGGATCCGCTCACCAAGATCAGCAACCGCCGTACATTTATAGACCGAAGCCTCGGCGAACTGGCCCTGGCCCGCCGCAACAACTATTACGTTCACGCCATCATGGTCGACGCCGACCACTTCAAGCGCGTGAACGACACCTGGGGTCACCAGTGCGGCGACATGGTGCTTAAAGAAATCGCCCGCATTCTTAAAGAAGAAAAGCGCGAATCTGACCTGCTCGCCCGCTACGGCGGCGAAGAATTCGTGCTGCTTTTGGGCGGAATCGGGCCCGAAGACGCCAAAAAGAGCGCCGAACGCCTGCGCTCGGCCGTCGAAAACCACCGTTTTTCGTGGAAAGACACGATTATTCCGGTAACGATTTCCTTGGGGCTTGCTAGCCGTCAGGGCGAAAATATCGGCAAAATCGAGGATTTGATCGCCGAATGCGACCGCCTGCTTTATGTGGCCAAAGAGGGTGGCCGAAATCAGGTAGCCTTTTAAATTGTAAAGAAAAATTCTACATTTGGCGCCGAAATGTCCAAACTGAATTCCGAGCGCCTTAATTCCTTTGGTTCTGCAAGTATTCCCAAATTGGTCTTGCAGTTCTCGGTGCCAGCAATCATCAGCATGCTGGTAAACGCCCTCTACAACGTAGTGGACCGTTTCTTCGTGGGCCAGGGTGTGGGCAGTCTCGGTATCGCAGGCATTACGCTGTGTTTCCCGATTTTCCTGTTCATGATGGCCATGTCCATGATGGTCGGCGTGGGCGGCAACACCCTTTTTGCAATCCGCCTCGGGCAAAAGAAGTACATCCAGGCTAGCATCATTCTGAACAACTCCTTTTCGCTCCTGATTTTGATGGCGATCGGGGTTTTCACGCTGGGCGAAATCTTCATGGAGCCCCTGCTAAAGTTGTTCGGCGCCAGCGAGCAAACCTTGCCTGTGGCCAGCAGCTACATGCGCATCATTCTGTGCGGGGCAATCTTCCAGACAATTGCCCCCGGCATGAACCACTTTATCCGTTCGATGGGCCACCCGAAAACGGCCATGTTCCGAGAAATCGTGGGAGCAGTCACGAACATCATTCTCGACTACCTGTTCATCATGAAGTTCCACTGGGGAATCGAAGGTGCCGCCTGGGCAACCCTCATTTCGCAGCTGGTGGCCTCGGCACTCATCACCCAATTCTTCATCAAGAAGGATACACCGATCAAGATTCGCTGGCGCCATATGAAGTTGCACGCCGCCTACGTGCGTAAGATTTATATTCTCGGTTTACCGCCTTCCGTGATGCAGATTTGCAACAGCCTGATGAACGCGATACTCGCCTGGAGCCTGACCACCTACGGAAACATTAGCGTGCAGGCAGTAGGCACACTTTCGGGTGGCGACATGGCCATTTCCGCTTTCGGCATTACCAACAGCATCGTTTCGATTATCATTCTGCCACTCCTCGGATTCGTTCACGGCACGCAGCCGATTATCGGCTACAATTATGGAGCACGCCTGAACGCCCGCGTCAAGGAAACGCTCAAGTTCGCCTTTATTTACGCAGGCGGGTTCATGTTTATCACCTGGGCAATTCTCATGTGGAAGGCCGAAACATTCGTAACGCCCTTTGCACCGAACGATTCCGAGCTCATCAAGCTTTCGGCATGGGCCATGCGCATTTTCGCTGCAGCCTTCTTTATGATTCCCTTTGGCATGGTGTCCGGAAACTTTTTCCAGGGTACAGGAAAGGCGCTCAGGGCCATGTTCCTGAACGCCTGCCGTCAAGTGATTTTACTGATTCCGTTCTTGCTGATACTGCCCCACTTCTTTGAACTCAAGGGCGTGTTCATGGCGCAGCCCATTGCCGACACGGGAGCCGCCATTATCGGCCTCGCCATGCTTTGGCATGAACTGAAGAAGCTTAAGTAGGAATGCCGATGCTGACCTTCGTCAGCATGACTGCGGGCTAACGGACGTTCACGCGGCGGGTTTCGCGGGCAACCTTCACAATGTAGGAACCAGGCTTGAGGTTCGGAACAATCGTTTCAGCACCAGCGGTAACGCCCTGACGCACCACACGACCCTGCAAATCCATAACCGCAAACTTGGCGGAAGCCGCATTCGTCACGGAAATAGTAAGTGCGGAGCGCATGTCGTTTCTGACCGCAAAGAGAGACTTAACTGCAGAAGCCACGGGCTTGATTGCACTATCATCTTCGCCTATACGGAACGACGTTATCTTCTTTGACTTGCCATCAATAGTCACAAACAAGGTGTAACGGCCATCCGGCAAAGTAGTAACCTTGGAAAGATCAATCTTAGGCTGCGAAAGATTCGTGAGATCAAAGCCACCCTTGTACACACCCGGAGTAGAAACCTTTTCAAAGTCAGCCACAGCGCTATCCTTAACAGAGCTTCCGTTGACCAGCGTATAAGATATAATCGACGGAGCAATCGAATCGCAAATAGTCACAGGTTCAGCACCAATTCCACAAGTACCAGCAGTCATTGTTGTATAGCAAATGCCATACAACGTTGCAGACGGCTGTTCCGACATTTTTGCACCCTTTACGGTAATAGCAGTCATAGGCAATTGAGCCAGGAACATATTCGTGCTGATTTCGAAATTGCTCATGGTCGTGCGACGGTCGCAAGCAAAGATATCCACATCGTACTGAGCGCCGACTTCCATTTTGCCGCTTGCACCTTCAAAAGCATCGAGATCGACGTAGCCCGGAGCATCCAGATGGACACCACCCAAGTCAATGGCGAGTTTATTGTCGATAAACGCCCAAATGTCATCGCTACCGCGAAGAGCTAGGCGAAGGCCCGGCTTATAAGTAAACTTGGCATGGGTTTCATAGCAGAAGTGATGGTTGCGTCCACCGGTTCCATCGGTTTTAACCATGGAAGTCCAGCGGTATTCTGATTGTATCGCCCCTTTCTGCACCTGTTTATCTGTTCCATATTCAAAGAATGGCCAACCTTCAGGAGCTGCGTCGGGGCAGCTCCAACCAAGCACGCAATTGTCCGGAAATGTTCTCGGCAAATTAAGAGCGGTCTGAATAAACTCTTCGGTGGATTCACCATCGGCAAATATGCCTTCACAGTCACGACCCTTGCTCCAACCAGGGCCCTTGCACAGCAAATCCATTACAGGAACACCTTCCAAAGAATCGAGTTTTCTAAGCGACGGGCCGTAGAACACCGGGCCTTCGGCATCGCGCTTGGTGCGAGCAGCCGCAAGCGGAGTCTGGTCCGAGTTTGCAAGTTTCACAGAAGCATCATCCGTTTGTTCTACCGGGAAGAATCCTCCAACAGCAGAGGTTCCTAACGGCATATAATAATCGGAGCTGAATTCCCACCAACCGCCACGTTCCATGTGCAAAACAGGCATGTCGTAGCAGCTCATTTCGTTCACATTTTCAGTATAATTGAACAGTTGGTTAAAGTACTTTTCATCAATAAAGCACTTCTTTCCGGCAGTAGTCAGCTTGGGCTTTTTCGTTGTAGGATCAAGAGTCGTTTCTACAAGTCCCGAAGTCACACCGATACAATCGTTCACCGCCTTGAGAGCCGTTTCAAGGTCAACTCCTTGAGCACCGGCCTGGCAACCTTCGCCCCCCTGAGCGTAGCAAGAGAATGCCGGGTGCAACTTTGCATCGGAATCGTAGACGATCCACGGAATCTCGTACGAACAAGTACCTTGAAGCACATCCGCTTCGGCAAAGCTAAAAAGCCAGCCGTCATCGTTGAGCTTTTGACTTTCGTCTGCGACAAAGAACAAGCTGTCGTGCCCTAAATCAAAGAGCATTTTCATGGGAATCGGAACCGCAGAGTCCCCCGTTTCCCAGTTGCCATTCATGCCGAGTACGTCTTCGCGTGCAGTATCGTCGTCGCGGAAAATGATCACGTTATCGGTAATTTCGTCTTCTGCAAACTGGTAGGTATACCAGCCGCACATGTAACCATCCATCACCATCGGCTTGCCGGTTTTACCGCCATCGGTACTGATCATCGGCGCAGACGACACCCAATCTGCACTCCCAGGCAACAGTACAAGGAATTGTTTTGTAGAACCAGCCCAAGCCGCAGAACACGCCAAAGCGGCACAAGCCATAACAGACAAACATCTTTTCATTCGGACCTCCTAATTACTCCTAATTATTCCATAATGAACAAGCTAAATATATATGAAAAGTTTACACGGCGCAAGTTGTTTTTTACAAAATAACCCGAAATGCAAAAAGATGTAACACCTGTTACATCTTTTCCGTTTTTATAAAAGCCTCTATTAGTACAGCTTCTTCATGTCGGTCAGTTCGCCGCCCTTTTCATGGAAAAGCACCAGCGAGCCACCTTCCATTTTCTTGAATATGGCCGTAAGCTTTGCAACGGCATCGGCTTCTTCGAAACCGATTTCGTTGTAGGCGGTTTCGCCAATGACAAGCCCGATATTCACCATGTCGGGAGATTTGCGGCGCAGGTAATTCAACAGGTCTTCGTCGCTATTGATGATGTCGGTCGCGGTCGGCTTTTCAAGTTCCGACGGATCGCGCGTGCTTACCAGCAACGGGTACATATTGTCGGCAACAGCCTGTTTGGAGTTCAAGTAGAAGACATTGCCCACGAACAAACTAATGGAGTCGTTCAGCACCTGGCGCACTTCGAACATAATGTCGCTTTGAGACGAAGCTTCCTGGATTTCGAGCTTGGAAGGGCCGCAGGCCATAAAGGCAAGCGAAAACGAGACAAGGGCCATAAGGGCAAGTTTCTTCATGTTTTCTCCTTTTGGCATTGCAAGGGGCAACGCCAGTAATCCGCCCTTTAATATATAATTTATTTATGTAAAATGCGCATTGCACGCTCTATGAGCTCGGGTTTTAGGTCAAAAACGCGGCTCAGGGTCTCGACACGTGCCGATTCCTCGATTTTTTCGATACGGGAACCGTTCGCATCGCGGGTAACGAGGTTCCCCTTCTGGTAATAATACTGCACGCCACGCTCGCGGTCCAAGCGGTTGAGCACCGGGTAAGTCATCATTTCGCGGTAAAAACTTTCGTTCCAGTGCAGTTTGAATTCTTCGACCGACACGCCCTCGACAGGATATTCGAAGCGGAGCTTCATGGGAGCTCCCGCACCGCCCGTCCACAAGGCCATGCTGTCCATTGTCGGGCGGTCCAGCCTTACCGTATTCGGGACCAGCGGGAAAAAGGCTGTTCCCGTGCCTTGCGGAGGCGGCAAGGGAATCGGGAGCGGATCAAAAATCAGGTAACCGGGGTCGAAAAGATATTCTGTCGCCGAGAGAATGTCAGGATCAGGGAGAATCAGAGCGCAGTGGATATTCTTTTCCTTGCGCTTGTGGCCCATAACGAGACGCGGTTTTAAGTCCATATCCTTGAACACTTGGTACAAGTGCCATGTCATGCTAAAGCAGGTGCCGCCACCCATCCAGGCGTCCACATCGTTCTGAAAACTGTCATCCAGTTTTTGCGCCGCAGTGGAACTGCCCGTAGCTTCCAGACGGATAATCTTCGTCAGGTTTTCATAGGTGACTTTGGACAACTTATCACAGATGTCCTGTATCTTTTTCCACAATTCGGGCTGCATAGCGCAAATGTAGAAATTACACCAACAGCATAATGCCGTCGACGCCGAGGACAGTCACGCAGGCAACCACGGCAACGCCCACCAGCCCAAGGCCAAGGAGCGAAGCGACGACTGCCGCCACCAGGGCGCACGCACCCGAAAGCTTGCTGTCGGTCGAATAGAGAATCGCAGGCACGGTCATCGCGGCAAGCACCGTGTACGGCACATACGCCAAGAAGGATCGCCAGAAACGGCTCTTGATTTTACCCTTCAAAAGCACGAACGGCACCGCACGCAGCAAGTAGGTTACGCCTGCCATCACGAGCAGGAACAAGAAGTAATCTCTTATGTGCATGATTCCTCCTCGTCTTTAATCGGGAAGAAGGCGGCCCCCAAAAGCGAAGCCACAAGCGCACAAATAATAATCGCAAAGCCGACCGTCACACCGCTCAGCGCAGGAACGTACTTGAACGCAAGGCTGCAAGCAATTGCAATCAACACGGCGACCAAAGTCGGGCGGTGCGCCTTCATTTGCGGCACCACGATGGCCACAAACATTCCGTACAGAGCAACACCTAAGGCATTCGTCACAACGCCAGGCAAGATTTCGCCACAAATGGCACCGCACATTGTACCCGAAGACCAACCGATATACGGGAGCACCATGAGGCCTGCAAAGTAACGCGCCGTTACAGGTTCGCTCTGGCTTACAGCAAGCGCATAGATTTCGTCGGTGATTCCCGTTGCAAGCATCAGGCGCTTGAAGGTGCCGAAAGACGGCGCCACCTTTTGCGACAAAGAAATCGCCATCAGACTATAACGCAAATTGATAAAGAACGTGGCAATCGCCATCTCGATAAAAGTACCCGCGGCTTCGGACATGATCTGCAATCCTGCAAACTGCCCCGCCGAGGTCAAGTTCGTCATCGAAATAAAGGTGACCAGCGGCCAAGAAAGCAACTTGGAGCCGGCAATTCCGAACGAGAAGGACACGGCAAAGTAGCCGAGCCCAATCGGAAGTCCGTCTTTTACACCATTTGAAAATTTCATGGGCGCAAATATAGAAAAACTTTAAGGTAAAACTATGCAGATATATAAATTTATGCATATAAAACAGAAACCCCGCCATAAGGCGGGGCTTCAACACTACAGGAGTCTAATTACTTGATCGAAATCTGGCGGGTCAAGCTATTGGAGCCCGAACGCACGCGCACGATGTAGTTGCCCTGGCGAAGCATGTCGAGTGCGATAGAGCCGCTCACTTGCTTAAAGCCAACAACCGGTCGGCCCTGCATATCGAACACATTGACATCGGCCAGAGTTGCACCGCCCACATGGAGCACGCGACCTTCGACAGAAAGCAAGATCGAATTCGACACAGGCGCCATCACGGTTGTGGTATTTTCAACCGTGAGCTTGATTTCATACTTTTCGCCATTGAGTTCAATAGTTTCGCTGTAAGAACCGGGCTGAATATAGCTCGGAACAGAGCCCGAAATCGTCACCTGGTAGCCCGACTGTTCCATCTTCAAGAAATGGAGATTCCAACTCTTGCGGACATAGGAGACAACGTCATTGAACGTAACCGTTTCAAAGTCGCCGCCCTGGACAACCTGCTGAATCAATTCCCCCACCACAGTGACTGCGGGTGCTGCAGACGAGCTGCTCGGCACCATTTCGGAACTTGAAGAACTTTCTACAACCGCTTCGCTGCTGCTAGATTCTACGGAGCTGCTGCTTACGACAGGCGATGCGCTAGAGCTAGACTCCACCGGTTCTTCGGAACTGGAGCTGGATTCAGCGCTAGAGCTAGATTCGACACTGCTGTTCGACGATTCCGGTTCAGAGCTAGAAGATTCTACGCTGGAAGAACTTTCCAACACCTCTTCGCTACTGCTGGATTCTTCGGAGCTGCTGGAATCTTCAACACTAGAGCTAGAGATTTCTTCACTAGAAGAAGATGCTTCGCTAGAACTAGATTCGACAGAGCTTGAAGAAACGTCTTCGGAGCTGGAGGATTCGACACTGGAAGAACTTTCCACCACCACTTCACTGCTGCTAGATTCTTCGCTAGAACTAGATTCAACAGAACTGGAAGACGGCGTTTCAGAACTAGAGGACACAACCTCAGAGCTGGAAGACAGAATAGAACTTGAGGACGCGACAGAGCTAGAAGATACGATGCTGGAAGAAGAAGCAACGCTTGAAGACGAGGCAATAGAGCTCGAAGAAACTACAGAGCTGCTAGACGCCACACTCGAAGAGGACTGAATGGAACTAGACGACGCAGGCGTTGCAGCGCAGGCCGTGTACACCTTGTTGCGAATCGGAGCAAACACATTTTCATTCACCCAATTACCACTTTCCGAATAATTCCAAGCGCCACCACTAAAATAGGAAGCCGTTTCATTCTTGTTCGATACAGACCAGTTTGCACCTGACAACTGATTCTTGGTCATCCACTGATACCAAGTACTGCTATAATTTTTATTAAAGCCACCATTGCCACTCGGTGCAGAATTACCCCATTCGGTCACGAAGACCGAAAGTCCGCCTTGCATCGCCTTTTCTGCCCTAGCACCCTGATCATCAGTCTTGTGACGATACGGATCATCACCCGCATAGTAGTGGAACGAATATGCCACGTTAGCATCATTGAGCGGTTCAACAAGAGCTGCATTGGTATACTGATCATAGTATGGAGTTCCCACCACAATCAGGTTGTCGGAATAAGTACGAATTGTTTTGATAATCGTTTTTGCATAAGGGACAATTTTTTCTTTCCAGTAGTTTTGCGCTCCGCTCAGGTCAAACCAGTTGTCAGAACAATTGTTCTTGGGCTCGTTGTAGATTTCAAAAATCACGTTGTCATAGCCGCCCCATTTTTCAGCCATATAGCTAAAGAACGACTGTGCGTTACTCGTAATCTGTTCTGCACAATGACTATGGAAATCGATAATCACATAGATATCGTTTTTAATGGCAGCCGTTACCACCGAGTCCATTAAATTCCTATGGAAATTCGTATTCGTAAAATAGTTTCCGTTTCCATTTTGCCAATCGCCATCAACACCGACAGGACCACGAATCAATTGGATGTTTTGTTTTTCTACAAGTCCTGAGATCGTTTTTCCGTTCCAATAAGCCGGTCCTTCGTCACCTTTAGCCATACTCCAGAAAAGGCTCATGCCCTGCACGGCAACTTCGTTACCGGCGGTCACGCCCTTACAGCTACCGTAAATGCGGCCATAGTTCTGAGAGTTCTTGCCGGCCTGCAACTGACCGTACTGGCTTACCGGCCCCACGCGGGTAGGTGTCACGGCAGCGGACGAAAGAGAAATAAACCCTGCGGCGAGCACGCTCAAGCCAAGCATTTTTGCACTAAATCTGATTGCCATATATCCTCTGATACACCAATTTTCGCAACCAAATTTAGATTATTAGGCCTTATTTTACACGTGATTTCTAGCACATAACAAATTGATAATGTTTACGCATGTAGACTAATCACCGCAAATGCGGCACAACAAGTTCCACAAAAAAAAGAAGCCCGGCTTTTAGGCCAGGCAACTAGAAAGCGAGATGTCGCGAAACGAATTAGTTTTCGTTGTTGTGCATTTCCATCTGTTCACGGTCCATCGTGTGCTGCAAGTATTCCTTGAAATCACGGTCGATGTTCACGCCATCGAGGTCGAGGTCATCGTTTTCCAACACGAACACGGCGCTCGGGTTATCGAGCCAGCCGACCACGTCCACCTGATCGAGTTTCATGGACTTGTCGCCTGCAGCCTGTGCAACGTATTCAATCTTAGACTTCTGTACCCAACCCTGTCCGCAAGGACCCTTCACGAGCACTTCAGTTTCGCCATCCTTAAGGATCGTAAGTTCGTCATTGAAACCAGCCGTGCAAACAACGGAACCGCCATCTTTTTCCTTGGTCAGGTCCACGTCACCGATCTTGGATTTCACCTTCTTGCCCGCAGCGAAAGAAACGCTAACCATGAGAGCAAGAGCAATTAAGAGCACCTTTTTCATATCTTTCCTCAGAAACAGGTTAAAAACTTGACAATGCAAGTACGAATATACCTTTTATTTTTGACTTTCGTCACAATTTCTTTTAAATTTTTGCGATATGAAGAAGATTTTACTTATTTTGGCCATCATTTTGGCACTTTTGGGCACTTTTTTGACCGCAAACCTCAAGTCCAGGATGGGTGCAACGGCTGAAAACGCCCAAACAGCCCTCATCGAGGTCCCCAAAGGGAGCTCCCCCTCTAAAGTTTTCCAGATCCTAAAACAGAATGGAATTTGGAGCGACGACCTCGCCTTCCGGTTGACCATGAAAAGGTTGAACCCGAGCCTCAAGGCCGGTTGGTTCGAAATTCCCGCAGGCCTCACACTGCCACAGGTACTCGCCATTATCGAAAGCGGCAAGGTCGCCGTACGCCGCGTGACCATTCCCGAGGGTCGCGCCTCGTGGGAAATCCCGGCCTATATAAAGAAGGCCTACCCCGACTTTGACGAGAACCGCTGGAACAAGCTCGTCCAAGACCCGAAGTTCGCCCGCTCGCTCGGAGTCGAGGCCAACTCCCTGGAAGGCTACCTGCTCCCCGATACCTACCCCTTCCCGATTGACGCCGACGAAGAGACCATCCTGAAGCACATGGTGGCCGCGAACCTCAAGGTCCGCGACGAAATGGAAAAGCGCCCGGGCTCCATGTGGAAGACCCTCGGCAGCTGGCACAAGGTGCTCACGCTTGCAAGCGTGGTCGAAGAAGAAACCGGCATTCCCGAAGAACGCCCGCTGATTGCAGGTGTGTTCCACAACCGCCTGCGCATTGGCATGCCGCTCGGGGCAGACCCCACGGTGCGGTTCATTTTCAGGAACCTGACCGGCCCGATTTACAAGAGCCAGCTGAACAGCAACAGCCCCTACAACACCCGCAAATTCAAGGGACTCATGCCGGGCCCGATTTCGAACCCGGGCCGCAAGGCAATTGAAGCAGCGCTGTTCCCGGCCACGACCGATGCCCTTTACTTTGTTGCAAAAGACGACGGTTCCATGACGCATTTCTTTAGCTCCAACTTGGCCGACCACAACAAGTACAAAGACGTTGCCGCCAAGAACCGTGGGGAGTAAAATCCGGCAAAGTCACCCTAAAAAGTGATTCATCCGATACAGTTGTATACAGAAAAAATTTCAAAACCCTAGCCTTTAGGTTGGGGCTTTTCTAACATTGGCGCCGTATGCAGGTGCAAGTCAAGGACCGTTCCCTATTAAGCCTTTCGTGGCCGCTGTTCATTACCTTCGGCATCGCCACGTGCCAGCCCATGATGGACAGCTGGTTCCTGTCGCGTACGTCGGAATCGGCAGCGGCGGGCGTGGGGGCATTAATGCCCGTGCTGGGCGCGCTCTTTATGGCTATCAACGCATTCGCCCAGGCAGGGGCGAGCATCGCCTCACAATTCATTGGGGCAGAACGCCCCAGGCAAGCTGGCACCACCCAGACTATGGTGTTGTTGGGTAGCCTCTTGTTAGGGATTGCAATCACACTGGTTATTATCCCCCTAAACAACCAGATTGTAAGCTGGATGGGGCTTACCGGCGAGGCCGCCCACCACGCCCGCGACTTCTTGCATATCGTCTCTATCGGCTTTGCTTTCCGCGCCCTGCAATCCACCCTCACGTCCTTGATCGCGACCCACGGTCTTACCGTATGGAACCTGTTCGGAAACATCATCACGATTATTTCGAACGCCATCATGAATGTGATCTTTTTGAACGGATACCTCGGGTTCCCGCAGATGGGCGTGAAGGGCGTGGCGCTTGCCACCATGCTTTCGTGGCTGATTGCCGCAAGCATCCTGTTCGTCATCTTGCGCGTCAAAGTCCACCATAAGATTCGCCGTACCGACTTCAAGCGTTCCCGCGTGATTCTGCCGGACTGGATCCGCATCGGATTCCCCGCCGCCGTCGAGCCCGTGAGCTTCCAGATTTTCCAGGTGGTGCTGACAGCCATCGTGGTGCACTTGGGCATTATCGCCATGACCGCCCGCATCTTCAGTGCGAATTTCGCCATGCTCGCCGTCATCTTGAGCGTGGGCCTGAGCAGCGGAAACCAGATTCTCGTGGCCCACCTCGTAGGCGCCCACGATTTTGACAAGGCGAACCGCCGACTCCACCAGAGCCTGATTGCCGGAAGCGCGAGCGGGCTCATCGTGGCCATCATCGTGGCCATCTTTGGCACCCAGTTGCTTTCGTTCTACACCAGCGACCCCGAAGTCATTCGCCTGGGTAAGCTCTGCCTGTGGTGCGACGTGATTCTGCAACCGTTCAAGGCCGCGAACATGGTCATCACCTCGGCTCTCCGCGCCTCAGGTGATTCCAAGTTCCCCGCCATCGTAGGCTCGGCCATGATGTGGACCTGCGGCCTGGGCACCGCCCTCCTGCTCGCCTTCGGCCTCAACCTCGGCCTCGTGGGCATCTGGCTCGGCATGGCCTCCGACGAATTCTACCGCTCCATTGTCAACTACATCCGTTGGCGCGGCGGCAAGTGGAAACAATACGGCGTGGTTTGAGTCCTGGCGCCGTAAATCCAGTTTTTAAGCCTCTTTTTATCACGCTTTTTTGCTCGCCCCTTTTATTTGGGGCGTTTTCATTGTATATTGTAGCTATGATTTTTTCGTTCAAGCATAAGGTAATGTTCTTGTTGTGCGCAGCAGCTTTCTGCTGGTCGCAGGATTTGGACAAACCCGTGAACGATGTTGAAGTGTTCCGCCCCGAAAAGCGCGACACCAAAGTGCAGTTGGTCGATTCGACCAAGAGCAATTCCGTCACCTTGAACGTGGACATCTTTGCCGACGGAATTGTCGGGTCGTACTACATTCTGTGGGACGACGTCGACCTTTCCGAAGACATCAAGAAACAGATGACCACCCGCGACTTCGCCCGCGACGAATTCTTTATGCAGAACATCGACCGCGAACAGTTCGAACAGGAACGCCTGCTGCAGCTCTTCGAAGACAAGAAGAAGCAATACTTTGCCATCTTCCCCGAAGAAGCCCTGAAGATGATCGAAGACGCGCAAAAAGACCAATAAATGTTCTCCAAAGAAAGAACCTTTAACGACTGGAAGCTAAGCGGATTCGGAAACGCACCCGCCATTCTTTTTGACAGCATTGAAAGCACTCACAGTTTAATGAAGGCGCGCGCCTCAGCCGGCGAAATCGAGCCTGGCACCTTGTTTGTCGCCGACACGCAAACAGCAGGGCGTGGCCGTCATGAACGCACCTGGGCCTCCCCCTCCGGGTTAAACCTTTACTTTAACATCCTGATTCCGCTAGACGGAATCCCGCTTGCATCGGCTCCACAAGTCACGCAGGTCGCGGCCCTCACCTTCGCCGAAGTTTTCAAGAGCCTGCAAGACGAATCCAACGCACAAGGACTCGGGAACCAGAGCGTCGGAAAGGTCACCGTCAAGTGGCCCAACGACATTCTTTGCGGCAAAAGCAAGTTCTGTGGAATTTTGGCGGAGATCGTTATGGTTCCGGCAAAAAAAGCCGATGCTGACCTGCGTCAGCATGACTTAAGGAAACCAGCGGTCAGCATGGGTGTGGGAATCAACGTCAACAGCAGTCCGCTCGATTACGCGTACTTGGGCCGCCCCGTCACGACGCTCAAAGACATTTGCGGTCAAAAGATCAATCGCGAAAAGCTCTTGCAAATGCTTATCGCAAACCTCGAGCGTGCCTTCGGGCAATTCCGCGCCTTCGGCATCCGCCCGTGGGTTGCCGCCTGGAAGCGCATGGACCAGTTCATCGGCGCACGCGGCACCATTGTCGTAAACAACCACTGCACCGACCAGAACCGCGACAGCGGCGACGGCGCCATCAAAAAAACAGGCACCATCCTCGACATGCAAGAAGACGGAAGCCTGCTATTCAAATGCGACGACGGCACCACCGAAACCGTATTCTGCGCCGACTTAGAGATTTAGAGAAAGACTATTTTCTTCTTGTCTTATAGAACAAGCTGCCGACCAGAGAAACGGCAAGCACCACAATCATCGCGGTAAGGCCCATGTCGGCAAGATTCTTGTACTCGCCCACATGCCCCGACTCAATGAGCATAATAATGATCAGCGCAATGACGGCTGCGGTAGCGCCCATGCGGTCAAACATCTTGATTTTATCTTCGATGGTGAAGGGTTTCTTGAACGGACCGTTAGTAAAGGGCATTGACATCGCCTCCCAAGCAAATCCACACGATGAGCCCCGCCATCACGAGTACGCTAATGGCGACGTTCGCCAAAAAGAAATCGCGGTTCATGGCATCGAGGTCATCGGATTTGCGAAATAAATGGATGTAGAGGATTGCGGCAGTCATTAGGCCCGTTACCACCCACCAAGGGATTCCCATGCCCCAGAACACGCCGAAAACCACACACAAGGCAAGCATGGCCACATGGCTCCAGAAAGCGATTTGCAAGGCGCGTTTGCGGCCAAAACGGGCAGGCACCGAATGCAGTCCCATCTGGCGGTCTATTTCTTCGTCCTGGGTCGCATAAATAATATCGAAGCCGCCCATCCAGAGCATCAGAATCACGAGCAAGAAAATCGGGAACACGGCAAACTCGCCGCGAATGGCGATCCAGGCGCCCAGCGGGCTCATGCCGATCGCAAAGCCCAGGAACCAATGGCAAAGCCAGCTAAAGCGTTTCCAGTAAGAATACGAAAGCAACAGGAGCCACACGGGTAATGCAAGCAAGCCGGCGAGCGGTTGTAACAGCGCCGCGAACAGCACGAACAGCACACCGTTCACGGCAAGGAAGGCGATCACCGACGCCTTGCTCAGGCGCCCTGCAGGCAGGTGACGCTTTGCAGTACGCGGGTTCTTGGCGTCGATATCGGCATCGGCAATGCGATTGAAACTCATGGCGCTGTTACGGGCGGTCACCATACAGCCCACAATAAGCGCAATCATCTTGACCGCCTCCGCGGCAGCCATGCCGCGGAAACCGCCCGCCGCGACCCACATGGAGCCAATCGCAAAAGGCATCGCGAAAAGCGAATGACTAAAGCGCACCATGTGCCCGAATTCAAGAACCTTTTTAAGCATACCTATTTCTTTTTCGCTCTCACCTTGGCCAAGTGCTTCACAGAAGGAGTCTTCTGTTTTGTCGCCTTAGGAATCGAAATTCCCTTCCATGGCTTCACGATGTCGGCGGCATCCCTCATCGCACCCAAGTGCATCAGGATTTTTGCGACCACCGTATCGACCAATTCTTCAATGGACTTCGGGTGATCATAAAAATGCGGCGATGCCGGAATCACGATCCCGCCCTGGCGAGTCAAACGGGTCATGTTGTCCAAGTGGATCAAGTTGTAAGGAGTCTCGCGCGGCACCACAATCAAGGGGCGGCGTTCCTTGAGGCAGACATCGGCAGCGCGAATCAACAGGTTGTCCGACGTTCCGCCGGCAATGCGGCCAATTGTTCCCATGGAACAGGGCACCACAACCATGCCGGCATAGTCGGCAGAGCCGCTCGCGCATTCGGCAAAGAAGTTTTTCACGTCGGGAGCTTCGTCCACGTAATCGAACAATTCGTCCTGGCCTTCGTAGGCCACCACGCCCCTGCCCGGCGGAGTCACCAAAGCTGTCACATGGTGCCCCAAGCGTTTCAAATGCATCGCGGTCCTTGTCGCATAAATGGCGCCGCTCGCACCGGTTACCCCCAAAATGAACCTCATGTCCGTCTCCTCAGTAATACGCGGTACGCTACGCCGAAAAAGCAAGGCTTCACGTGCACCAATTCAAAGCCGTTTGACTCCGCCAACTTGACAAAATCCGCCACCGGCAAAAAACGGAGCACCGAATTCACCAAGTATTCGTAAGCTTCCCGCTTGCTAAAAAAGGCCCCCAGCACCGGAATAAAAAGCGGTGCAAGTCTCTTATAGAAAAACTTGTTGAATGCGTTTCTCGGCGAAAAGAATTCCAACACCTGCAGGTATCCCCCATTCGAGAGCACGCGGGCAGATTCCTTCAAGCCGCCTTCGGCATCGGGCAAGTTACGCATTCCAAATCCGTTCAGAACCACATCGAACGAGGCGTCGCCAAAAGGCATTTTCATGGCATCCAGCTGCACAGGGATGGCCGTCATCGTCTTCCCTGCAGCGCCCTTCAGCATTCCATAAGAAAAATCGCCCAAAACGGCGATATCGGGCTTGCCATTGAATTTTTCGTAAGTGACCGCAAAATCGCCCGTGCCTCCGCACAAATCCAAGAGACGTTTGCCGGGCTTTACCTTTTTCAGTTCGCGACAGCAACTGCGGCGCCACAAAATGTCCTGAAAGCAACTGAGCGTATGATTTAAAAAATCATAGCGACTGGCAATCTCGTCAAACATCTTGCGCACAGGGCTTATCATGGCGCCAAATATAGAAAAAGGAGCCTGGCTATCAAGCCACAGGCTCCTTTCCAAATGCTTACAAATTGCAACTACTTGAAGGATGCCGTAATAGACAGGCCTTCTGCAACCGTCGCAACACACGTTTCCGGCGTGCCGGCCACAGGTTCGCAACCCGTCCATCCACCGAATACGGAACCGGCTTCGGGAACAGCCGTCAGCACCATTGCGTTTCCAGCAAAGAACTTGGCCTTATAATTTGCACTCGGCAGCGTCATGCCATCCATAACGATGGAGCCCTTGCCGTTGGCGGTAATCGAGACCGAAGTCATGCTTCCGACACCAAATTCTTCCTGAATTTCAGACAGGAACTTGCCATCGCGTTCTTCTGCCCAGGGGCCAAGCCTGTCGCCATACGGGTCAAAGCTATGGGCATACTGGCCTCTTCTTTCCTTATAGGCTTCCACGTCCATATCCCTAGCAACGTCTTCGGAATTCAGCATGCCGGCAAGGAACTTTGCCTTTGCCCTGACATTTTCTGCATTCAGGTAAGATTGAAGCATCACGGCAGCATGGTTCAGGAAGAGTCGCTTGAAGTTGGGATTTTCGATCAACTTCGTGTAAAGCACATGGAAGCAATGGGCCTTGTCGCCGGTAAAGTCCTTAGTGCTGCTGGTATGGCATTTAGCACCATCATCACCGCGGCCACCCTGCTTAACCCACTTGAACATATTCGTGCCATCGCTAAAGCCAGACACGCCCCATTCCCAGTCAAAGCCATGGTCAAGGTCATAGATCATGAACTTCCAGAGCGGAGATTCCGGAGACTTCCAGACGCGCACGTTATTGTTCGGCCAGTCACCGTTATGAACGTACATTTCGGCAAGCATGTAATTGGCAAAGTTGCCCATATCCATAAGCTGCGTCATGTAGGTATAGGCATCATTGTCCGTAGCAAAATCGTGTGCAGCGGCATATTCCAGCATGGCAAGGTATTCGTCAGGAGTACCGTTGCTTGCTTCGACGTTTACACCCAAATGCTTGAGGAATGTGACAGACGAAGCATCGATACCGTAATTCGTTTCTACAAAGTTCTTGTTGAAACGTTCACGCATATCGTGAATACCATAGTACTTGCCGTTGTAGAACACCACCACCTGACGGCTACGCTGGTAGTCCACGCCACTTCCTTCGAGGATAGCGCCACCCACGGCGTCGGCAAAGTAGTCGCTCACAAAACGGTTACCATTGTTACGCAGGTTAAAGCCCTTGTACTTGTCATTCACACCCTTGCGAGTTTCGAACAACGGGTAGTCTTTCAACCACGTTCCACCATATTCTTCGCGCATCACGATGGCCACGGACTTCTTGCGTTCCATGCGGCTCCAGCCACCCATCAAGGAAATGCCGCCATCGGCTTCCCAGGCTTTACCCTTGCTGCTCCTGCCCTTTTCGTAGTATTCCACGTGAACCGGGAGTTCGCCAGAGTCATTCGGATAAGATTCGTTCGGAGCGTACATCTGATCGTGTTTCATATCAGGTTCGCCACCATTCGTCTTCTTGTAATACTTTTCAAAGAAGCTCGGATCCACGCTCACAGCCACCACAGGCATGTTGGCCGTTTCATCAATAAAGTAGGTGTTGGTCGTGACGTCCTTCGTAAGGAGCCCGTCCTTGAATGCGGCGCAGCGGAGAACCGTGGTCGTTTCAATCTTCATGTCCGATTCGAACTTTTCGGAATTCTTGGTCGGAACAGAGCCGTCCTTGGTGCAACGCACGGACACGCCTTCCGGAACGTTCGGCTTGTTCAAGGTCACAGAACCATTGTAGAATCCACCGCCATGTTCACCGAAGCTGATAGAAGGAGTAACACCTTCATAGCCATCGGACACATTGTTCGGCTGTTCGGGAGTCGGCTTTTCAAAGAACTTCCAGGCACCGCCATCGATAATGCCCCAGCTCATACCCGCGCTGAGAGCCGGATACTTGACCGAGTCACGGATAGAATAATACTGGTCAATCAGGTAGACCGTTCCACCATCCTTATTCAATTTCCAGTTGGTATGGGTACGCGACTTATACACGGTCGTGTCTGCAGAGGGTGCCACAGCGTTAACGTCGTTCTTGTCGCAAAATACGGTACGGAAAGAGTGCGGGGCAATCAGTTCATCGCCAAAGACCCACTTGCGCGGCTTTTCCAAGTTTTCAACAAGCGCATAGCCCATGAGGTTAGCAGCGACATCACCGGCATTGTAGATTTCAATCCAACCCGGATCATCACCGTTTTCATCGAGCCAGTTCAAATTCACCGGAGAAATTTCGGTAATCACCAGAGAAGAGTTACCCACCCAACGAACCGTCGTATCGGCCGGAACATAGATAATCCTATCTTCGTACACAGTGTCGCCAGAGACCGGGTCAATCGTACGAACAGTTTCCTTCTGCCCGGGGGTTTCTACAATTTTAGTAATCGTATCGCCGGTAATCGAATCAACCTTGACTACGGTATCGATTTTTACCGGAATGGGATCATCCACATGATTATGCGATGCGGATTCTTCCGTACAGGCAACCAAGCCCGAAAAAACCAAACTTAGTCCGCCCATCAAAGCAAGACTATTTACTTTGTTGAATATGTACACACTGCTATCCTATTAAAAACGTTTCCCAGGAAATCCCACTTTCCAGGGCCATATTCTTTAGCACCCAGATACTAAATTTAGAAGATTATTCAAAAAAAAGGGAAAAATATCAGTAATATTCTATTTACCCTTGACAAGTATCACAGAGTGTTCTATATTTGGCCTACCAAGTCGGCGCTGTAGCTCAGTTGGTAGAGCAGCGGACTGAAAATCCGCGTGTCGTCAGTTCAACTCTGACCGGTGCCACGAAAAAAAGACCTCGATTTCGAGGTCTTTTTTAATTTTTGTTTTCAAACGCGCAGCAAAAGCGCAGTGTGTTTAGAAAAATTTAATCGGAATTGCGGCGATAAAGGCTGTAAATCTCGTCCCAGTGTTCCATCAGCACGTCCACGAGTTCCGGCTGGAACTGGGCGCCACGCTGTTTCAGGAATTCTTCCTTGACCTTTTCTTCGGGCCAGGGCTGCTTGTAGCAACGCGGGCTAGAAAGGGCATCCAAAACGTCGGCAACGGAACAAATGCGGCCTGCCAGGGGGATTTCTTCGCCGGCGATCCCTCTCGGGTAGCCGCGGCCATCCCAGCGTTCGTGATGGGAACGGGAAATCTCAGCAGCAAAGCGAAGCAACTGGCGCTTGGAATTGTGGAGCATGTTGTAGCCGATTTCGGAATGCGTCTTCATGATGGCGTATTCGTCGTCCGTAAAGCGGCCGGGCTTGTTCAAAATGGCATCGGGAATGCCGACCTTGCCCAAATCGTGCATCGGAGCGGCCAGGCGGACTCGTTCCACTTCGACTTCCGGGAGTCCCAGGAACTTCGCCAGCATGTAAGAAATCTCGGCGACACGTTGGATGTGGTCGCCCGTTTCCTGGCTGCGGTATTCCGAAACTTCACCCAGAATGTGGATGATTTCGCGCTGGGTCGCTTCCAGTTCCATGTTCAACATGGCGGATTCGACCGTCTTTGCAGAATAGACAGCCGTAAGGCTCAGGCGTTCCAAGTCCTGTATCGAGAATACGGCGGCTTCGCCCTGTTCGTTGGTTCCCTGCTTGTTGATCGCCTGGAACACACCCATCACGTTGCCGGCCGAATTCATGAGCGGAACGGTCATTACAGACGTTGTTCGATAATGCGTCTTTTCGTCAGATCGACGATCGAACCTCGGGTCTTGGTAGGCATCCTTGATCAAGAGCGGTTCGCCCGTCTTGACAGAATAGCCCACAAAGCCAGCGTCATGCGGAATGCGAAGTTCGCTCACGCCATGTGCGACCTTGGTCCATAATTCGCCACGATCGTTATCGACAAGCCACAGGGAGCAGCGGTCCGCCGCCACAATGGAGCGTCCCAAATCAGCCATCAGAATAAGCAAGCCGTCCATCTTTCGCTCTGCCGCAATCTTCGGCATGTAAGCGAACAACAGCTCCAGTATCCTTTGGGATTCTACAACCTGTCTTTCGTCCAGTTCCGTCATACTATGTAAAATTTAGATAAACCTTGTATTATTCTCAACTATGCTTGACAGAATTAGACGAATTTTTCTATCCTTGGGAAGCCTTGGAGGAATAGGCTAATTGGTAAGTCAGCGGTCTTGAAAACCGCCGCCGTAAGGCTTGGGGGTTCGAGTCCCTCTTCCTCCGCGAAAAAGCTTCCTCCGGGGAGCTTTTTTTTATTGTCCTCCCCCTCATTTCACATTACACATTCCACATCTATTTAACGTCCCACTCCATCCGGTTGTCGGCGACAAAATCGGCAACAGCCGAGGCAGGCTCGTCGTAAAGCAATGTGCACACCTTGACCGGGAGCGGGAAATCCCGCCCGAAAGCAGCTAGGCATGCCGAAGTGGTCGCCCCCGTCGTAAAGACATCATCTACAATGATAACCGTCCCCGATGAAGGAGGCTTTTTCAACACGCAGCCGAACGCAAACGCCACATTGCGCTCTCGTTCTTCCTTGGAAAGTTTCGTCTGCGAAACCACAAATGTCTTTCGCTTCAACCATCGGCAAACTTTACCGCCCAGGGCAAGCGAAAGCGCCACCGAAATCTTTTCGGCCTGGTTGTAGCCACGTTCCCTATACCTGGCCCTGTGGAGCGGTACAGGAACAAAGTAAAGCGGCTTCGGAAACAGGGACATTTCCTCGCGCACCAGCCCACACCGAACCGACGCCGAATGCTTGACCAGATACGTCGCCATTCCGGAAATCCCCCTATACTTGAGCGCATGCACCAGACGCCGCGTCAAGGGTCGCATGGGGTACAAACTATAGGTATCCGGCCCGGGAGTCACGTCTATGGTCGATTCACGTTCCAGTTCCTTGACACACTCCGGGCAAAGCCATGGGTCCAAGGTTCCCGAAGGGCTTCCGCACCCCAAGCACTCGGCCCCAAAAACAAAACGTTCCACATTTTCTATCCAGCGCATATAGACTCCTCGGAGCCCAGGCAAAGGGCCCTCTTTATCTATACGCCAGATTTCTGAAAAATGGGAAAATCGATCCCTGACAACGACGTTTTTGACTAGCGGCGACGAGCCTGGAAATGCAGGCAAAGCAAGAATCCGACCAGCACCATGCAAGTCAGCGCGAACGAACCGCCATAAGACAGGAACGGCAAAGGCAAACCCGTTACCGGCATAAGGCCAACCGTCATCGCGATGTTCACCATAATGTGGAACAAGAAAATCGTCGAAGCCCCCATGACCATGAGCGTCACGAACGGGTCAGAAGACAGCCTGCAAATCGATGTGGCGCGCCACAAGAACAAGGCATAAAGAGTCAGCACAAAGGCACAACCCAAAAAGCCGAACTGTTCGCCGAGCACGCTAAAGATAAAGTCCGTATGTTCTTCGGGCAAAAAGGCAAGGTTTGTCTGCGAACCGTTTCCAAAGCCTTTTCCGGCAAGGCCACCCGAACCAATAGCCGTCAAGGACTGCAGCACCTGGTAACCATCGCCCAAGGGATCGCTCATCGGGTCCAGGAAGGTATTCACGCGCTTTTGCTGGTGCGGTTCAAGCATATTCCACGCCATGGAACTTGCATAGCCCGCAAAAATGTTCGCCATCAGGATCAAGGCCGTCAACACCTTCGGGAGTCTCCTGCGGAACAGCGCAAACACCACCACGCAAATCAAAAGGCCCCAAAGGATTTCAAACAAAAGTGCCTGCGAATGAGAGAAAAACACCGAAAGCACCGGGCTTACAATCAGGAACATGTCAGTCAGGGTAAGACCCGCAAAAAAGAATCCCACCATGGTCACGGCGATAAACACGAGAGCCGTACTCAAGTCAGGCTGCTTAAGCACCAAGGCAAAAGGCACAATGAACAAGAAGAACGGAACGATGAAAGATTTCAGTTTATACAAGCTAACCGGATGTTTCGAGAGCCAATACGAAATGATGAGCAAGTAGGCAATCTTTGCAAATTCCGAAGGCTGCAACTTGAAAACACCCAAGTCGATCCAACGACCGGCCCCTTTCACCACATCGCCGGCAAAGAACAGCACCACAACAAGCAACACTAGCGCAAGCACATACAACGGGATTGCAGCACGTTTCAACCAGTCAATACGCACAAAAATCAATGCCACGGCAAAGACGCTACCGAAAACAAAGTAAATAATCTGCTTGAACCAGAACAATTCCACCACAGATGCATCTTCAGCAATCGTTGCCGAATACACAAGGGCGACACCCACGCTCATCAAGGCAAGCGTAAGCGCGATGAACATCCAGTCAAAGCGAAGCGAACGGCTAAGGAGTCGATTTGGTTTCATTCTTTCCCGCCTCCTTTTCCTTGTTTTCAAAATAGGCTTCCATCACCTTTTTGGCAATCGGGCCAGAAACAGCGCCACCGCCACCGGCCGCTTCCATAATCACGGCCACGGCAATTTCCGGGTCATAAAGCGGCGCCACCGCGGCATACCAAGCGTGCGTCTTTTCGCCCTTCTTCCATTCACCGGAACCGGTCTTTGCGCCCACGCGAATTCCAGGAATTGCGCCACGCTTACCCGTTCCACCCGGATGGTTGACCACGGAATCCATGGCGGCAAGCAAAATACGGTGCGTATACGGTTTCATGTTGCCCGGGCGCACGATTTCGGGTTCGTAACGACGAACGACGTTCCCGTCAATATCGCGGAGCTCTTTCATAAAGTGCGGTCTGTAAACGCCGCGCCCTGTCGCAAGCGATCCAATCAGGGTTGCCTGCTGCAAAGGCGTTACAATCTGTCCCTGGCCAATCGAAAGGTTCAAAATCAAGCCGCGAGCCCAGCGCCAGCCCAAGCGCTTGTTCTTCTGGTTAAACGATGCCGAATCCGGGAGCCAGCCGCCCTTTTCGCCAGGAATATCGACTCCAAGCGGTTTTTCTCCCAAGCCAAAGCGCCGGCCAAATTCATTGATGCGGGCCATATCGATATCGAGACCGGCCTGGTAGAAGAACACGTCGCAACTCAGGCGGATCGCATTCACCACATTCAGGCTGCCGTGCGTGCCCCAGCATTTCTGGTAGCGCGCCCCGTACTGGTAGCCTCCCGTACAGGGCTTGGAATAATACTTATTCTCGGTCAGGATTCCGCTTTCAAGGCCTGCGCCCGCCGTCACCAGTTTAAAAACAGATGCCGGCGGATAAGTACCCGAAATCGCGCGGTTCGTGAGCGGTCTCATGGAATCGAGCGCCACATGCGCCCAGCCCTTGTTACGTTCGCGCTTTTTCAGCGAGAAAATATTCGGGTCCAGTCGCGGCGAAGAAACCATCGCCAAAATTTCACCATTGCGCGGGTCGATCGCCACAAGCGCGCCCTTCGCCGAATCGGGAATCGCCTCTTCGGCCACCTTCTGCAGGCGCAAATCAATCGTCGACACCAGGCGAAGTCCCGGCACGGGTTCCGTGCCCTCGACACCGTCAAGCGAGCCCACTTCGCGGCCAGAGGCATTCACTTCCACAAGCTTCATGCCGTTAACGCCACGGAACTCCTTGTCGTAAAACTGTTCCAGTCCCTTTTGCCCGATTCGGTCGCCTTGCGTATAGCCTTCGTATTCCGGCAACTTGAGCTGCTCTTCCGAAATTTCGCTAGTATAACCCAGCGCATGCGAGGCCAGCGTACCGTAAGGATATTCGCGACGCGATTCAATCACCGTGATGATACCGGGCAAGTCTTCGGAACGTTCTTCGATAATGGCGACCTGTTCGGCAGTCGCATCTTCAAGCAAGCGAATCGGCCTGTTCTTGATCCAGCGGGAACGCTGGAACGCCGTATCCAGCGAAAGGGAATCGAACAGACGCTCGCCCGAAGCATCCTTGATGCCGAGCAACCTCATGAACAAGGAATCGCGTTCCGTTTTCTTGCGGGGCATGGTGATTGCCGTCAAGGCAATCTGGTAAGAGGGGCGGTTACGCACCAGCACTTCGCCATTGCGATCATAAATGTATCCGCGTTCGGCAACCAGGACCACTTTGCGCAGGCGGTTATTTTCGGAACGTTGCAGGTTTTCGTCGTAATGGGTGAACTGCAGCGAAAACAATCGCAAAATAAGAACGAAGAACATGACCACGACACCTGTCATGTAAATCAATACATTCCAGTTCCTGTTTTGCAGGGTCTCGTTTTCGGACATTCCCTTAAGCATGTTTCTTCTTTTTACTGCCCAGATCCAGGTAGAAGAATATGCCGCCAATCAGCATCGTATAAATGCATTCGGGCAGCGATTTCGTGAGGAACAAATTCGTGACAACGTCTTTAGAAAGTCCCGTAATCGCAAAGTAAATCATGTCGCTCACAAAAAAGCCCAAGCCAAGCACGCCAACTTTAGCGGGCAAATTGAGCGAAAGGAATCGTTCTTCAAGCTGCCCCACCGCATAACCCACCACCGTCATGGCAATCGTATTGGCGCCGAGCCATTCCACCGGCGCATACACGTCTTGTGTAAAGCCAGCGACAAAGCCCCAGAAACATCCAGCCGTCGGGCCCCTTCTAATGGCCATCGCCACAATAAAGATAATCACAAAATCGGGCGCCACGTCAAAGAAGCTAAGCCATTCGGCAACCGTCATTTGCAACGCGAACACGATTACAAACAAAATAAGCGATTTAAGCCACCCCAGGTTATTCATCGAGCAGCTCCTGGATTATCCAATCCGGTGCCTTTTCCATCACAAACACTTCTTCAAGAATCGAGAAATCCTGGAACGGATTCACTTC
>JAEEGJ010006918.1_pt1 | contig 33335 bp, 22 predicted proteins | sample 8958761 | NCBI WGS metagenome assembly JAEEGJ01 (sample SAMN16246546, study PRJNA631951) | gut metagenome | biome: gut microbiome; feature: rumen; material: RS-attached | host: Bos | place: Iran: Karaj | collected 2018-10
TTGCTCCAATTTGAAATTGGGCACAAAGGTACGCATTTCAAAAGTGGGACACTATTTTCAGGAACTACTTTGTTGTGCATAAGAGAGTTAACTATAGCAATTAACAAAAATTAAGAGACGCTAGTGACAAAAGATTGTTCTTTGATGAAAGGTGATTAGAAAAAAGGGGGGGGAATTTGGAATTATAAATAAAAAAGCGTATTTTTGCAGCGCACATTGAACCAAACAATCATAATAACAACCTAAATAAAGCAAACAACATAAAACCTCGCGATGTATAGGGAATCGTTAATAGGACCATGACATACAATGAGATTCAAAACGGGTTGCTGGCGTTTAATAACGATCAAACCACTCAAGCTATCAGGGAATACTACAACAATAAATCATTCCTTGAGATTTTGTCGAAGTCAAGAAACGAAAGCACGCATAGCGCGTTTCTGGCATGGCTTTTACAGGGTGACAGATTCAATCAAAAGGAAGATGCGCCTTTAATGCGCTTCCTTGACATCTTAATCAATAATTCTGATGGTGTTGATAGTGAGATTAAGGATGACGCTCTAAAGGCTGCAATCCTTTCAAGAACGGTTGAATATACTGACGTAAAGACTATTACGGAACAAACGGTCAAGGATATAAGCACCATACCTTCCAGAGATCGTTTGGATATCTATCTTACGGCTTCCCTGACAAAACCCATCAATGGAAAGAAATACCTTCGAATTATCATTGAGAATAAGGTGTTCTCAGAAGAGATAAAAGCTGACGAGAAGGTTAATGATAAGAAACTGGGCATGGATAATATACTTGCGAATGCAACGTTTGCTGATAAGGATGCTTATCTGAAGCTCCATCAAACGCAGCGTTACTATTCGGCTGTAAAGGAGCATCCCAAAGACAAGGATTATAGTGATAATGCATTCACGCTCTTTGTCTATTTGACGCCTTCTGGTTCACGTCCGACCGACAACCACTTCATCCCTGTCTCCTATCAGGATTTGATGGATTATGTACTTGAACCTTTATCCGGAGATAAGAATCTGGATGAAAATATCAAGACATACCTTCAGGAGTACATCAACGCTTTGAGCGTTCCTTCCATTTCTGATACAGACAACGAACTGACCGTTCTTGCCGTAAGCAAGAGTGAAAGAGCCAAGCTTGAAGTTTTTTGGAAGAATTATGAGGACATTATTACAGCAGCAGCAAATTCGAACCAAAACAAGAAATCTAACCAACCCGAAGATCTGGTATTGCAGAAGTTCTATGAGAAGAATCAGCCGCTGTTCATGGCCATTTATCATATTATGCCTGATAAGGCAGCAGTATTAAAACCGTATTCTACTCGCGATTATACCAAATATACATTGAAGTTCGGCGGTCAAATCATTGAGATACACCTCGGAAAGCGAGCTGTTGTTTTAGCCGCAGCAAAGACTCTGCTTGACAACAATCTCAATATGCCAAAAGAAGATAAGTATAATCGAGTGTTCTTCTATAATGAGCAGACGTTTGAAGACCTTCATACGCAAGGGTTAATCTCTGATGATGCCTATAAGAACAGATATACAAAGATAGATACGAATAAAGGAAAATTTGCCATCTGCAACCAATGGGGCGTTGGAAACTGGGATTGGGTTGAAGAGACCCTTCTCAATTATAGCGGTAAGTTCGAACTTATAATTGAATAAACTAAAAGTTACCAACATAACGCTTTTAGTCCCCTGCCCAAAGCCGGGGACTAATTCTTTATGGATGGAAGAGATGAAAAATTCTTATGGTGAACTTTGAATTTTTCTGGTGATGTGACTATATTATGTTCGTAACTTAAAAATAAAGATTATGAACACAACAACCATCACCACCAACTCTATTAACAAGTTCAACCAACTCCTCAATCATCTCTATCAACTCTCATCTAATAACTCTCAACTATCCTTCCTCCCCTCTCCTACTACGCTCTCCATTACCATCTTCACCAACTCCACTTACCACACCAGCTCTCTCCTCTCCAAACTCACCCAGCTACTTAATCTTAAACCCCTCAAGCCCTCATACGCTATCGCAGCGTAGAGGGCTTTATTGTTCTAATTACGAAGAAAAATAAAAAAAGTTACCCTGATTTTTGAATTTTTTCTCGTTTGCGACCATATTATATCTGTATTAATTTTTAAAAGGAATAATTATGGCAAAGAAGATTGAAACAAAAGTCGTGAAAAGAACGAAAGTAGAACAAGGAATGACACTGCTGCGAGCCATTGAGCGTGTGGTGGAGGTGTCGAAGGACTCTAAGTTGAAAGCCGAAGCAAAAGCAGAAATGGCGGAAGAAGTAAAGTATCTGGCAGAACGCTATGGTATTACAGAAAGACAAGCCATCCTCTTCTGCGTCTGTATGGAGAAGGGTCCGCGTCGTGTGGATTATGATGACCTGGCAAGTTTTCTCGATGTCAGCAACATACGCATTCTGAGTTATGCCAGCGATATTGATGCTCTTGTGCGCCGCCGGCTGTTGCGTTATCGAGATGTAAAGGACGAGGATTGCTTCGACATCCCTCAGCCTGTCATCAAAGCTTTGAAACACAACGATGTCTATGAACTGCCAAAACGAACAGGTCTTGATTGCGCTTCACTCTTTGAGTTGCTCGACCAAATGTTTGAGGACCTCGGCGACGATGCCATTACACCAAAAGACCTCATCGAAGAGATAAACGACCTCTTTAAGGGAAACCAACAGATAGGCTTCGTTAAACAAATCAAAGAGCTTGAACACTTGAGTGACGAAAACAAGCTTCTGTTGCTCTACTTCTGTCACGCTCTTGTCAACAAGGACGACGATGACATCCGCTTCAGAGAAATTGAGGACTGTTTCAGCTCTTCGGCTGACTTTATCAACGCAAAAGGTTTGTTTCGTAGTGGTGAACACCCCTTGATGCAGAAGAAGCTCATCGAACACCGCTGCTCGGACGGCATTGCCGACACGTCCCGTTACAAACTGACAGAGCAGACAAAGCGCACACTCTTGGAAGAAATGAAGATTAACGCAACGGAAGAGAAACTGGCTGATGTCATCAAGTCTAAGGACTTAAAGGCTAAGAAGATGTTCTATGTGGAAGAGAACCAAAGGCAGGTGGGCGAACTGCAATCTTTCTTCGTGCCAGAGAACTACCAGAAGATTCGTGAACGGATGGAGCAGACTGGCTTCCGAACTAGTTTCGCTTGCCTCTTCTATGGCGGACCAGGCACAGGTAAGACTGAAACAGTCTATCAGTTGGCACGACAGACTGGTCGCGACATTATGGTCGTCGATGTACCGCAAATCAAGAGCAAATGGGTGGGCGACTCGGAGAAGAACATCAAAGCCCTCTTCGACCGTTATCGTGAACTTGTGAAGAAAGCCAAGCAAACCCCTATCCTACTCTTCAACGAGGCAGACGCCATCATCGGCATCCGTCAGCAAGGAGCGCAAAGAGCTGTCGAGAAGATGGAAAACAGCATCCAGAACATCATCCTGCAAGAGATGGAAACGCTGGACGGCATCATGATTGCCACCACCAACCTGCAGCAGAACCTCGACAAAGCTTTCGAGCGCCGCTTCCTCTACAAGATTAAGTTCGAGAAGCCGACCGTAGAAGCCCGAGTCCTGATCTGGCGCACGATGATTCCCGACCTAAGCGAGATGGATGCCAAGACGCTTGCAGCGAAGTACGACTTCAGCGGCGGCCAGATAGAGAACATCGCCCGTCACTACACCATCGACAGCATCCTGCACGATGCCAAGGAAGACAAACTCGCCATGCTCATCAACCATTGCGACAACGAAAGGCTGGATAGTAATGCGTCAAAAGCTATTGGGTTTTGTTGATCATTCAATGGAAAAGCTTGGTGGAAGTTAAAGGACAATAGTGCTTACTGCCAATCTGCTAACCAACGCTTATACAGAAATAGCCAGGGTATGCCTCTGGCTATTATCATTTATAGTCTGTGTTTTCTGTTATAGCTTCATCCTTCGCCAAAGGCATCGAGGGATGAGGCGCCAGAAGAATGTCAGGATGCGGTATCGCCAGTCTATCACTCTAACATGACGGCGATGATAAATGGAGCGAACTATGTCTTGAGCCACTTTCTCGGGACGCATCAGCATCGGATAAGGGAAACTGTCGTTGAGCAAGGCTGTATCCACAAACCCTGGACGGATGTCCGTGAAACGAATGTTCAGCCCTCGCTGATGAGACTGTTGCTCGAGCGACTGCATATATGTGGCTTGCAGAGCTTTTGTGGCAGAATAAGCAGGAGCCGGCCCCAAGCCTTTTGTGCCTGCAATGGAGGTGATGGCGGCAATATATCCCTCCCTTCTTTCTGCAAAGTATCTGTAAGCAGCGCCTATCATCCTGGTGAATCCTACGGCATTGGTCTCCATCGTGTCCAGTTCGATAGCTTCCTCCAGGGTGCGATTCTGCTTCCCGATGCCTGAGGCATGAAAGTAGAGGTCCATCCCTCCCACCTTCTGTATAAGGCTCTGCAGTCTTCCCGTGGCACCGGCTTTTGTCACATCAATAGTCATCACCTCTACCCTTTCGGGAGCTTTTGACTTCAGTTCCATGAGAGGCTCCTCCCGACGGGCAGCTATGCCAAGATGCCAACCATCAGCAAGCAACAGCTTAGCTACCTCTTGCCCTATGCCCGAACTGGCTCCAACGATAATGGCTCTTTTGTTCATACTGACAGACTGTCGATTCGTTCAACAATATCCTCTATTTTGTCGATGATGAAGTCAGCTCCTGCTTCTTCAAGTTCTTCTCTCGTCCCGTTTCCCCATGTCACACCGCAGGTCTTGGTTCCGGCATTGATTCCCATCAGGATATCTACTGCCATATCCCCCACGACAAGAGTTTGATTGGCATTGAAGCCCATAGCCTTCAGCGTATTGAGGACAGGTTCGGGGTTAGGTTTGGCTTTCTCCACATCGTCCACGCCAATAAGATAGGAGATGCTTTCCGATATCCGCATATCGCGTGTCAGTTCGACCAGGGAGACATGCGAACGCGAGGATGCGATGGTGAGCTTATATCCCTTTGCCGCCAGCTTCGCCAGCGTTTCTCTTACGCCTGGAAAGGGTTCTGGCTTCATGCTCTTGAGGTTCTCGGCAAAGATTCTGCGATAGGTGTCCGCACACCTCATGGCTTCCTCTTCCTGTATTTCCGGATACATCGCTCTGAAACACTCAAACAGAGGCAATCCAATGGTGGCAGCACATTCACTTTCGCTTCTGCCTGGCAAGTGCTGCTCAGCGATAGTCATTTGCATGGTCTCGACAATATTCCGTCTGGTATTGCCCAGCGTACCGTCGAAATCGAATATGACAAGTCCCTTACTCACCCAGCTTTTCCTTTGCAAATTCGATGTACGACTGCCAATCATAATCCGTCACATCATGCACTCCGGTGCGTATATGATATCCGCAATTGCCCCTCCACAGATGCTCGCCCACAGAGGGGAAAGAGCAGCCTTCAAGCGTTTCCAGTCCATAGAGCGCATAGACTTTGCTGGCTTCCTGCAGGGAGAGGAACTCTCCTCGGGGGTCTGCCCATCGGTCCTCTTGAGCACTGGCCACATAAACCAGTCGCGGAGCAATGAGGGCAATCAGCTCGTGCTGGTCCATCGGGAGAGAGGACACATCCTGATTGTAGGACTGATATTTGTTGCAGAACCACCAGGGGAAGGATGTATTGATGCGTGGAACAGTCTCTCCATAATTGCGACGCGACAAGGCGGCACCCGAGCAGCCCGAATTGTTGGAGATTACCATAGCAAAACGTTGGTCCAGCGCACCGCACCACAGAGCCGTCTTGCCCAAACGGGAGTGCCCCATGATGATAGCTCGCTTCTTGTCGATATTCTTCAGTGTGAACAGGTAGTCTAACACACGGGAGCATCCCCAAGCCCACGCAGTAATGGCTTTCCCTGTATTCTCCTGCAGGTGCGCTTTGGAGTTGATGCCGAAGAGCGGATAGATGGTCTCGGCCAACTTGTCATCCTTGTCGAAATAGATGTCGAAGTAGTGGAAAGTGGCGATGGCATAGCCAGAATCAATGATACGCTCAAACGACCAGCGGCTGGTTTGGTGGGCACGCCCAAAGGTGCTGTACTGTGACTCGATGACAGCAGGATCGTCGGTCGTAGTGGCATTCCCCTGGAAGTTGGGAGAGACGAAGACAGGGCATTTCTTCACATCTTTAGGCATGTAGAGCAACACGAGCATCTTGCGCTCCTGCCCGTTGCCGCTGAAGGCAATCTCCACCTGACGGCGGATTGCTTTCCCATTCATAGCATCTTCGCTTTCCTCCACCACACGATAGCTCGTCTTGACCTTAGCATCGGGCATAACGCCGTACTCATTATCTTGGAAAAGCTTCAGGATTTCTGGGCGACGCACCTTTTCCCATTGCTTCTTTTTCGCGACTTTCTGCCCACTTAGAGTCGTCATGGCATCGGGCAGCGTATAGACGCCCACCTTGTTCTCATCGTAGTTCGCTTCCTGGGCCTGAGCCGCTGAACAAAAGATGAAAAGGGGAAACATTAAAAAGGTGAAAAGGTGAAAAATTGAAAAATTAAAAAGGTGAAAAGGTAAAAGCGATTTCTTCATTGTCTCGGCTTTTTAGAGGTTTAACGATTGCAAAGTTTAGTTCTCACTTAATCAAGACCTTTTTCGTCGTGCCATCTGCGTAGCGGATGATGTTAATGCCCTTTTGTGGCTTGGCAAGCTTCTTGCCATCGAGCGAGTACCAAGCCTCTTCAATCTTCAATGTTGAATCTTCAATCTCTTCTATGCCATCTGGGTCAACGCTTGTCGAGAACGATTGCTCTTCTCCATAGAACGTCTCGCCTTCTGAGGTTGTCACAAAGGCCACATAGCAGTAAGCTGTTTCGTATTCGAGGTCTTCCAATGTGGCTGTCATCACATTGCCGCTTGCCAACACCATCTTTGCTTCAGTAGGAACGCTATTCACTTTCCTGCGGAGCGAGGGCGTGGAGCCTGGCCAATACATGAAGCCCTGACTCACCACATTGTCCGTGCCTCGCATCGCATAGCCCTTCACCTCTGCACGATTGCCGGTTACTGTGATTGTGGCGTATGTATGGACTGTAGGCTCGAAGTAGCTGGTGTTTGTCGGGTCTATGCCTACCCATGTGCCATAATAGCGATTGCCTGAATCCGACTCATAATAAGGTCTGTATCTCCATAGCTTCTCTATGTAAAGGTTGCGGATGTAGCCTTCCATCGTACCTTCATAAAGATAGGCCACGCCGCTGTTCGAGGCAAAATCATCAGGCCAGTCCGTCCGTCGCCACTCAAAGCCCACTTTTGTCTCCTCATCGTCGAGGTTCGACTCGGCAGCCACAACAACATTGCCCATAGAGATGACTCTCGGCTGCTGCGTGGTGAGGGTGAGGACTGCTGTTCTGATGTTTGCAGAACCCACGTAGGTATAGGTATCGCCCGAGCCATATTCCACAACAACTTTGTACTTGCAGTTGTAGGATGTATTGGGATTAAGTCCATGCAAATACCCTTCGACGCCCTGCATCTCTGTCCCGTTCATCGTGAGCTGGGTTGAGACTACCTTGGCATCTCCTACCATATAGCTTCCTTGTGCAGTCAGGGAGGATGCCGTGATGTTCTTGCTGACTACCGTCGGGCTGATAGGCAAAGTGGTTATGTTTGTTGAGGTGCTGAAAGAGATGTTCTCCATACGCACAGTCAGAGGAATGTTTTGCGCATAGCTCGGTCTTAATCCTTTTATAATATAAGCGTTATCGCCTGCAACCTCGCCTACAACCTCATAATCCAATTCAGGATACAAATGGTTTATCTGATACGTTATCGTCGTCTGTGTGGTTGATATCGCAGAAACATAAGGACGGGAGAGCTTTGTGTTTGTGCCTGTTTCGTATGGGTCGCTGTTATAGTTGTTCCAGACATAGAACAAAGCATAGCTGCCTCTGTTAACATAGAACCTGATGTTGTTGCAACCGTAGAAGGCATTGGAACCGATGCTCGTCACGCTCTTTGGAATGGCGATTGAATTCAAGCTGCTGCGATTACGGAAAGCATCGGTGCCGATGGTGTTTACTGCATAGATGTCTCCTCCAAATTCTATGGAAGAAAGAACCTCTGCACTTCCGCTTATGTTATTACTGCCAATCACAGAAACATAGTTGTTCAAAGTGTCTGCAACCTGATAGATGATCTTGCCGACTGTTTTCTTCGACCACGAGAATGTTCCCGTTACGGTTACATTGTGAGCAGGCATCGTACCTGGCACATTGTTCCAACCCGAGAAGGTCATACCTTTCCTGACAGGCGCTGCAATAGGCGTCAGGGCAGTTAGATAGTCAACCTCTAACGACTTATAAACTGAGCCATCAACGACATAAGTGAGCTGGTATTTATTTATTGACCACTGTGCTTCTACTAAAACATCGCGGGCTGGCATCGTTGTTGGCAGACCGCCCCAACCGATAAAGGTGTAGCCTTCCTTGGTGGGTGCTGGTGCAGATGGCAGAGTATAACCATATTTCACGGTGAAAGTTCGATAAACTTTCCCATCCACTTTGTATGTAAGCGTGTATGAATTGACAGAGTACGAACCTGTAACTATTACATCATGGTCAGGCATTGTCTCGGGCAAACCTATCCAACCGGAGAATGAATGTCCTTCCACCGTAGGGGCAGCAATAGGCGTTAAAGCAGTTCCATACTCCACTGAAAAGGTCTTGTAAACCTCGCCAGCTACCTTATATGTTAATGTATAAGAGTTGACTGTGAATGAGCCTGAAACGGTGACATCATTGGCTGGCATTGTAGCAGGCAAACCTTTCCAACCAGAGAAGGTGTGACCTTCCTTCGTAGGAGCAGGCTCAGGAGTCAAAGCTGTGCCATACTCCACAGAGGAAGTTTTATAAACTTCACCATCTACTATATATGTTAATGTATAGCTGTTGACTGTGAACGAACCTGTTACGGTCACATCATGAGCAGGCATCGTGGCAGGGATTTCGCTCCATCCCGAGAATGTATAGCCTGCCTTCGCAGGAGCAGGTTCTGGAGTGATGACTTCTCCTTCACATTTACTGTAAGACTTGTATTCATTGCCGTCAAGTATATAAGTTATAACATGCTCTGGCCCAACAATACTTTTGAAACCACTCCAAGGTGAAGTAGCCTTATAGATTTCTAAGCAACCAGTTGGCACATGGAGCGTGGCAGAACCAATTGAGGAATTAGAGAAGGCATCATTATTTGTGGAAGGGACATTCTCAGCATAACACCAGACATCACTCAAACTGTTGCAAGAATAGAAGGCGTAGTTACCGATGCTTGTTACGCCACTTCCGATGGTGACAGAGGTTAGGCTACTGCAGTTTGCGAAGACAATGCTCCCAATTCTTGTAACGCTCTCTGGGATGGCGATGGAGGTCAGGCTGTTGCAATTATTGAAAGTTCCGTCGCCGATGCTAGTCACGCTGTTGGGGATGGTGATAGAGGTCAGGCTGCTACAATAAGAGAAGGCAGAGTGCCAGATGATGGTTACGCTATTGGGGATGGTCACAGAGGTCAAGCCCGAGCATTTATAGAAGGCGTAGTCGCCGATGCTAGTCACGGTATATGTCCGACCATTGTTGTATACAGACTTGGGAATAACAATCGCTTCAGAATATGAATTATAATATATATCTTTATAAGTTACTGTTGCTTCGCTTCCTGAGAATTCGTAATAGACACCATCTATCTCGGCATCGTAGGCACTGGCCACCATGGGAAGCAAAACAACAAGAAGGAGTAAAAGACGTAGTTTCATATCCCTTTATTTTGTGATTACAAACGCAAAGTTATGAAAAAGAATTGATACACAAAGAAAGAATCATAAGAAAATTCAAATTTCCTTATTAAGATACTTTGTGATTTTGTGCGATATAATTATAGAAAATCCTTTACAAAAAAATGTAATAAAAAAGGGGATATTTGGTGTCGGGGTGTGGGGCATCGGGCAACGCCGCAGGTGAAGTTGGGCAACGTCACACGTGGAGTTTGCAATTACCTCATGTGAAGTTGCCTAATGCCACACGTGGAAATTGGCGGAAATTCATGCGGGATTTAACAGCTGCTTGTGTCAGGCCGATACTTTCTTTGCTTTGTGGCTCAAAATATCCTTTTGCAACTAATTGATTGTCACAGGAAATTCGATTTAAGCGCATTTCTCGCGTTCAGGGTAGGAAAGTGCCACCGAGGCAAAAATAAGGCGCCAGAAAGTGTCGGGGCAGGAAAAATGTTTACAAAAACCGAAGGCCGTGGTGGGGGTTCTACGATGACGGGAGAAAGCAAAATCGTTATACAGGCTGTCGCATTACAAATGCTTATATTAAATGCGGTCGGATTTCAAATCCGCCCGAACAAAAGCGACAACAATTCTTCATTCTTCATTATTAATTCTTAATTCTTTCTGTTTACCCCACCCCTCGCTTCGCTCTTCCCCTCCCCTTAAATGGGAGGGGAGTTGAGGAAGCAGCTCTCCGCCCCAATAAGGGGAGGCAAGTGGCCGAAGGCCGAGGTGGGGTGACAACAATTCTTCATTCTTCAATTATCAATTCTCAATTCATTTACCCCACTCCTTCATATCATATCCATTCTTTATTATTGAACTTTTATTTTCCATGCTTGCCTGTTTCGGAAATAATTCGTAATTTTGCAGGGAAATGGTAAAGACCCCCTAACCCCCTTTTGGGGGAATAAATGGTCAAGGGTAAAGACCCCCTAACCCCCTTTAGGGGGAATAAATGGTCAATAATAAATAATAAATAATAAATGGTAAATTATTTGGTATTTGCTGCACTCGCTCTTTATGTCCTTATGCTTGTTCTGTTCACCAAGCTGGTAGGGTCGAAGGGCGATAACAATGCTTTCTTCCGAGCCGGTAGGAGGTCGCCTTGGCTTCTTGTGGCTTTCGGGATGATAGGGGCAAGCATAAGCGGTGTGAGTCTGGTCAGCGTGCCGGGTTGGGTAAGGACGAGCGGCATGACTTATTTCCAGATGTGCATGGGTTTCCTGGCTGGCTACATCGTCATTGCTTTCCTGCTCCTTCCGCTCTACTATCGGCTTCGTCTGACCAGCATCTACAGCTATCTGGCTGAGCGTTTCGGGCGACGAAGCCACCTGACTGGAGCGTGCTTCTTTCTGCTCAGCAAACTGACGGGGGCCGCTGCACGGCTATACGTGACATGCATCGTGCTCCACGAAATGGCCATCCGTCCGCTCGGACTTCCTTTCTGGCTTACCGTTGCTGTTGTGCTGATTGCGATTTTCCTCTATACACGTCGAGGCGGCATAGAGAACATTGTCCGCACCGATGCCCTGCAGACATTCTGCCTGCTTGCTGCCTCTGCCTGCATCGTTTGGGTGGTGTCGTCGAAGATGGCTCTCTCCCTGTCGGGAATAGCCGAGACAATAGCCCAAAGCCAGATGGGCAGGATGTTTTGTTGGGATGCCACGAGCACGCAGTTCTTCCTCCGGCAGTTCATCAACGGTATGTTTATCACCATCGTGATGAATGGACTGGACCAGGACATGATGCAGAAGAACCTGACATGCTCGTCCCTGCGAAACGCTCAGAAGAACATGTGCCTCTATGGCGTTTGCATCCTTCCCGTCAACTTGCTTTTCCTTGTCATGGGCGTTCTGCTCTATACCTTCGCTGGAGAGCAGGGAATAGCCCTTCCGAAGGCGGGCGACCAGTTGCTGCCGATGCTTGTGGGAAGCGGCGCTCTGGGCTCCCTTGTCGTCTTCCCCTTTACCATTGGCATTACTGCAGCTGCTCTTTCCAGTGCAGACAGCGCAATGACATCGCTGACAACCAGTATATGCGTGGACATCCTTCGCGTGGAGCGTGAAGGTTTCGATGCGAAGAAAGCTCTGCTGCTGCGCCATCGTGTCCATGCTGCCGTAGCCTTGGCCTTTGCCCTCTGCATCGCCATATTCCACATGGCAGGCAGCGGTACGATAATCGATACCATCTACCGCCTGGCAGGTTACACCTACGGTCCGCTATTGGGGCTGTTCTGCTTCGGGCTCTTTACGCAAAGGCGCGTCATGGACAAGGCTGTGCCATTTGTTGCCATCGTCTCCCCCCTACTCTGTGCCCTTCTGGACTATCTCGCTCCTATGCTATGGAACTACCATTTCAGCTACGAACTGCTTTTGCTGAATGGGGCTCTGACCTTCATCGCTCTTTGCTGTTTCTCGAGGAAACACAGATGAGGGCTGTTTATTCAACAGCTGGCACCTCAATCTGTGAGCCGTAGCGGTGATACTCGTTCGAGATGGACTGCTCCTTGATGTAATGCGTCAGTTCGATTCGGCCATTGTGTACGGGAAGCGCTCCGGCAATGTACTTGTCGCAATTGGCTGCAGCCTGGAAGACTATGTCGGGCACTTTGGCAGAGATGGTGCGTATGCGCTCAAACTGCTTGATGTGTTCGCAGAAGGCTGCCAGATTCTCGTTGACAGTCTTGGCACCAAAGGCATTTACAGCTCCGAGCAGAGCATTACCATCATCGGCCGAGACGGTGAGAGGCGTGCCGACAGTCTTGGCTGCCAGACAAACCATTTCCACTTGTTCTTTTGTCTCGTCGCCAAAGAGGCGCAGACACATACCTCCGCTTAAGGGCAGATAGCGGAAGACATTCTGCTCGCCACGAATCTTGGGCTGGATGTTGCGGGCATGACGGAACTCGCGCTCATACCATTCGGCATAAGAGGTACGGTAGTCTGTTGCCTCTTGTCCGTTGTCTTTTATAACCATGAACTGAGCCACATAATTCGGGCCGCCGGCCTTCAAACCAGGGCCAAAAGCAGAAAGCTTCATGCCGCCGAAAGGCTGACGGTTGACGATAGCGCCCGTGATGCCTCTGTTGATATAGAGATTGCCTGCCAGAACATGATTCTTCCAATAACGCTGCTCTTCCTCGTCAAGCGACTGAAGACCTGAAGTCAGTCCGTAATCAAGACCATTGACGAGGTCCACAGCTTCCTCGAGCGTGTCGTAAGGAGCGACAGCAAGCAGCGGAGCAAAGAGCTCTGTGCGGAAAGTGAAAGAGTCGGGCTTCACATCAACCTTAATGCAAGGACGGAGGATGTAGTGTTTCTCGTCGACAAACTCGGGAGCAATCAGCCAACGCTCTCCCGGTTCAAGCTTGAAGGCCTGCTCAAGCTTCTCGTTCTTGTTGGTAATCATCGGGCCGACAATATTGCCAGCATTCCAAACGCCACCTACCTTGAGCGAAGAAGCGCAGTCCTTGAGTTTCTCGAAGAACTCAGGATGCTTGTAAACGGAACGCTCCACAAGCAGGAGAGAGCAAGCGGAACACTTCTGACCTGCATTGCCAAAAGCGGAACGGCAAGCATTCATAATGGCATGGTCGCGGTCGCTCTTTGCAGAGATTATCATGACGTTCTTACCTCCCGTCTCGGCAGAAAGAGGCTTCCGGGGATTGTTATGGGCAAGAGTTTGGGCGGTTTCTGTTCCACCAGTCAAGATGACGTGCTTGATGATTGGCGAAGAGGTGAGCAAAGGTGTTGCTTCCCTGTCGGCAATAATCACTTGAAGCGCTTGTTTGGGAACGCCTGCATCCCAGAATGCCTTGGCGAAGAGCCACGCCACAGGAGCCGCAACGGTGGCAGGCTTCAAGATACAAGTGTTGCCGGAAGCAAGAGCAGCCACCACGCCGCCACAGGGAATGGCGCACGGGAAATTCCACGGCGAGAGGACAAGCACAGTGCCTTTGCCCTTCATCTCGATATCGGGAAGAGCCGCAAACTTCTTCATCGTGGTCGTATAGAACCGGCAGTAGTCGATAGCTTCGGAGACTTCCACATCGGCTTCCTCGATGGTCTTGCCCGTAATGGCACACATCGAGCCGTTGAGGTCGCCACGCATCTGTCCGAGGATATTTGCGGCACGATACATGATTCGGTGTCGCTCCTCTACGGTCGTGTCGCGCCATCTGCCCTCATCGGCTTCTGCTATGCCAAGGATTTGCCGCATTTCCGGCACTCCCGCTCTCGACATCTCGCAGACAAGCACATCGCCTTCCTGGCTTCTGTCGAAGTATTTCACATGGTCGTCGGTATAGTGAAGTGTATCGCCTATCTGAAGGGGCAGCAAGTCGCCGGGCTTCCAATCGCCCCACTCTGCTTTCTCGCCAGACATGTTGCCATTGGGCTTCCACTTCGCAAAAATCTTCTCCACCCATTGCTGGTTGCAGAAACGATCGAAATCGGTATCCGGCTCGTTCATCATCTCATCCCTCGGTTCCTGCCCCTCGTAGGGTTGGTTCCTGTCTTGGGTACGAGTGGGGGTATGGTTGAGGTTGTCCTTCATGTTGTAAGCTTCGATGAACTGCTGCTGGAGTTCCTTCCATTCCTTCGTGTCGGGCTTGAGCGAGAAGCTGTGAGTCAGGAAGTTGTCGGGAGCCGTGTTCTCGTCCATACGACGAACGAGATAGGAAATGGCGTTGAGGAAATGCTCCTTCTTCACTACGGGCGTGTAGAGAATAACGTGGTTGCCGAGTTTCTTTTGAGCTCTCCAGACATGATTGGCCATACCCTCGAGCATCTCGAAGCAGAAGCAATCCTTTGGTGTCTGATACATCTCGCTGAGCAGGTAGGCATAGGAAATGGTGAAGAGGTTGTGGGAAGCCATTCCGATATGCAGCACCTTCGCATTCTCGGGCTTCAAGCCACGCTCGATGATGTGGAGGTAGTTGGCATCCACCTCGGTTTTGTTGGGACGAACGGGATTGGGCCATCCACGCAGGTCGCTGACAATGTTCTCCATGTCCAGGTTGCAGCCCTTCACGATACGCATCTTGATGGGCGAGCCACCTTCCTCCACACGCTTACGGGCAAACTCGAGCAGTTCGGTCTGAAATCCCTCGGCATCAGGAAGATATGCCTGCACCACAATGCCTGCCTCGTAGTTCTTGAACTGCGGCAAAGAAAGGACATCCTTGAACAGCTTCATGGTCAGGTGCGCATCCTTGTACTCCTCCATATCGAGGTTGATGAACTTGGGCTTCGTCATGCCATTGACATCTGTATAAGGATAGTCAATAGCCGTCTGATAGAGTTCCGACATGCGGCGCACCAGTTCGGGGAAACATTCCTTATAATTTAACGCGTGCGTCTGCGCGTAGATGCCCGAAATCTTGACGGAGATATAATTGATGTCGGGTTCCTTCAAAGCCTCCAGATAAGAATAATAGCGCTTGTCGGCCTCGCCATCGCCAAGCACCACCTCTCCAAGGAGGTTGACATTCTGACCGATGTCCTGCTGGAAACGCGTGGCAAGGTGTTGCGTCAGGCTGGGACGGGCAGCATCGATGATGACACGGCTCGTGTCTCTGCGCAAACGCCACTTGATGATGGGCACAGCAGCCCAGTTGAAGAGGGGAAGATAGGCAAACTTCTGATACATCCAAAAGAGCAAGTGGTCGAAGGAGCCGAGGAACTTGGGGATGCCGTACTGGTCGATGAGTTCCTTCACACGGATGGCCAGTTTCCCTCGGTCGCGAATCTGACTGGTTTCGTCGAGCATACGGACGATGAACTTCTTGTCGCTGGGCGTGGTCACCATCGTGCCGTACATGTGCTGCTCGCTCTTTTCTGTTTTGGTAAGGCCCGAATAACTCTCGTCATAAAGCTTCCGCATCCACGAGAAGACTTCCTCTATGGTCGGTAATTGTTGATTGGTCATAATAGATTGTGTTTTTAGTGTGTTTTCATCGCAAAGATACAAAAAAAGTTTAGAGATTAGAGTATAGAGTATAGAGTTTTTTTCATTTTTTATTGTCTTTACCCTATTCTATATCCTTTTCATCTTTCTCTTTTCACTTTTTATCGTATCTTTGCAACACCTTTTTGAGGTGTATCGTTATGGCAAAGGTTACGAATCAAGCCCTTCAGCAATATATAGAGGAGAATATACTGCCGTGTTACGACGGTTTCGACAAAGCGCACCGACAGGAGCATGTTCGGATGGTCATCAGTCAGAGTCTTGAACTGGCAGCCTGTCTGGACGTCAATGTCGATATGGTATATGCCGTTGCAGCCTATCATGATACGGGACTGTGCGAAGGCCGTGAGCATCATCACGAGGTATCTGCACGGATTGTCCGTGAGGACGAGAATCTGCGCCAATGGTTCACGGACGAACAGATTGTCGTAATGGCCGAAGCAGTGGAAGACCATCGTGCCTCTTCTCTTCACGAGCCTCGCAGCATATACGGGCGCATAGTGGCAGAAGCAGACCGGTATATAGAGCCTCTGGACATTATCCGTCGAACCATTCAATATGGGCTTGACCACTATCCCGAGAAGAGCCGCGAGGAACATTTCAAGCGTATGGTTGCCCATTTGCATGAAAAATACGGTCGCAATGGATACCTGAAACTATGGTTCGACGATTCGCCCAATGCCAGTCGCCTCGAAGAACTGCGGAACATCATAGAAGACGAAACCAAGCTTCGACAATTATTCAGCCTTTGGATTGATGAGAAACCATAAGACTGAATGCAAAAACCTATCCCTACCCTTCAATTGGGAGGGGAAGAGCGAAGTGCGGGATGGGTTAATTGGGGTTAAGCTTGCAGACGAAAAAAGCGCCGCCCAAGTTGTTGGACAGCGCTTTTCTCTTTTGACGGGATGCTCAGGATGCCTCCCTTGTCGTTTCTGTGGTCTGATGCCCGTTAATCCTTCATTTTCTTGAGGACGCAGGCTGTTCGCGTTGGGAGATAGAGTTTGAGCCAGCCTTTGTTGTCGCGGGCAAGGTGGTGGTCATAGACCGTATAGTGAATCATCTTGTCGTCGTTGAAGCCATTGCCACCGAAGTCGGGATTGTCGGTATTGAGGATATACTCATAGGCACCCTGCTCCACCATGAAGCCATAGCCCGTATAGGAGTTGTTGGGCGAGAAGTTGAAGAAGAACAGGAGGTCACCACGACGGAAGGCAAATACCTGGTCGCCATCGTTGTGCCAAATCTCAACTACGCTTTGCTTCTCGAAACTTTTGTGTTTCTTGAGAACCTTGAGCATTGCCTGGTCGAAGTCGCCGAGGTAATGGAAGCATAGTTCCTTATTGTCCACGAGGTTCCATTGGCGGCGGGCATACTTGTAGCTCCATCCGTTTCCTTCGCGTGGGAAGTCAACCCATTCGGGATGTCCGAACTCGTTGCCCATGAAGTTGAGGTAGCCTCCATTTATGGTACCTATTGTAGCCAGGCGAATCATTTTGTGCAGAGCAATGCCGCGGTTCACATTCGAGTTCTCGTCGCCTTTCTTGAAATGCCAGTACATGTCGCTGTCTATGAGACGGAAGATGATGGTCTTGTCGCCCACGAGCGCCTGGTCGTGGCTTTCGCAATAGGAGATGGTCCTCTCGTCACGGCGGCGGTTTGTGAGTTCCCACAGAATGCTGCTTGGTTTCCAATCCTCATCGCGCAGCTCCTTGATAATCTTTATCCAGTAGTCGGGGATGTTCATAGCCAGGCGGTAGTTGAAGCCATAGCCTCCATCCTTCATCGGGAGAGCGAGTCCAGGCATTCCGCTCACCTCTTCCGCTATGGTGATGGCATTCTTGTTGACGCTGTGAATCAGTTCGTTGGCAAGGGTGAGATAGGTAATGGCGTTGCCATCTTGATGGCCATTGTAGTAGTCACCATAGCTCATGAAGCTCTCTCCTAAGCCGTGGCTGTAGTAGAGCATTGAGGTGACGCCGTCGAAGCGGAAGCCATCAAAGCGGAATTCCTCGAGCCAGTATTTGCAGTTAGAGAGCAGGAAATGGAGCACCTCGTTCTTGCCATAGTCGAAGCAGAGGCTGTCCCATGCGGGATGCTCGCGACGGTCGCCTTGGTTGAAATACTGATATGGGTCGCCTGCAAAGTTGGCAAGGCCTTCCACCTCGTTCTTCACAGCATGACTGTGAACGATGTCCATCACAACAGCAATGCCCATGCTATGTGCCTTATCTACAAGGGATTTCAAATCATCGGGGGTGCCAAAGCGACTGCTTGGAGCAAAGAAGCTGCTGACGTGATAGCCAAAGCTTCCATAATAGGGGTGCTCCTGGATGGCCATTATCTGGATGCAGTTGTAGCCGTCGGCTGCAATACGGGGCAAGATGTTGTCGCGGAACTCTGTATAGGTGCCCACACCTTCCTTGTCCTGAGCCATGCCGATGTGGCATTCATAGATGAGCAGAGGGTTTGTGGTGGGACGGAACTTCTCGACCTGCCATTGGTAAGCCTCGGCTGGATTCCAAACCTGAGCGGAGAAGATGTGTGTCTGCTCGTCCTGCACTACGCGATTCGCCCAGGCAGGGATGCGTTCTCCCTGACCGCCGTTCCAATGCACAATCAGCTTGTAGAGGGCGCCATGCTTGAAACTCTTGTTCTTGATTTTGATTTCCCAGCTTCCATTGCCGCCCTTCACACGCTTCATGGCATAGCGGGGGCTTTCGGTCCACTTGTTGAAGTCGCCCACAACATAGATTTCGGTGGCGTTGGGAGCCCATTCGCGCAGCACATAGCCTTCTTCGGTCTTGTGCAAACCGAAATAGAGATAGCCGGAGGCAAATTCGCTGAGGTTGTTTGTACCATTGGTAAGTTCTGCCATCTTGCGTACTGCCTCGTCATGACGGCCGTTGATAGCATCGGCAAAATCAGCCAATCCGCTGTCGTTCCTGATGATTTTTAGCACGGATGGCACAGAAGGTGTGTTCTTTTCTCCTGATACCTTTTTCTTGGTGTTCTTCTTTGTTTCCTTTGATGAAACCTTGGAGTTTGTTCGAGCCATTAGGATATTGTATTATTTAATCATTTGCCATTGAACATTCCGGGACGAGGCTTTTTTTTTTACCATGTTCCCACTGCTATTCCATTCTGATAGACTACTTTGCGAATGAGCAAGCCGTTCTTGTCCTTTTCTATGAATTCGCCGTTTTTCTTGTCGCCCGAGAAGTTGCCTTCGTATCGAATGCCGTCGATGTCTTCGAGTATGCCTTTGCCTTCCTTGAGCCCTTTGCGGAATGTGCCTTTGAAGCGGACTCCGTCGGCTTGCCGGAGGATGCCTTCTCCTTCAAGAAGGCCGTCGGCCCATCCGCCGTCGTATTCGTCGCCATTTGCCCAGCGATATTTTCCTTGGCCATGCTGCTTGTTGTGGCGCCACTGACCCACATAAGAGGCTCCGGTATGCCAGGTGAATGTCCCCATTCCGTCCTGTTCTCCGGAGGTAAAATGACCGGCATACTTGTCTCCGTTTGCAAAGGTATAGACCCCTTCTCCGGTGCGCTGCCCGTGGACATACTGCCCTTCGTAGCGATTGCCGTCGGCAAAGGTGAAGATGCCCTTGCCGTGTTGCTGGTCGTCGGCCCAGTCGCCCGTATAGGAGTCGCCAGTTGAGTAGGTGAAAGTGCCCTTGCCATGCTTCTGATTCTCATGCCAGGAACCTTCGTAGCGGTTGCCGTCTTTCCAGTCGAAGACGCCCTGACCTTCTTTCATGTCGTTTTTCCACTGGCCTTCGTAGTACTCGCCATTATGGGCGAAAGTATATTTTCCGGTGCCTTCGCGTTTGTCCTGCACCCAAGCGCCGACATAGGTGTCGCCGTTATAGTAGAACATTGTGCCGAGCCCTTGCTGGTAGTCCTTGAACCAAAGCCCTTCGTAGCGGTTGTTGTTGGCAAAATAATAGGTTCCTTTGCCGTGCTGCTGGTCTTGGTACCATTCGCCTTCGTATTTCTCGCCATCTGCAAACTGATAGATGCCGTTGCCCTGGCGCTTGCCTTTCACATATTCTCCCTCGTGCCAGTCGCCATTCGGATAGATGGTCTTGCCCTTTCCATACGGCTTCCCCTTGAACATTTCCCCCTGGTATTCGCCGCCGCCGGGGAAAGTGTAGTTGCCTATCTTTATCTGCTGAGCCTTGAGAGGCAAGGAGCAGACGGCAAGGAGAAAGAGTATAGTGAGAAGGATCTGATGCTTCATTAGGGTTTGTTAAATTTGCGCGGCAAAGATACAACAATTATTCCAATTATGCAAATAAACGCACTCAAAAGCGCCCTACGAAAGCACTTTTTAACATTGAAGATGGAAAGATTGAAAATTGAAAGATTGCCAGCTGCAATTCAGCAAGAGGGAGAGCCAAATCCGATTTGAGCTGTGCCGAGCGTCAGCTAATGAATCACAAATTTAAATCAACTGACAATCTGCTTTTTTACTACGAATTACACGAATTGCACGAATTTATATCAACTGACAGTCAGCATAGAGATATTCGTGTAAATTCGTGCAATTCGTGGTTGAAAATTAAAGAGATAGAGAAGTCCTTCTACATTCTTTATTCATGTTCTGTTCTTAATTCTACTTTATACTTAACAGGTCTCATATTGACACCTTCTTTCTTGATAAAAGGATTCTTTATCATCCATATCTTGGGGTATGCAGTAAGAATCTCATACACCACATAGATGTAATAATTCTCACCATACTTTTTCGATGTCTCGTACTCATTCTCTGTGTAATAGAAATCCATACTGCCAGCTTTGCCACGTGTGGCTTTAACTTCGATGTACCTTGGAGTCTTCTCTTTATTTACAGACTGAATATCGTAGCCAAAAGAATCACTCTCGCGTGATACCCATTTGATGAGTTTCTTGGCTTTCGCTTCTGGAATCGATAACTCTTTCATCAGTCTGCTCACTTCTGCCTGATACACTATATATTCGCCTCTGTTACCAAGTTTCTTGTACTTTTTTGCTTCCTTCTCGTAATTAAGCATGGGAGTAATAGAATGAGTCTTACTTGTAGTTGTTTGCTTTCCGCTAGCCAATTGCAAATCTACAAATTTGATATCTTCAGACTTAACTGTTGGGAAAACGAGCACTTCTTCTTTTGACTTAACAGCCATCTCTTCAGCTTTAGCTGGCGATTTGGGGTAATGAGACCATAAAAAGACGGAGAACATATCGTTACTCCATTTCTTCATGTCCTTGTCGCTATTCTTGAATGCAAGCAGCGCATCTCTTTTATATACGACATTCTGTTTCATCAGTTCTGCCGTATCAAGGTCAAATGATTTCAGGTAGTAATCCAAATGATTTTTTGAAAATATATTTAAATAATCATCAGGATAATAACTAGAAAGTATTTTACCCTTAACAAGGGAATTTAGAGGGTTGCTGATAATTCCCTCATAGTCGTGAGTCTTTCCTGATTCCAGCAGATTCAGAATAGACAATTTGACTTTCTTGAACACTTCTTTATAAGTAGCCCCCAGCCTTGGCTCAAAACTATAGTCACCCTTTTCTTTAGAATACCAAACTCCGAATTTTGTTGAGTACTGTCCTGTAAAATTGCCTAGCCCTTTTAAAGAACGCTCAAGAATATAACAGAAACTTGTTTTGCTCTGTTTCCCCTCTACGTACTCATCAATTGTCATTGCAGCAATCTTTGCGGGATTGTATTTGCGGACAAACTCATCTCTAATCCTGAAAAGGGCCTTATACTCTTTCTCCAAAGCGTGAATTCTAAACGTCTGCTTTGCTTCCTGTAATTCCTGATAGTTCATAGAACATTATCTCTTTTTTTTCTCTTTTCTAATGTGCATCATCAAAATGCTGCTCGATGTATTGCCTTAGAGACTTGAATTCCTCTTTGGAAAGTTTTGTAGTTGACGGGCGCTTACCCATCAGCCCCTTGCTTATCATTGCTTCATGTTTGAGTGCTGAGCTATGAGTCTCTGCAATAGGGCGCACAAGGAAGTATGTCTTGTCGCTACCTTCACTATTGCTGTTGCCAGACCCGGCAAACTCGTCTTCGACATCCATTTCTGGCGAATATGGCAGTTGGCTCGCCACGACTTCAACCTTGAAACGAATAGCACTTTCAGGGCGAGCTGCATAGAGATAGGCAATATCACCCTTCTGCACATTCTGTACTCCCGCTTTATGAGTCCAATATATCTGGCCATATTTCTTAAAGCAATCTTCAACTCTGAAAAAATTGGAATCGTAGCAAATCAGCCAGACATTCCTCTTGCCATTTTGTACTCGTGAATTAGTAGGAGTAACAGCAGCTGGCGATGCCGGCTTTTCTTCTGCCTCAGGATTGTCCACAATGGTAAACTTCAAGCGGGATTGCAGGCTGCCAAGCATTTCTTTTGGTAACATGAAGTGCTCCATGATACAATCATAGAGCTGTCGTTGGCCTCCTTGGTGTTTACAATGGCGGAGAAAGGTGTTCAAATAAACATTATCAAAACAGAATTGCTCCAGCTTCTTCCTATCATAATTCTTGAAGGATAACAATTCTATGAGACTTATACCTGCCTCATTATCAAGAGTCCAGTCAATGGTGGTGACAGATGTAGCAGAACGCTTGCCGTCCTTCTCTTCCAAATAGAACACTTCAAGCTTCTCGCCAAAGTAGAGTCCAAAGCGGCAATCCGTCAGTTTCATGTAGGCCTCTATCTGCTCAATATCCACTTTGCGCTGCTTGTGGTCAGGTTTCTTCAACTCCAGAATAATCTCCTTGGCGTTTTTGTCATTGTTCAGATAGAACACGAAATCAGGAATCCATTTCCGACTATACAAGCCATACTGCTCTTCAAGATTGCCGTCATAGCGCGACCACCCAAGTGCTTGCAGGAAACTCTTTACTATTTCTTTCTCGAAGGTCATTTCCTTAACACCTTTGTTCCTGCTGATATCTTCGCAAAACGTATTCCAAATTCGCTCCATATATGCTCTATTTATCAATATGTCATTGCAAAGGTACAAATTAGTCGGCATATCACAAAATAAATCCTATTTTATTTTTACTGTCTTTTCCTGAATAAGAGTACTCTTTTGTGGCTATTATAAACATTTGCCTATCCGTACAGAAAAGGCTGACTTGCTTACTTTGGCTGCAGACGAGGGCGACGGGGGCACAGCTGAAATGCCAGCGAAGCACGCTTAAGTGCGCAATTAAGTACGCTTAAGTCGGTCACGAAGCACGTCACGCATTCTCCTCCCGAGAAAATGGGAAAAAAATGAAAATTGTAAATTAAAGGCCCTTGTTCACTTGTTCTGGCGGATTTTAATCCGAGAGGAGTTAATCTAAGCATTTGAAATGCGGAAAGAAAGATTGGCGGGATTATAAATCCCTATACTAAATCCGTCCGGATTGCAAATCCATCCGAACAAAGGGAAAATTGAAAAATGAAAAGCCAAAAAGGCAAGCCGTTTCAGAGGGGGTTCTCTATGCTAAAAAGTTCGGAGGTTCTATTTTCAATTCTCAATCTTCTTTGTTCTCTTGATATCGAAGAGATAGGCCACTTTGGCGATGATGGTTCCGTTGGCACTGCGGCTGAAAGCGTCTTGTTTTGAGTTGCCAAAAATGTCGCTCAAGGCATAGAAATAGCGACCCTCGATGATGAAATGGTGCCCGCTCCTGGTGCTGACGTCCATCCCCAGACCGCCCGTGATGCCGTATTCGAACTTCTTCTTCACCGAGAGCTCGTGCTGGTCTTTGCCTCCCACAAGTTCCTGAGGCACATTGTAGCGCGCCCCCTCCTTTGTGGTCTCCCCGATACAGAAGCCCAGTTGCGGCCCAAGCACAAGAAAGCCTTTCACGCCTCCCCTCTCGCGCCCATATCCGAGGTTGGCCAGCAGAGGCACCTGGACATAATGCAAGGTGCGCTGATAGCCGCCTCCTTCCGTCTCTCCCGAAACGGAAGAGCCAGGACTTTCCTTCCAGCCTGCCTGAGAATAGTTGACCTCGCCTTGAAAAGCGCAAATCAGGCTAAAATACTTCTCGCAGGTATAGCGGGCTGTAAGGCCTACGCAGGGGCCTATCTTCATGGCTTGCTTGACGGACGGCTTGAACGAGACCGTGTTCATGACAACACCTCCATTGCCTCCTATTGCAAAATCTGTGCGCGGTTCGCCCACCTGGGCTTTGGAGACATTAAGAATCAGAAAAATGAAAAGAGAAATGAGGGCGAAGCGTTTCATCGGATGAGCTCTATCTTGTTGTCGGTTGTATGGTGGATGAACTGTACGAATTTGTTGGAAAGGCTCAGCCCTGTTCCGGGCTCGAAGCGGAACCAATTCTGATAGGGCTCTTGCCTGAGGCTGCCCTGCATCTGCTCGAAAGTGTCGCCCATGCTGCTGACGCCCGACAGGAAATAGAGAGCGAGGTCGAATCCCAAAGCGGCATAACGGGGATTGTCCTTCCCGATATACGCTCGGAAATTTCGGGCATAAATACGTTCGAAACGCTTAATCCTGTTGTCCAAAACATTATAATAATAAGGACTGATGATGTAGGTATCGGAAGCGAAGAGGTCTTCCATGAGCCTGTCCGCATCGTCCAGCCATTCGGCATAGCCCAGCAGCGAGAGGCGGTACTGGGGATGCTTCTGGCGGAAAGTCTTGAGGTGGGCAAGAAGGATGTTGAGAGAGGGAATGCCGGTGTCGTCGATGACAATCATATTGTCGCGAAACTGGTTGAAGGCAGATTCGTAGGCAAAATCGTCACTTTCGAGGGCAAGCGTCCTTGGGGAAACAGAGTGCTGCCCGAGGGCATCGACAAGCGTCTCGCGAAGGATTTTCCCTTTCTTGTCCTCCTTTCCGCTCTGAACGATAACATAATTCTTGTCGGGATAGAACTTCATCAACTTCTCGACCGCAGCGCCAAAAAGGACTGTGCTCGAGGCTGTGGCATTATAAACGAGCGGATAGTCCTGTAGCGCTTGCCCGCTATAGAACGGCAGGACGAGCCGGATGCCATGCTCTCTGCAACGCTCTGCAACCGGCAAGATCTGGGTGACATCCTTGGGGCCGAAGATAATGTCCAGTTCGCTGAGATTGGGCAGCAGCGCCTCCACCTGAGCTGCCGTAGAACCGCAATCCCAGGCATGAATATCAAGATTGACGCCACTCTTCCGAACACTATCGGCAGCCATCAGCATGCCTCGGTAAAACTCCACCATATTCTTGTCGCTGAGCGGAAGCAAGACACCAACCTTCAGGTCGGGAATGGATGTGCGGATGACGGGAGCAGGCTCTGCAGGCTCTTCAGCCACCGGCGCATATTCGGGAAGCTGGGGCTTGCGGGGGAGAATCAGCAAGGTGCCTTTCTTTAGCTTTTTCTTCTTGGCGACATCAGGATTGGCAGCCCGAAGGTCGGGAACAGATATGCCGTGACCGGCTGCAATGCTCTCCCATGTCTCGCCCTTGACGACCTTATGCATGTCATCGAGCGTCGAAAGTATGCCTTGAGCGCATAAAAGCAGCGGCAAAAGGCAATAAAGGAGTATTAAAATTCGTTTCATTTATGCAAAGGTATAAAATAATTCATAAAACATGACTCATATTTCAAGGTTTTTTTGTATTTTTGCCCAAAATATGTATCGAATGAAGCGCATTTTATTCTTTTTCCTTGCTCTTTTGCCTCTCTTGGCATGGGCGCAGATACCAACAGTCGACCCTCTCGGCACTTATTATTCTGTTGACGAAAAAGGCGAAGAGATAACAGGCGACGTAAACGGACAGACCCTGAACAATCCTTTCCGCGTGGTGTTCACAGCAAACCCAACCGTCCCCGATGGCTTCAAGAGCCAGGTCTGGTACGAATGGACAATGTGGAAAACAGACGAGCCAAGCAACATTCTGGTACGTCGTAACGACGACAGCTTTGAATTCGACTTCACCGAAGCCGGCAGCTACACCGTACAGCTCAAAGCAATCTTCTATGGCGAAGATGGCGTGGAGGATTACGAATTCCCGCAAGAGGGAGAAGATGCAAAGTTCATCACCTTTACTCTGAGCAACAGCCAGTTGGATTTCCCCAACGGCATCTCGCCGAACGGCGACGACCGAAACGATGAGCTCAGACCCAAAGAGGGCTACAAAGGCATCATAAAGTTCCATGCAGCCATTTTCAACCGTTGGGGACAGAAACTTTATTCTTGGGACGAGGTACATGGTTGTTGGGACGGCAAGGTAGATGGCAAAGTCGTGCCTGATGGCGTTTATTTCCTTAACGTCTCTGCAAAGGGAAGCGACGGCATCGACTACAACATCAAGAAAGCCATCAACGTCATCTCCGGCTACAATAATGGCGAGAACGAAGGCGGCACCACAGAAGAATGACCTAAAAGGTGAAAAGGTGAAAAGATTAAAAAGCGAAAACGAACATCGCTCTTTAACCTCTTCACATTCCTACCTTTCCATCGAAGGCGCCCGCGTCCATAATCTAAAAAATATAGATGTAGAGATTCCGCGAGGCAGCCTTACCGTCATTACCGGTTTGAGCGGCAGCGGCAAGTCATCTTTGGCTTTCGATACCATTTATGCAGAGGGGCAACGTCGCTATATCGAAACCTTCAGCGCCTATGCACGCAACTTTCTTGGCGGAATGGAAAGGCCCGATGTCGATAAGATTACAGGCTTGAGCCCCGTCATAAGCATCGAGCAGAAGACCACCAACAAGAACCCTCGAAGCACGGTCGGCACAACAACCGAAATCTACGACTTCCTGCGTCTCCTTTATGCACGAACCGCCGAAGCATATTCTTATGTTAGCGGCGAAAAGATGGTGCGCTATACCGAAGAACAAATCCTTGGCTTGCTCCTGAGCGAATACCTTGGCAAACGCATCATCCTGCTTGCTCCGCTCGTCAAGAACCGCAAAGGACACTACAAGGAACTCTTTGAAACCATCCGACGCAAAGGCTATCTTTATGCTCGGATAGATGGCGAGATGCAGGAGGTGGTGCCGGACATGAAGCTCGACCGCTACCGCAACCATAGCATCGAGGTCGTCATCGACCGACTGAAAGTTCAAGACAAGGACGACAAACGTCTTGTCCAAAGCGTAGCAATTGCCATGAAGCAAGGCGAAGGCGAGATGCTCGTCTGCGATATCGACACCAATGATGTGCGGCATTACAGCAAGCATCTGATGTGCCCGACAAGCGGCATTTCATATCACGACCCTGCTCCTCACGACTTCTCGTTCAACAGTCCTCAAGGCGCTTGCCCGCGTTGCAAGGGATTGGGATTCGTGCATATTATCGACCGCAACAAGGTCATCCCCGACCCTGCCCTTTCGCTCAAGGACGGCGGCTTTGCTCCTCTCGGGAAAGCACGACAGGCAATGATCTTCTGGCAAGTGGAAGCCGTACTCGAAGAATATGGCTGCACGATAGACACACCGCTTGGCGAGGTTCCCGATGAAGCGGTTGACGAGATTTTGGAAGGCAGTCCTGAGCGTCTCCGCATTCCCGCAAGCAAAGCAAAGACCACAAATGATGTCTTTACGGAATTCGGAGGATTGGTCAAGTACATTGAGCAGATGAAAGATTCTGACTTGGGAACTGCGGCTCAGAAATGGGCAGAGCAATTCAGCGGCATCTGCGAATGTCCGGAATGCAAGGGCCAGCGATTGCGGAAAGAGTCGCTTCATTTCCTTCTCGACGGCAAGAACATCGCCGAAATCTCTGCCCTTGAACTCAGTCAGCTCTACGAATGGCTCGACGGTTTGGATGCCAGGATCAGCAAACGCCAGCAGGCTATTGCGGCAGAAATCACAAAGGAAATCAAGACAAGATTGAAGTTCCTGCTTGATGTGGGGCTCGACTATCTTTCACTTTCCCGTCCCTCGATGAGTCTTTCCGGCGGCGAGAGCCAGCGCATTCGCCTTGCAACACAGATCGGAAGCCAGCTGGTAGGTGTCCTCTACATTCTCGACGAACCAAGCATCGGCCTTCATCAGCGCGACAATATCAAGCTCATCCGTTCGCTCAAGGCACTTCGAGATGCAGGCAACACCGTGCTTGTCGTGGAGCACGACCGAGAGATGATGGAAAATGCCGACTACATCGTCGATATAGGTCCCCTTGCAGGTCGTCGGGGAGGAGAGGTCGTCTTCCAAGGAACCTACAAGGAAATGCTCACAAAAGACACGCTGACCAGCAAATACCTGAAGAACGAATTGACCATCGACCCACCTTCTGAATACAGAAAAGGCAACGGCCTTTCCTTGACGATAAAGGGCGCGAGCGGTCACAACCTTAAGAATATAGATGTGGAGATACCGCTTGGCAAACTCATTTGCATAACGGGTGTGAGTGGAAGCGGCAAGAGTTCGCTCATCAGCGAAACGCTCTACCCCATCCTCAGCAAGCATTTCTACCGTTCCCTTACAGAGCCTCTGCCCTATTCCTCCATTGAAGGATTGGAGAATATCGACAAAGTAATCAATGTCGACCAAAGTCCCTTGGGACGTACTCCACGCTCTAATCCGGCAACTTATACAGATGTCTTTACCGACATACGCAAGCTGTTCGTGGAACTTCCCGAGGCAAGGATTCGAGGTTACAAGCCCGGCCGATTCTCTTTCAATGTGAAAGGCGGCCGTTGCGAAACATGTGGCGGCAACGGTTACCGCACCATCGAGATGAACTTCCTGCCCGATGTCTTCGTGCCTTGCGAGGAATGCAGGGGGAAACGCTACAACAGAGAGACGCTCGAGGTGCGTTTCCGAGGCAAGAGCATCGCGGATGTCCTGGACATGACCATCAATCAGGCAGTCGAGTTCTTTCAGAATCAGCCCGCAATTCTCAATAAGATAAAGGTATTGCAGGAAGTGGGCTTGGGTTACATCAAACTCGGTCAGCCCAGCAACACCCTTTCCGGAGGCGAGAGTCAGCGCGTCAAGCTGGCTGCCGAACTTGCCCGAAGAGATACGGGCCGCACGCTCTATATCCTCGACGAACCCACCACGGGACTGCATTTCGAGGACATACGCGTCTTGCTCGAAGTGCTTGGCAAACTCGTAGATAAGGGCAACACCATTATAGTGATTGAGCACAACCCCGACATTATCCGCTCTGCCGACTGGATTATCGAGATGGGACCTGGCGGCGGACGCAGGGGCGGAGAGATTCTCTACTGCGGTATTCCAAAAGAAGAACACACAAAATGAGCCGATACACATTATTTATATTAGCACTTTTTGCGGTCATATCGTGTAGGGCTCAGAATCAAGACCTGGAGAATCTGCTGAAAAGGTACAGGAACAATCCAGCGATAGTGTACGAGGACCTGTTGGGCTCCTTCCACAAAAGCCCGAGTTTGAAGGTCTCGGAGAACTTCGACTTCAACGATTCGGTCTATCTCGTCAGGCATTTCATCGAAGAATACCAGCAGATAAAGGGTTACAAGAAACTGAAGCCGAGCAAGGTTCTCGACATTTCCAGCAACTTCTTCATGAAGATGGCACTGAACAAAGCCATCGCCATACGACTTTGGGAGTACGAAGACGGCTACAAGGATGCGGTAATTGAATTCGACGGATGCAGATACATCATCATTCACGTTGGCGGATTCTATAAGATTGAAGACCTAAGGGAGTTCATCAAGATAAGCCACCAGCCACATCAAGCTGCCAAAGGAAGCAAGGGTAAAGAGAAAAGATAACACGCTAAAATGCCAAACTAAGCACGTTAAGTTTGCAAACTAAGCACGTTATCTTTGAAAACATTCCTTGCCAAGTCTGCCTCGACGACTGCAAGCGCGATTTCTCCTCTTATTATTTGGCAGTTATCGCAATATTTCGTACTTTTGCAGCAAAAGTTTCAAGTCATGACACGCAAACAGCTATACGAGATTATCGAAATCGATGAAGGTACGAATGTGTGGAGCCATCTCTACGATGTCTTCATGTTTCTTACCATCATTTTGAGCGTGGTGCCCCTCATGTTCTGGGAACATCATCTCTATTTCACTTATCTTGAGGCCTTCACGACAACAGTCTTTATCATCGACTACATACTTCGATGGGTAACGGCCGACTACCGCTTGAAGCAAGGGAAACACTCGTTCGTGAGCTATCCCTACAGCTTCTGGGCGATTATCGACTTGCTTTCCATCCTGCCGAGCTTCCACATTCTGGGCAACAAGTTCAAGATTCTGCGTACCCTTCGCATGCTCAAGACCTTACGGCTGCTGAAGGCCTTGCGCTATTCCGAACAGGTCTTCATCTTCTTCGATGTGCTGAAGAAAGAAAGGAAGGTACTTGCGTCGGTCTTGTTCTTTGCAATGACCTACATTTTTGTGACGGCACTCGTGATGTTCAACTTCGAGCCTCGCGTCAATCCGTATACCGGAGAGGAGACATTTCGCTCGTTTCTCGATGCGCTATATTGGTCCACGGTAACGCTGACGACGGTAGGTTATGGCGACCTCACCCCGGCAACAGACCTGGGACGACTGATAAGCATGTTCTCGGCTATATTCGGCATAGCCGTCATCGCCCTACCTTCCGGCATCATCACGGCAAGCTATCTCGACGAGCTCCACAAGATTGAACGAAAGAAAGAAAAGGAAAAAGAGAGGCAGGCAAAGGCAAAGACGAATGCAGAAGCCACTAATCATGCGACGCCCAGTCCATGATGAGCCGATACGCTATTGAAGACGGGTCGGGGAGGAAAGGAAGATTGTCGCGTTTGTACCACCCGCCGTCGCTTAACTCAGCCTTTTGGAGTACGATTTCTCCCGAGAGATAGTCAGCCGTAAAGCCAACCATCAGGCCGCTCGGATAAGGCCAAGGCTGCGAGGCAAAGTAACGAATGTTTGTGATGCGAAGCTGCGTCTCTTCCCAGACTTCCCTTTGTACGCATTCTTCCAGCGTTTCGCCCGTTTCGACAAAGCCCGCCACGAGGCCGTAGTGACGGTCCCTAAAGTTATGGGCATGCACCATGAGAATCTCGTCGCCACGCGTCACACGAACGATAATGGCAGTCGCCAAACTCGGCCAAAGCTCCTTGCCGCATTCCTTACATTGCTTGCTGATTTCCGTTTGCCAGCGCATCTCGCCACCGCAAACGCCGCAGAACTTCGAGTTCTGATGGAAATAGACCAGCTCGGCACACTTTCCTGCGAGCTGATAGTCCTCGGCAGAAAGGATGTGGAACGTCTTTCGGAGCGGCATCATTTGCAGGTCGGGCCTATCCGTAACGGGATGGGATAACAAGCCGACAAGCAGTCCCCTCCCCGCTCCCCCTTTGGGGGAGTGCTTTAATACGGTTACTTCTTCCCAAGGTTTCAACTCGATGGGAGGCGTGTCGCCACAGGGTATTGTTCCTTCTTTGGTGAGAAGGATGTCGCCTTGGCAGAAGAGGAAGTACCTGCCCCCTCTCCGCTCCCCCTTTGGGGGAGTACTTTGGAGCGGCGAGGCGGCATTGAGGCACTCCCCCAAAGGGGGAGCAGGGAGGGGGCTGCACATTACAATCTCATCGACTTCTTTATCTCCTCGACCTTGGCCTTTGCCTTCTCTACGCAAGAAGCATAGCAGTTCGGGCAGCCCATCGTGTCCTTGATTTCGAGGTAGAACTTAATCTTGGGCTCTGTGCCGCTGGGACGGACGCTTACCTTCGTGCCGTCTTCGCAGAAGTACTGCAGCACGTTGCTTGTGGCTGGCATGTCGAGAGCCGTTTCCTTGCCTTCGCCGTCGCGTGCCTTGAGCGTCTTGAAGTCCTTGGCGAGCACAACCTTGCTGCCTGCAATCTCGGTGATGGGATTGTTGCGGAAGTCTTCCATCATGGCCTTTATCTCGTCGGCACCGCTCTTACCGGGCTTAACCACATTGATGGTGTGCTCGTAGCTAAAGCCGTACTCGAGGTAAATCTGCATCAAGAGGTCGTAGAGCGTCATGCCATTGTCGCGTGCCCAGGCTGCAATCTCGCAAATGAGGCAGATGCTGGCTGGAGCGTCCTTGTCGCGCACCTTGTCGAAGGGCAGGAAGCCGAAGCTTTCCTCGCCGCCGCCGATGTATTTCTGTTTGCCTTCGCTGATGGCAATCTCGCGTGCAATCCACTTGAAGCCCGTGTAGCAGTCGCGCAGCTCGATGTTGTTCTTCTGTGCCATCTTGGTGATGACCTCCGTCGTAACGATGGTTTTGACGAGGAAGTCCGTCGGCTTCAATTGACCGAGGGCTATCTTGTTCTTGATGATGTAGTAGCAGAACATCATGCAGGTCTGGTTGCCGTTGATGATGATCCATTCGCCTTTGTTGTCGCGGCAGACGATGGCGAGGCGGTCGGCGTCGGGGTCGGTGGCTACAACGAGGTCGGCATTGAGTTTGGTGCCAAGCTTCATGCCAAGGGTCATGGCCTCGGCATTCTCGGGATTGGGGCTGACCACGGTCGGGAAGTTGCCGTCCACAACCATCTGTTCGGGCACGACATGGATATTCTGGAAGCCCCAGCTGCGCAGGCAAAGCGGCACGATGACGCGACCTGTGCCGTGCATGGCGCTATAGACGATGTTGAGGTCTTTCTGGCGCAGGATGACGTCCTGGTCTATCATGGCTTCCTTGACGGCAGTCATGTAGTCGAAGTCCATCTCGCCGCCGATGATTTCGATGAGGTCGGGATTGCCCTCGAACTTAACGTCCTCGATGCGGACCTTGTTCACCTCGTCGATGATGCCGGTATCATGGGGAGCAATCACCTGAGCGCCGTCTTCCCAATAAGCCTTGTAGCCGTTATATTCCTTGGGGTTATGGCTGGCAGTCACGTTCACGCCTGCCTTTGCGCCAAGCTGACGGATGGCGAAGCTGACCTCGGGCGTCGGGCGGAGGCTCTCGAAGAGATAGACCTTGATGCCATTGGCCGAGAAGATGTTGGCAACCGTTTCAGCGAAGAGACGGCCATTGTTGCGGCAGTCGTGACCGACCACCACCGACAGTCCCTTCTGTCCGGGGAAAGCCTTGTTAATGTAATTTGCAAAGCCCTGAGTGGCCATGCCGACGATGTACTTGTTCATGCGGTTTGTGCCAGCGCCCATAATGCCGCGCAGACCGCCTGTTCCGAACTCCAGGTTCTGATAGAAAGCATCCACCAGAGCCGTCTTGTCCTCGTTCTTCATCATAGCGGAGATTTCCGCTTTGGTTTCTGCATCATAATAAGGCGAATCGAGCCACGCCTGGGCTTTTGCTTCGCATTCTTTGATAAGTTGTATGTCCATAACTTTTCGTTTTTTGTTATACATTATATATATTTGGGGACAAAGGTACAAATAAAAAGTGAATAATGAAAGACGAGAAGTGAAAAAATAAAAGAAAGAACAAAAAGAGAGCCGGAAAAGACTTCCGACTCTCTGAACTGTTTATGATTGTTATTTCATTTACTTCACCACGACCTTTTTGCCGACCTTGATGTAGTTGAAGGCCCTCATC
>JAEEGJ010006920.1_pt1 | contig 33328 bp, 23 predicted proteins | sample 8958761 | NCBI WGS metagenome assembly JAEEGJ01 (sample SAMN16246546, study PRJNA631951) | gut metagenome | biome: gut microbiome; feature: rumen; material: RS-attached | host: Bos | place: Iran: Karaj | collected 2018-10
CTCTTTTAATCCTTCTGGATTGGGTGAACCATATTTGCGTGACAATTCTGCAGTAGGACCGTAGGGGAGCAAGCCGGATGTGTGCGTCAGCAAATCCTGAATGCGGATGGTCACCTTCTCGCCACCATCCTTTGGCTGCCAATCTTGGAATCCTGGGATGTAACGGCTTACGGGATCCAACAGTCGCAGTTGGCCCGTCTCTATGAGTTTCATCACACACATTGCCGTTCCCATACTTTTGCTGCACGAAGCCATATCGAAGATGGTTTCCGTTGTCATCGCTTCCCTGGTGGGATATACCTGCCTGTTGCCGTATGCCTGAATGTAGGCCATCTTGCCGTGACGGACAACAGCCAGCACGGCACCAGGAATCTCCCCGGCATCTATCGAGGCTTGTATAGGAACATCGGCATTATGCAGTAGGGTAGAGCTCATTCCCACGGATTCAGGGCTGACCCGTTTCAGGGGTTGTCCCATGATGGGCAGTTGGAGACAAAGGATAAGAGAAAAGACAAAGAAACGGCTCATAGTGTTTTATGTGTTTGTGTTTTTATACTGATTACCATGCAAATATACAGTTTTCTCCCCAATATACACGTAAAACCGCGGGAGAAAGTTTCTCCCTTCATGTGAAAAAAGTTCCTTTTCCTACAGAAAAAAAACTCTAAAAGCACGTAATAAAACTATTTTCAAGCCTTGATAATTTATTTTCAAGCCGTGAAAATATATTTTCAAACCTTGGTTATATATTTTCAAGCTTTGAAAATAATTTTATCTGCCATAAAAGGACGTTTTTCCTCGCGTTCTTTTTTGTTTTTTATCCCGCAGAAATGAAAAATGCGGAAATTATTCACTCTTTACCTTTTTTATGTGAATTTGCCCCCTTCTTTTCATATAATACTCACGCTTGACAATAAAAATAAATGCTGATTTGTTTTGTGTTGTCCACACTTAATCATATCTTTACCCCCAGAAACCTAAAACCGACAACCAGAATGAGACAAACTAAACTAACAATCACTTTATTGTTTTTGGTATTGACCGTAAGGGCTTGGGCACAGAATGCTGTTGCCATTTATCAGACTGATGGCAATGTTACCAAGTTCGCGTTTACGGAAAAACCTGTGGTAACGTACAGCAACAACGAGTTGGTGCTGACCACAAGTAGTACGAGTGTACAATACCCCATATACCTATTGAAGAAGCTTGCCTTCGAGATCGAGTGGGATGTTGAAACTGCCATCGAAGAGGTAAAAGCTTCAGACGTGCGCTACAACTTCCGTGACGGTTCACTATACATCATTGGCGGTGAACCAGATTCCATGGTCACCCTGTATAATCTGAAGGGTATAAAAGTGTGTCAGTACCGTCTTGACGCCGAAGGCAAAACCGCCATCCCCCTGCAGACGCTGGGCAAGGACACATATATTGTTAAAGCTGGTAATCTATCCTTTAAATTCAGACAATCATGAAAAACGTATATAGTTCAAAGTTTAGAGTTAATAGTTTTTCGCGCCTCCTTGCGCTGCTATTATTCTTTGCTCTTCATTCTTCGTTCTTTACCCAAATAGTGTTGGCCGACGATGTCAGCGTAGAGCAGGCACTCCAGATTGCCAGTAACTTTGCAGCGTCCCCTTCTACACGTAATCTGTCCAAGCGGAAAGTACCTGTCCCAAAGGCTACACCCACATTGGCTTACGCACAACGCTCGCAGGTAGCGACATCGAACGATAATGTTTATGTTATTAACTTGGGTAGCGACCAGGGGTTTGTAATAATTTCGGGTGAAACAGGCACAGAGGACGAGGTGTTGGGTTATTGCGATCATGGTTCGTTTGATTACAACAATTGTCCCGTGCAGCTGAAAGATTTGCTTACTCAGTATTCAAATGAAGTAGATTCGCTTAGGCAAAATCCTGCATTGGCAGTACCTCGTAGAGTTTCCAGCTATCCCAGCTATATTGGCAACATCGTCGTTGGTCCGTTGCTCACCACAACCTGGAATCAATGGGGTCCCTACAACAATCTGTGTCCACAAGGCTGCCCGTCTGGTTGTGTACCCACGGCTGTTGCGCAGATAATGAACTACTGGAAGTGGCCCAAACAGTCAATAGGCATGTTAGATAACGGAGAAGACTTTTCCGGTCATGTTTATGACTGGGATAACATGTTGGATTCTTACAATGGCTATTATAACGAAGCACAGGCACAAGCAGTAGCTCAATTATTGGCTGATATAGGTAAGGCTATGGGTACTATTTACGCTCCGGAGGGAAGTCCTACAATTCCTGGGGATTATGCCTTAGTCAGAAATTTTGGTTATGAACCAGGGAATCATGTGTATACTAGTGCAACAGCTTCGCAATTGCTTGCTGAAATGAAAGCCGAACTGAATCAGAACCGTCCCATTCTCTACTCGGGAGGAGATTATACAACTACTGATGATGTTCATGCTTTGGTATGCGATGGTTATACCAGCTACGACTATTTCCACTTCAACTACGGGTGGGGCGGTTCGTACGACGGTTTCTACAAAAATGCAGCCATCAAGCTCTATGCAAAAAATGCCTGGATACTTGTGGGGCTACGTCCCTATGATGCCATCCATGAAATAAAAGATGGCATAGAATATGGTCTGATGAAAAACGGAACAGCCGAGATATTGGACTACACACCAGGTGAAACAGGCAGGGAGAACGGAGCGTTGGTAATTCCTGCCGAGATAACCTACCAGGGGACCACCTACCCAGTGACACGTATACGCCAATATTCATTTTCCTATAAAGGCCATTTTACAGAACTGACCATAGGTGACAACATCGAAGGCATCGATTTCTTTTCCTTCTTCGGTACAAAAATAGACAAATTGGTGTTGAGCGACAAGATGACTACCGTTCCTGATGAGTCTTTTGTGAACGCTGATGTCAAAAGCCTGACCATTGGCAGCAACATACGACGTATTGGCAATAAAGCATTCTATATGTGCAAACTGGAACAGGTAACGAGCAGAAGCCCAGCTTTTGAGGTTGGCGATGAAGCCTTTGCACTCACGAGACCCGACTGTGGCGACTGGTTAGGGTGTATCACCTCGTTGGGTACTTCGGCATTCTTTAATGCGTATTTTGCCCAGAACCCGTACTTTGCCAATCTGGAGACCATTGGGGAGAAGGTCTTTCTGGGTGCCCGGTTCGCTGATAATTACTGGTTCAAGATTCCTCCGAAGGTCAAGTCCATTGCCCCCACAGCTTTCACGGGTGCGATTACACCATACGGAAATTTGGAACGATTTGAAGTGGATGAGGCTAATCCATACTTCTCAGGTTTTGCCTATACCATTTACAACAAGAACCAGACCAGCCTCGTCCTTCTGGCTCCTGCCAATCAGCCTGGCGGTCTGATGGAGTTCCCAGAGAGCATGGTTAAGATGGAATATGGCAGCATTGTATCCAGGCCAGCTTCCTTTGGTAATTATTATTATGACGTGTTGATCCCCGCTACCGTCATCGATATGGAAGGAGCCTTCGTTAATTGTGAGACGATGGGCGACCTGACGTGCTTGGCAGTAACACCGCCTGTCATTACCGATGCCACATTCAATGACAACATTTTTGCGAATTCGCCCGACATTACACTCCATGTACCCGAAGGTACTGAGATGCTCTACGCTGATGCACCTGGTTGGCGACGGTTCGAGAACATTGTTGGTGACCAGGACTACAACCCGCTACCCGCTCAGAACCAGCAGTACTACATGGTGGTGAACAGCACCGATGATGAACAACAGCGTATCAGTTTGCCTATCAGTGAAATTACGAGCATGTCATTGAGCGATGATGGGCAGAACATCATCATCCAACGTAATGGTAACGAGGCCATAACCACGGAAGTTGCTGCCTTGGACAGCATTACGTGGATTCCAGGTTTTGTATTCGAGAATGCCGAAATCTTTGAGTTGAACGACTCTACTCTGACAGTGGATGCCCAAAAATGCTCAGTGCGCTTCGACGCAACAGTAATTGACGACGACGTACAACTCTGCGTACGCAATTCCATCCTGAAACCTAATGTTCTAGAAGGTGTGGTACGAGGTTTTGGCGTCGATTTGAGCCTATCTAACGGACAGCACGAACTGACCGGTACTGCCGACATTTCCTTCCCCGTATCTGTAGGATCTGACGAGAAAATCTGTGCCGCCTACTACAATACAAAGACAGGCGAGTGGGAACCTGTTTGTTTCAAATATGACCAGCAGTCAGGCCTTGTTACCATCACCACCAACCACCTGAGCTACTTTAGCATATTCTATGTAACAGATGAGCTCAGCAATAACGCCACATTGGACTTTTACGAGATGGCACCTGAACTCTATGCTATCAACGAAGCTACAAAGCTATTGTTAGACGTTGTGTCAAGCGATGATCCTGACGCAAAGATGGCCAGGGAGTTCAAGAACGATATGGGACTTTGGCAGAGCATAGGACTGGATGGGCTATGGAATATTGTACGTGGTGTAGGCGAGGCATTAGTTGACTTTCGTCCAGAAACCATCGACAATGCAGTTACCGCAATGGGCTATCTGGGAACTGCACTGAGCATCCTCGACGTAATAGGTGCCGACATTCAGGGCGATGACATCGGTGTGGCATCAGGGACACTGAAGACCATTCTAAACTACTCGACCGGACAAATTGCATCGGCTATCGGAACACCTATCATGACGGCATCAATGGGACTGGTTGCTTTCATCGGTATTGCACTGGAGAAGTTCGGTACGACAGTGGCACAACGCAAACACGACTTATTTAACGAAGCTTACCGCCATTTCTATACTAAGGAATTTGGTGGGCCGTGCTATCGGACTGCAAAAGACTGGTATCAATATTTCTATCCGGCTTTTGCAGAAGGCAAGATGAGCGCCAGCAAGCTGAATGCCTTTATCGAGCAGGCGGTACGTATGCACTGCAGCCAGTTCTGGGAAGCAAAGTATAATGCCCAATACGACTTATGTATGGGTGAAAAGGATGTGCAAATGGTTGGCGGCCACTATCCTTACCCAAGTGAAGCCTTGCAGCAACAAATCAGCGATGAGTATTTCGCAGAGCTCATGAACGGAACGTTGGTAAGCGTTATTACAGCCATCAAATACAACCTGAAGGTCGAGGCCGACAAGCGTTTCCGTAAGGCATTGTTAGGCATAGGAGAGGTTGTTAATACCAAGCTGATTATTCGTTTCATAGATTCTTCTTACCAAAAAGGTGAGACATCAAAATATGCTAACTGGTGGGTACGTCTTTCCGATTCGGAATATTTAGATAATGCCAAGCAATTCAAGCGCTACATCACCGAACGTGGAAGCGCCTCGATGTCGCTCACGATCTATTCACTGCTGCAGAACGGCTTGCAGAGCAACATCACACTCTCTGACCCTGATGGCAAGGACCAAAAGTCTTTCGCTTTCCAGATACCCCAGGGTAAATGTAAGATATTTGTGACCATTGATATTGACAAGGGTGGCGTAGAGATTGATACCCAGCCGCTGGAGAATTTGGAATTGGCCTATACGCCACAAGGACTTGAATGGGATGTGTATTTAGGTGATACTGGATATGAACAAGACTATCACCACGAGTCTCATGCAGTGGTAGCCCTTGACGGTTCGCTAAATAAACGTGCACGTTTCCAAAGGGAGATAGAACGTTTCTTCAACCAACATGACTTTATCACCGTGGATCAGCTGGGCAACGTGAAGATTGGAAATGACCTGACGGCAAAGTTCGAAAATGATGCATTGGAAGCAAAAGGGAAGTTTACTATCAACGTTAGCAATAACTACGTGGAGCAAACTATAGATCAGTTCATTCAGCGCTTTAACAGCAAAGCAACATCCTTGACTGAGCGTCTAAGTACAGGTTTTCTGCTGAAAGGCACTATCCAGCATCTGATAGAAGGCGAGTTTACTGTCACTCGTGCAAGCGTGGATAGTCAAGAATATACTGTAACCTATACGGGTAAAGGCAAATATTCCATCCTCGCCAATATCATTAAAAAGGTGACGGGGGTAGATGCTGATAATTTAGTTGTTCAGGGTAGTGAGCAATACATCAAATTCGACAATGTCATCAACGATCAGATTTCGCAGGATGGCAATGTAACACTAAAATATACCACAAGATTGGAATAACTTATCATTGGTCTATGACATGATTTGCTCTATGTTTGCTCTAGGACTTCTCATAGACCTCTCATAGCGCCCCCCCCCTCTACAAGGGCTCTGTGCAATGATTGCTTAGTATAATCCATAAAGTTAGGGGCATCTCTCGAAAAGAGGTGCCCCTGACATTTATTATAGCCCGTAGGCTTGGATTATACCTTATCTGATTATCACTTTTTTACGATTGATAATGTAGATACCGCTGGGCAAACCTGCTGTATTCCTTGCATTTTTCTTCACCAGAGTTCCGTTTATCGTATAGACGTTGAACATGCCGGTATCAACTGCAGGGGTCTCCTCGATAGCTGTGACGTTTTCTGTTGCAAAGGCAGTAGGACTCTGGGCCACCAGGCCAAAGAGTTCTATCTCGGCAATCTGGAATACCGTAGAAGATGCAGTCTTTCGATCCGTTACAACAAGGCGATAATGGCTGAATTTCTTGGATGTTGTAACATCATAGGTCTTCTTCTGGAAGCGTGAGCTGAACGACTGGTTGCTGCGTGTGTCGATAGTTTCCCAGTTTGTTCCGTTGCTTGAGCCTTCAAGACGCCAGTTCTTGGGGTCGCGACCGTCAAAGTCGTTAGCCGAAGTAATGGTGTAGCTGGTCAGGCGAGCACTCTGTGTGGAGTGGTAGGTCATCACAACTTCGTCAGAGACATTGATGAATGTACAGTACTTGGTGCTGGAAGTGTTGTCGAACAGCTTGGCGCCAGACTCATTGTTGTTCACAGGTGTGTGTGATACCTCATAGGTTCCGCCGTTGTCGGTAATGTCAACGATTACACCGTAGGTCTCAATCTTGATGGAGCTGGTGCGGTCGTTCCAGTCGTTGCCGACATAGGAGACATCGCTGGTGAATGCCTTGCTGTCATTGTTGAAGGTTGCGCCGTCATAGATGGTAACCTTGTAGCCGGTCTGTACCTTAATAGACGTGATATCGTTGTTGCGGATACCGTGTGCCTCAAGCTGAGCCTGAGTATAGGTGCCTTCGGGAAGCTGGACGGCATATCCGCCGTAGTTGATGTCCTGATAGAATGTAGCCACGGGCTGTGTGCCTGTTTCGCCTGTGCTGACGATGAGTTTCCATTGCTGACAGGCAGAGCCGTTGTTCTCCCATGTCTTAATCCATTCGCCTGAGTTGGTGGAAGCACCCGGAATCTCTACCACCTTGCCGCAATGACGGGCTACGAACTGATAGTAGTCATTGCCCTTGTCAACAAGGATGAACTGCTGATGACTGCCGTTGTTGTAGGGGTAGAGTAGTACCTGTGTGCTGTTGTCTGCAGACGCGTTGGCTACATCCAGACCTTTGCCGGGTGCGGCTGATGCCTGGATGGTGTAGATGCCTGCCTGCACCTCGTTGATAACCCATTGCTGATATACCTCGGCACCTTCGTCGTCCCACTGAACGATTGCTGTATTGTCTGCAGTGCTGTTGCCATTAAGGTCAAGGTACTTTCCACTGTTGCGGTTCTGGATCTTATAGACGCCGGACAGTCCTGTTGCTCCGTTTGGTGCGATGCGCAGTGAACTGATCTGGTCGTTCCAGTTGTTGCCGACGTAGGAGACATCGCCCGTGAAGACCGTTGATGTCCCGCCGAAGTTGTCGTCATAGAAGACTGTTACCTTGAATCCGGGCAGTACCTTCAGTGAGGAGATGTCGTCGTTCTGTATGCCGTAGGCTCTCAGCTGTGACAGGGTGTAGACACCCTCTGGCAGGCTGTAGCCGTAACCGCCGTAGTTTGCATCCTGGTAGAAAGTGGCCACGGGGTTGTTGCTCTGCTGACTGCCATCAGGACGGCGTACATTCATTACGGCACCCTCGTGCCAGTAGTAACCGTTGCTGCCGGGTGTGGCACCCATACCGCTGTGGTCGTCAGGGTTCAGTACGTCAAGGCTGAAATAGCCGTCGCACCATCCACCCCAACCCCAGTTGATGTGGAAGCATCCGTCATCGCGATAGCCGTCGCATACGAAGGCGTGTCCGCCTCCCCAGTTGACGTCGGAATAACCCTCTATCAGTACGGGACGGCCGTAGTACAACTCAGAGTAAACGGCGTTCACCCAACCAGAGCTGCTGTAGTTGTCCTTGTAGATCTCGTATATGTCATTAGGATAGCCGAAGTAATTCTTCAGGGCGTTGATGGCATTGGAGAAAGCAGCGCCTGATCCGCCTTCTGTGTAATGCATCAAGGCACCTTTGCCGACATAGTGCATCAGCTTGGCTACGGCATTGCCGCTGTTTGTGCCACTGTCACTGTTGCCGTAGCTGTTCTTCATTGCATTCCAGTCAAACGTTGTGCTTGGCAGTGTGCTGTAGCTAAGTCCGTCGTCGGTATAGCCGGGAATGCTGGTTGTTGAGCCTTCAGGCCAACGGTAGTAATACATTACCTGTGCAAAAGCTGTTGCGGTACAACCGGTATAGCAGCGTTGCCCGTTACGGAAAGGACAGTTGTCCCAATAGGGAGTTCCCTGATTCCATGTACTTGCCAGGAGCGGACCGATTGTCACTGTGGCCGTTGGCACCCCTTGAGTGGGAGCCGGGTCTCCGGGTGATGTGGGTGCAGCAGCAGGTGTGTCGCTAAGTGTGCTGATGCGGTCGGAAACCATTTGCAGCCACGACTTCATGTTCTCAGGCAGATTGTTTTCGTCGTAGTTGCCGCTCTCGGTGTAACCGATGATGCTGCGTGTCCGATCGTCGCCGGATACAATGACGAAACCGCCGTTTGCATCCATGTCGAACACATAGTAGGGGGAATCATCCTGTCCTTTCGCTCTGGGAGCTCTGTGGACTGAATTGTTTTGGGAACTGAGCGTGAAGCCTTTCTGAACTGCAAAGGCTGCCGCCTTCTTCTGTGCCTGTCCTCTGGTAATTGGCGCAGCATAAACACTCGTTGATGCCAGCATTAATGCCAGCAAAAGGTAAAAATGTTTAAGCATAAGGTTAAAAATTAATAATAGGTTATTAGTTAAGACGCTGGTTTTCGTCAGCGCTGTGGCAAAATTAGTTTTTATTTTATAACACTGTGTTTTGTTAGCATATTTTTAACATTATTTAATACTACAATGGTTATGATATCAAAAAAATGGTTGTTTTGTGGTTAGTTAGTAATACTTAATGTTTGAAAATATAGGTTGATTGCTTCTTTCTTCTCGTTGTCTCTACACTTTTAAAGTATTCCTCGTAATCGAGTACTTACTTTTTATCCTTTCAAACATTAACCAGAAAGGGTTGTTGGCTCACTTCGCTAAAAGGGAAGAAGTCCCTTGCAAAAAGGTCTCAAATGCCGTTGTTAAAGGTTGCGGGATAGGTTCTAAAGTTAAAACTACGTCGCAGTTTGTTAAAACCACGACGTAGATTGATAAATCCACGTCGTGGCTTGATATTTTATAAAGGGTTATGCTGACAAACGGATATTTAATTGTATATTTGCATTCAAATAACAAGGTATGACATCAGATATTATCACCATATTGGGTCCCACGGCATCGGGGAAAACCACTTTGGCAGCACATCTCGCTTCCCAATTGGGAAATGCTGAAATTATAAGTGCTGACAGCAGGCAGGTTTATAAAGGGATGGATGTAGGTACGGGAAAGGATTTGGCAGATTATCAGGTTAACGGTCAGCAGATTCCTTATCATCTGATTGATATTGCCGATGCGGGTGAGAAGTATAACCTCTTCCAGTACCAGCAGGATTTCTGGCATACATATTATAATATAATAGGTAGGGGTAATCTTCCCATTCTCTGTGGCGGAACAGGTCTGTATATTGAATCGGTGCTGAAAAGCTATAGAATGGTTCCTGTTCCTGAGAATGCTGCATTAAGAGATAAACTGGCAGCTTGTAGCCTTGAAGAATTGACAGAGATACTGAAGGGGTATAAGACGTTGCATAATACCACGGATGTAGATACTCCTAAGCGTGCTATCCGTGCCATAGAGATTCAGGAATACTACAGACAGAATAATATAGAGGAACGCGAATTTCCTCAAGTGAAAAGCCTGACAATAGGTGTTGATATAGATAGGGAGTTGCGTAGGCGAAAGATAACGGAACGACTGCATAAACGTCTGGAAGAAGAGAATATGGTGGGAGAGGTGCGTAAGCTGTTAGAGACTGTGGCTCCTGAAGACCTTATCTATTATGGCTTGGAATACAAATACTTGACTTTATATTGTATTGGGCAGTTGTCTTATGATGAGATGATACGCCAACTGGAGATTGCCATTCATCAGTTTGCAAAACGTCAGATGACTTGGTTCAGGGGAATGGAACGGAGAGGTATACAGATTCATTGGATAGATGCAATGCTACCCATGGAAGAAAAAATACAAAGAATCAGGGAATTGATGCAGAATGATTAACCTATTTCGGAAGTCTTGCGGAGGGCTTCCTCGTTGATAATCTTAATCTTACGTCCGTCAATGGCAATCATCTTTTCCTGAGCAAAAAGGCTTAGGGTACGGATGGCGTTGCTGGTAGTCATGTTGCTAAGGTTTGCCATGTCTTCTCGACTAAGATAGATGCTAAGCGTGCATCCGTCTTCTTCTACGCCGTAGTTTTCTTTCAGGAAGAGAATGCTTTCTGCTAGGCGTCCACGAATGTGTTTCTGGGTGAGATTAACCGTCCGCTCATCGCTTTTACCTAAAGCTTTGGCAAGTTTGCGGATAAAGAAGTTGCAGAGGTGCGCGTTTCTTTCTGCAATGGAGAAAATCAGACGCATAGGAATGATGGCAATAGTAGATGCTTCGAATGCCGCAGCTCCGGTTACGTATTTCTCTTCGGAAAAAGCTGCACGGTATCCAAAGTATTCCACAGGTCGCACAACTCGTACGATCTGGTTTCTGCCTCCAACGCCTTCCTTGTAGATTTTTACCTTACCATCTAAAAGGCAAAGCAAATTGCATGGTTCATCTCCTTCGCTGTAGATAGTTACGTTTTTCTGAAAAGTGCGAACAACCATGTGCATCGCCACTTGTCTTTTTTCTTCTACAGTCAAGGTTACTGCTAATTCGGACAGACTTTCTAAAACCTCTTCGTTATCAAACATTAACTAATACCAAATTCTGCTTTGTCGTGTGCAAAGGTATCCAAAAAAACACGCTTTTCCAAACAATCTATATCAAATTTGATATGAATTCCTTGTAAATTGGCTTCGCGGCACAAAAAAATGCTAATGTTCGTTGCTCGTGTGGAAAAAAATAACTAATTTTGAGGTCATAGATAAGTCAAATATAACAAAAACTAACATATTTAACATTAACCAGGCTTTTACTATAACAACAATTTATGAGTTATTTACGATTCGATAAGACTTTGATGACAAACTTGGCAGAGTCTCTGCCCAAGGAGGTTCTTAGGTCAAACCGTTCGGGAGCCTATTCTTGCACAACCATAGTTGATTGTAATACACGCAAGTATCATGGTTTGTTAGTGGTGCCCGTACCAGAATTGGATGATGAGAACCATGTCCTGTTGTCTTCACTTGATGCTACCGTTATTCAGCATGGAGCAGAATTTAATCTTGGTCTGCATAAATACAGGGGAGACAATTTCAGTCCTCGTGGACATAAATATATACGTGAGTTTGATTCTTTGCAGGTTCCTACTACCATTTATAGGGTGGGGGGCGTTGTCTTGAAGCGTGAACAGATGTTCCAGCACTTCGAGAACCGTATCATTATCAGATATTCTTTGTTGGATGCACATAGTCAGACAACGCTTCGTCTTCAGCCCTTCTTGGCTTTCCGTAGTGTGCGGGAGTTTACTCATGAAAATGATAAGGTAAACAGGGATTATCAGTTAGTACAGAACGGAATAAAAACTTGTATGTACGAAGGTTATCCAGATTTGTATATGCAATGTAATAAGGAGAACAAATTCGTCTTCCGCCCGGACTGGTATAGAGGCTTGGAATATCCCAAGGAGCAGGAACGTGGTTACGCAAGTGATGAGGATCTGTATGTGCCTGGCTATTTTGAGTTTACCATCGGAAAGGGCGAAAGCGTTGTCTTTGCAGCAGGTCTGGAAGAAGTGGATGTCAATAAATTGGCGGAATTAGCAGATTATGAACTGAATGTCCGTACTCCACGCGACAATTTCTATAATACCTTGGTAAATAGTGCCCACCAGTTTTTCGTTCATCGAGAAAACGAAGATTATGTCTTGGCTGGCTATCCTTGGTTTAAATGTCGTGCCAGGGATATGTTTATCTCGCTGCCAGGTCTTACGCTTACCAATAACGAAGTTAAGAAGTTTGAGGATGTAATGGTGACTGCCGAGAAGGCTATTCGTGAATTTATGGCAGGACAGCCTTTAAGTGTAGGCGTAACGGAGATAGAACATCCCGATGTTCTTCTGTGGGCTATATGGTGTATACAGCAGTATAGCAATATCGTCTCGATGGAGAAATGCGAAGAGAAATACGGTCATCTTCTTTGGGATATTATGGAATGGTTGCGAAACGGTAATCATCCGAATCTTCAGGTAAAGGAGAATGGGCTGATTTATAGCGAGGGACGCGATAAAGCTATAACATGGATGAATAGTTCGGCCAATGGGAAACCTATTGTTCCACGTACAGGTTATATCGTGGAATTCAATGCCCTTTGGTATAATGCATTACGTTTCTGTACTGAGCTCTGTAAACATGTCAAGAATGAGTACTTTACGGAAGTTCTTGAAAGTGCGGCAGATCAGTGCGAAAACAGTTTTGCACCGATGTTCTATAATGAATATGGATATTTGTGCGACTATTGCGTGGATGGCTATCGTAATTATGATGTCAGACCGAATATGGTCTTTGCCGTTGCACTGGATTATTCTCCTCTTGACAAGAAACAACAGAAGTCGGTTCTTGACTATTGTACCAAAGAACTGAGTACTCCAAAGGGTCTTAGGTCTTTGTCGCCTAAGAGTCGGGGCTATAATCCTATGTATGTAGGGCCTCAGGTACAGCGTGATTATGCATACCATCAGGGAACTGCCTGGCCGTGGCTAGCGGGATTCTATATGGAGGCGTGTCTGAATGTATATAATGTGAGACGTCTCAGTTATGTTGATCGCCTGTTGGTTGGATACGAGGAAGAACTCTTCTATCATTGTATAGGTACAATACCTGAACTGTTTGATGGTAATCCGCCATTCCACGGACGTGGAGCAATCAGTTTTGCCATGAACGTATCAGGTATCATGCGTATAGTGAAGTTGTTGGATAAGTATAATGATGCGTAATAAGAAGGAGGAACAGTAAAATGAAAGTGTTGATGTTCGGATGGGAGTTTCCTCCTAAAATCTATGGAGGACTGGCAGTTGCATCTTATGGTATAACTAAGGGACTTAGCCTGCAGGGTGATGTGGAGACCACATTCTGTATGCCCAAGCCTACTGGCGAGGAGGAAAAATTCCTTAAGATTATTAATATGAGCCAGGTTCCCGTTGTATGGCGTGATGTTAATTATGATTGGATAAAGGACCGTTTTGTCGGTCATACAGCAGAAGATTATTATCGATTCCGTGATCATTTGTATGCCGATTTTAACTATTTGCAAGGTCTGGACGATTTAGGTTGTATCGGTTTTGCTGGAGGTTATCCGGGAAATCTTCATGAGGAGATTAACAATTTCTCAATCATTGCCGGTGTTCTGGCTCGTAGCGAGCAGTTTGATATGATACATGCCCATGATTGGCTTACCTATCCTGCGGGTGTCCATGCCAAGATGGTTAGTGGAAAGCCACTCTGCATTCATGTCCATGCCACAGACTTTGACCGTTCTCGGGGAAAGGTGAATCCTACGGTTTATAGCATCGAGAAGAACGGAATGGACCATGCTGACTGCATCATGTGTGTGAGTGAGCTTACGCGTCAGACGGTAATTAACCAGTATCATCAGGATCCGCGCAAGTGCGTGGCTATGCATAATGCAGTATATCCACTCTCGGAGGAGATTGCAAGTATTGTTCCACGCAAGAATCCTGACGAAAAGGTTGTAACGTATTTGGGTCGAATCACAATGCAAAAGGGCCCCGAGTACTTTATTGAGGCTGCTAAACGAGTTTTGGATCGAAGCCATAATATTCGATTCTGCTTTGCCGGAGGTGGAGATATGATGCATGCCATGATTGACCTGTCGGCAACATATGGAATAGCGGACCGTTGTCACTTCCCTGGTTTCTTGAGGGGAAGGCAAGTGTATGAGTGCTATAAGAGCTCGGATGTGTTTGTTATGCCCAGTGTAAGCGAACCCTTTGGTATTGCTCCATTGGAGGCCATGCAATGTGGTTGCCCCTGTATTATTTCTAAGCAGTCTGGATGTGGAGAAATCTTGTCTAATGTAGTAAAAGTGGACTACTGGGATATTGATGCTATGGCTAATGCTATCTATAGTATATGTACCAATGATGCCCTGCATGACTATTTGGCAGAAGAGGGTATGAAGGAGGTAGACCAGATTACATGGGAGAAGGTTGGCTTGCGGATCAGGGAGTGCTACAATCAGCTTATGACTAGAGGCTGGTTTGATAATGAAGAATATCTGCAGGCCGTCAAGGCTATAAACTAGAAGTTCCACTTAACTAATAATGTATAATAGATATGAAAACAATAAGTTTATATTTCGAGATACATCAGCCAATTCATCTGAAACGCTATCGTTTCTTTGATATAGGAACAGATCATTATTACTATGATGATTACGAGAATGAGAGAGTGACGCAGGAAACGGCCGAACGTAGCTATTTGCCTGCCTTGCGTACTTTGTTGGATATGACACTGCAGTATGGCAGGGGTTTCAAGGTTGCCTTCAGTATTAGTGGTGTTTCCCTTGAACAGTTGGAGCAGTATGCCCCTGAAGTGCTGGATGTCCTACAGCAACTGAATGAGACAGGGTGTGTGGAGTTCCTCGCAGAACCCTATAGTCATGGCTTGTCCTCTTTGGGGAATATTGAGAATTTCCAGGCTGAGTTGAAGCGTCAGGCAAAGAAGATTAAACAGTTGTTCGGACAGACACCTAAGGTGGTACGTAATAGTTCTCTGATTTACAATGATGAGATTGGTTCCATCGTATCTGAGATGGGATTCAAGGGTATGATGATTGAAGGTGCTAAGCACATCTTGGGGTGGAAGAGCCCTCATTACGTATACAGTTGTGCGCAGGATGCCCGTCTTTCTCTGCTGTTACGTGACTATAAGCTAAGCGATGATATCAGTCTTAGATTCAGTGATTCGTCATGGGCAGAGTATCCCTTAATGGCTGATAAGTATATAGGCTGGATTAAGGAACTTCCTCAGGAGGAAAATGTGGTTAATATCATGATGGAGTTGTCGGCTTTAGGTATATATCAACCATTAGAGAGCCATGTTCTTGATTTCTTGCGTGCCCTTCCTGCTATAGATCCTGAAGGTGTCAAGTTTGCGACTCCCAGTGAGGTTATTGCCAAAAACAAGCCAGTTGGACCCCTTGAGGTTGCTTATCCTGTAAGTTGGAACGATGAAGAGCGTGATACTAGCAGTATGTTGGGTAATAGTCTGCAGCGTGAAGCTTTCAATAAATTGTATGACGAGAAGATTGTGGGTCGAATCCTTGCATGTAGAGACCGCAGAATCCAACAAGACTGGGATCGTCTTCAGGCAACTGATAATTTCCGTTTCATGACAACTAAGAATAATGGAATTGGCATATATCGTGGTATTTACGAGAATGAATATGATGCCTTTACCAATTATATGAATATTTTGGGAGACTTCTTGAAACGTGTTAAGGATCTGTACTCAGATGCAGTAGAGAATGACGAGCTAAACAGTCTTTATACACAGATTGCCAACATGGGTAATGAACTTAATGTAAAGGAGAATGAGATAAGCCGTTTGCGTGCACGTCTCGAAAAATACGAGCCCAAGGAAGAAAGCAAGGATGATGAAGATGTCAAGCCAGTAAAAAAGGCGGCTTCCAAAAAGGCTACTACGTCAAAGAAGCCGATGGCCAAGAAAACTGTAAAGGAGAAAAAATAATTATTATACTAATACAATGCAAAGGGGCATCTCTGTCAGAGACGCCCCTTTGTCATATTTATAGGGAATAGATCATTTAAATCGGCTATATAGAATCTGCATCTTTATTGGATTGTTAGTGCCACCGACTAACTTGGTGCTACACATAGACATGTCATGTGTGATGCTTGCATATGTGGTGTTTCCGTATGCGTCAGTAGTCTTCACAACATTAACGGGTATTGCAACCATCTTGTTCCAGTTGGGATGTGCTGCTTCCCATTCTGTAGCGCTTTGTCCAGTTTCTTTCATCCCGTTAAGCTTTTCATAATGGCAGTATGTGATAAGTCTTCCCAGATTTTCAAATGTATAAGTGTTGAATGTCTTGTTGAATGTTGTGATGAATGAAGTCTGGCTGTTGGGTAGTTTTTTTTCCTTGAAGAAGGAAATCATGTCGTCTGCTCTTACCAACAAAACGTTTTCTGGAATATCTAATGTGTAATCGTTGTTTGTGCTGTTGTTGTACCTTGTTAATGTCAGCTCTGCCTTGCTAACGCTGTCTGTTTCATGGCCTGTGAAAATATCGTTTATTGGCAGTGTTATTTCGGTGCCAATGCCAGCAGGGCTTTTCAGGTAGGTGTAATTGTCTTCGTTTGCCAGATCTTGCAGATTGCTGTTTTTGAATTGCGTACTTTGTATTACCTCGGGGGTAGCAGCAAATCGGCATATACTACCATATGCACTATCGGGCTCTTCTTCATCGTAATAGGTGAAGAATAGATTTAGCGTGCAGACCTCTACATTCACCATTGTTCCTGTTCCGTTTTTAATCTTAAAGTAGAATCCGGGACATACTTTACGGATAAATGTATATGAATTCTTGTAGTACTCAGGGTGCTCGTAGTAAGTGTTCAGTAACTTTGTGCCGTATTCCTTGGGCAGAACAATACGGATGTTGTTGGTATAATTATCCCCTTCTCTGATATCTTCTGATACAGAATAGTCAATTGCCGTAAACACTTTTGTGGCAATGGGTTCTGTGCCGGCGTCAACAAAATCTTCCAAATCTGTATTAACATAGTAAATGCTATCTTCTTCGATGATTTTGTTATAACTTAAGGGGTAAACTTCCAACTTCATAGGATTGTTGGAATCGCCGAAGTATTCATCGTAATATAGACGTAACTCTATGGAGTCACATTCAACGGGGTCTTCTGCATGCGTCTTCTGACAATCGGGGAATAGAAGATGCCTGCTTGGGAACTTGTAGTTCTCGAAAGTGTGAAACTGTGCGGCAAAGTTTGCTTTGATGTCGGTATTTGTCTCAGGATCCTTTATGCTTCCAAGATAGTTGTATGTACTTTTGTATATAACAGAATCTAACAAAACAGATTTTGTAGAAACGTTATATATTGCATAAGAGTTAGCAATGCCATCAGAGTCCGGGAACATTCCAATGGAGTTGGTTGTTTCTGTACAGCTGACAAATAATATGGGTAATAGCAGAAACGCTAAATAATGTCTCATATGTGGTTATGTTTCTAATCTTCGTCTTCAGCGTTGTCGTTATCTTCTTTACCGGCACTCCAGATTTTGTCATAGAAGTTGGAGTAGGCAGTTGCGAAGTTCTCGGGCTTCTGTGCTGGCAGATAAGGAATGTCATGTTGTTTGATAAAGTCGCGGAACGAAGGATCTGGCTTGATAAGGCTTACACCGTCAGCGTACTTCATGCCAATCATATTCAACAACTGCGTGTTGTTGGTGGTATTCAGGCTTTCCCAATCTTCCGTTTTTGTGTTTTTAAATCTGATAATGCCGTCGAAGTTCTCGGGAAGGGGTGCTGTCAGGTTCTCTTCCGATGGAGTGAAGATGGTACGGCAGTCACGGAACGATGGCTCATCTGCATAAGCAGTCTTGATGTAGTAGGGTATGATGCTGCTCATCCAGCCCTGACAGTGGATAATCTCGGGTGTCCAACGCAGTTTCTTTACGGTTTCCAGAACGCCACGGGCATAGAACACGGCTCGTTCGGCATTGTCGGGATATTCTTCTTTCTGGTCATCCCTTGACATTCCTCGTTTGCCAAAGTAGTCATCGTTGTCGATAAAGTAAACCTGCATGCGTGAGGATGTAATGCTGGCCACCTTGATAATCAGGGGGTGATCTGTCTCGTCTATGATTAAGTTCATTCCACTAAGTCTAATGACTTCGTGCAACTGATTTCTTCGCTCGTTAATGATGCCCCACTTAGGCATAAAGGTTCTGATTTCACGACTCTTTTCCTGTATAGCCTGAGGTAACTCTCTGCCTATTTTGGTCATTGGCGAATCTGGCACATAAGGTGCAATTTCCTGTGTAATAAAGAGGATTTTCTTTGCTTTAGTCATTGTTCTTGAACTTTATCAAATGCAAAGATACGAAAAAAGAATGGTTTAAAAGCTATACACACGTGCTAATTTGCTTATTTTGGGAATATTTTATGCAAAATGTTTCTCTGTTTGCGTTTTTCTGTGTTATTTTGCATGAATTTTGATTGAGAAACAGAAGTTGAGATGTTGATAATTCATAAGATTTCGGAATTGCAGTCGCAGCTGCAAGCAGAACGTCAGAAAGGTCATACCATTGGCCTTGTACCCACGATGGGTGCTTTGCACGAAGGTCATGCTTCGCTTGTTAGACGTAGCGTCAGTGAGAATGATGTCACTGTTGTTAGTATTTTCCTGAACCCTACACAGTTTAATGATAAGGCAGATTTAGAGAGATACCCCAGAACATTGGAGGCCGATTGCCAGTTGCTAGAGAAATGTGGTGCCCAAATAGTTTTCGCCCCTTCTGTCGAGGAGATTTATCCTGAGCCTGACACTCGTTCCTTTAGCTATCCTCCCACGGATAGTGTTATGGAGGGGGCTATGCGTCCGGGGCACTTTAATGGTGTCTGCCAGATTGTTAGCAAGTTGTTCTCTTATACTGATCCCGACCGTGGTTATTTCGGCGAGAAGGATTACCAGCAGATAGCCGTTATCAAGCGCATGGTGGCAGATTTGGGCTTTAATCTACAGATTATTTCTTGTCCTGTCATACGCGAGGAGAGTGGCTTGGCTCGTAGTAGTCGTAACACCCTGCTTACTGCAGACGAGCGTGTGCTGGCTGCCAATATCTACAGAGTCATGAAGGAGAGTCTTGCGTTGAATGCCAGCGTTCAGCAAACTCACGACTATGTGGTTGATACCATCAATGCCATAGATGGTTTGGAGGTGCAGTATTTCAGTATTGTGGACGGAGATACGCTGGCGGATGTCAGCTATTGGGATGAGTCAGATAGTATTGTTGGATGTATTACAGTATTTTGTGGGTCTAAGCCAATACGCTTGATAGACCATATTCGATACAAGTAAAGCATTATGATGATAGAAGTATTAAAATCCAAGTTGCATTGCGTAACTGTCACCGAGGCGAACCTCAATTACATGGGCAGCATAACCATTGACGAGGACTTGATGGATGCTGCAGGGTTGATTGCCGGTGAGAAGGTGCAGGTTGTGGATAATAATAATGGAGAGCGTTTAGAGACGTATGTTATTAAGGGCGATCGCGGTTCAGGCTGTATTTGTCTGAATGGTGCCGCTGCCAGAAAGGTGCAGGTAGGGGATACTGTTATCATTATCTCTTATGCATTGATGGATTTCGAGGAAGCTAAGTCTTTTTCGCCCAAAGTGATATTTCCGGAGAATAATAAACTAAGTTAGTACACTAATTTAAAAAATCTAAGTCTTATGAAGAAAGGTTTTAAGTTTGCTTTGATTCTGGCATTGCTCAGCATGCCAGTAGTATGCAGTGCCCAGAGTGATGACATGGTCAAGAACAAGGCATTGAGTGCTCAGTATAAGAGCGATATTACTATTGTAAATCACGAGCTGAAGGCTCTTAAAGCTAAGGTAAAGGCCAATCCATCAGACGTGAATCTGAACGTGGAGTTGGAGAAGAAGAAAGTTGAACTGAAGGACCTTAAGGGAAAGAAGAAGATTGTTGACGAGGCTATCAAGGCTGAGAAGGCTTCCCTGAAGGCTGCTAAGGCTGCTGAGAAGGCAAGACTGAAGCATGCCAAGGCTGCTGAGAAGGCACAGAAGTTGCATACTCCTGCCGTTCAGTAATCTTACTTATGGAAATAAAAAAAAACCTCTTGCATTTCTGTAGGAGGTTTTTTGGTTTTGTTATAGAATTGACTGTTTTTATTCTTCGCATAATTCTGTAAGAATGCCGCAGGTGCTCTTGGGGTGAAGGAATGCAATGTGCAAACCGTCTGCACCCTTTCGTGGGGCCTTGTCAATCAGGCGGATGCCCTTTCCGTCGCACATGGCTAGTGCTTCAGAAACACCGTCTTCAACTTTGAAGGCAACATGGTGGATACCACGGCCGCCATTGTCCAGAAACTTCTGAACAGTGCTCTCGGGGCAAGTGGGCTCCAACAACTCCAGCTTAACCTCTCCAACCTTCAGGAAGGCGGTCTTTACCTTTTGGTCTTCTACGACTTCTGTCTTGTAAACCTCCAGGCCCAGCACGTCCTGGAAGTAGGGCAGTACCTCATCGATGCTCTGTACTGCAATTCCTAAATGCTCAATGCGTGAAATTTTCATTTCTGTAATAGTTTATAATGTTGTTGTTTTAGTTATTTCCTCACAAAGATATATCTTTTTTGCCTCGCAGCAAAGATTTGCATACACTTTTTCAGAATTCCACCTGCACGCGTGCATTAATCATTCTGCCTGTCAGGTAATTGGGTACTGCATACTGGTGGTTCGTAACGTCTGTTACCCAGTAGTATCCGCTTACGTTGTTGAATCCAAAGAGGTTTAGACAGTCCAATCCCAGCCATACATTTCTTACGATGTTGCGGCGCATGTGGCGATCCTCGTTATCAATTAGGCGGTAGTTCATGCCCACATCCACACGTTTGTACGAGGTGGCGCGAAAGACGTTCTTTTCTAGTCCTGTGTGCGGAGGACCGAAGGGCAGGCCGTCGGCAAAGGTTCCCTTCAGGTTCATCTTCCACTTGGTACTGCCGGGGAAGTAGTCGCTGAAGAAGAAGTTGATGTTGTAGCGCTGGTCTGTAGGCTGTGGAATCTTCTTGCCGTTTAGGTTCATGGATGCCTTCATTAGTCCGAAGCTTATCCACGAATCGTTGCCTGGGATGAATTCTCCGTACAGTTTGAAATCCACTCCGGCCACGAAACCGCTGGCGCAGTTGTTTCCGTAGTAAACAATCTTCACATTGTCAACGTTATAGGGGTTCAGGTTGCTCTGTGCCTTGTAGTAAAGTTCTGTCGTGAATTTGAAGAGGCGTTCCTTCAGTTTGAACTTGTATTCCATGCCAGCTACCACTTGGAACGAGCGCTGCGACTTTATGTCCCTGTTCAGCTCTACAATGGTATTGCCGTTAGTCGTGATGGTGTCACGTAGTTCCTTGTAGAACGGACGCTGGTAGTAAAGACCCATGGCCAGGCGGAAGGTCAGGTTGTCGTTAGCGGCAGGAACAAATCCCAGACATACACGGGGACTGAAGAGCCATTCCTTATTCCAATTCCAGTAGCTTAGTCGTGCACCGTAATTTACGCTCAGAATGCCTACCTTGCTTTCTGTTCTGTAAGTGTCCTGGGCATAGAACTCCATGTGGTTGGAACTGATGCTGTTGATGCTCTTCAGGTTGTAGATAATTTCCAGGTTGTTTCCCGTGTGGGGGATGCTGTATCCGCTACTGTCGCGATATTCCCATTCGCGGGTGTTCTCTTCTATACTCTCGTGGCGCCAGCTTAGTCCTGTCTGCAGTTTGTGATTTTTGAACTGAGCATCGTAGGTGGCTTTCAGGGTCACGGAGTTGCTTTTTAGGGTGTTACGAGCATGCTCCATGTAGGTTCCTACGCCCAATTGGTCGTCCGTGTTCGTTTCGTTCAGCCAATACTGACCCTGAATGTCGTAGGTTACACGTTCGCGGGTGCTGAAGCCCGTGAAGGATAGGCCTAAAGATTGTTTCTCCTTCAGTTTTCTCGTTACCTTCATTGTTCCGAAGAGGGTATTGAAGCGGTCTTCCTCCTTGCCGTCGAAGTAGACTTTGAAGTGTCTAACGTTATCCATTGTACCGAAGTTGGTCTCCCTGTCCTTGGGTGCAAAATTGTAGTTATTGCGGCTGATGTAGGCAATGGCGTCAAAGGTCCACATGTTAGATGGCATCCAACTTAGGTATGCCTGATAGTCAATGAAGTTGGGTTTGTACTCGCCCTTGGTTTCCAGACTGCCCAGCATGTACTGGTTGGTCTTGTATCGTAGTCCGTTGCTGAAGGAGAATTTGTTATTGCCGTAGCCTGCGTATGTGTTCACACCTAAGAGACTGGCCTGCACGCTCCCCTCCAATTTGGTAGGGCGGGCATAGGTAATGTCCAGTACACTACTCATTTTGTCACCATATTTGGCTTCAAATCCCCCTGCACTGAAGTTTATCTTCTCCACCATGTCGCTATTGATGATGGAGAGCCCTTCTTGCTGGCCGCTGCTTATCAGTAGGGGACGATAAACTTCTACACCATTTATGTAGACGCAATTCTCATCGAACGATCCGCCTCTTACGTTGTATTGGCTACTCAGCTCGTTATGCGTGCTTACGCCAGCCTGTGTGGCTACCAACTCCTCTACAGCATTGCCTGTGGTGCTGGGCAGACGCTTTAACTCCTTTTTGTTCAGTACTTGAGTGGTAGTCATTTCGCGTCGGGTGTCAGAGACTGTAACCTCGCTTAATAGTTGACCATCCTCGTGCATGGTAATGTTTAATGTCAGATTACCTTTAGGTCTTTTCAAAACCCTGCGTCGTGTAACGTAGCCAATCATGCTGTAGGTGACTACAACGCTGTCAGCCGTATGGAAGGAGAGACTATATTGGCCTTGGAGGTTTGCTGTTGTGGCAGCGGCCTGTCCTTCAATTCTGATAATGCACAAGGAGACGGGCTCTTGTTTGTCGTCAACAACTCGTCCTTTCAGGTGAACACTGGCTGTGTCAGTCTGTTGCTCTTGGCAAAATGCTCCTGTAGAGAATAGGAAGCATGTAAATATAATAATGTATAGATGTTTCATTAAATTAATAACGAAAGAAAAGGCCTTTTTTGTATATTCATAGTCATATTTTTGCAACAAAAGTCGTATCTTTGTCCAATAAAACAGATTGAGATATGGAAAGTTTCTGCGAATTGATAGGTAAGCGTCGTTCAATACGTAAGTTTACCCCAGAGAAATTAGACCCAGAGGAAGTCCGACTTTTATTGCGAGCAGGCCTAATCTCGCCCAGTAGCAAAGGTACCCATAGCTACGAGTTTGTAGTGGTTGAAGATCCTCAGATGCTGCAGGCTCTCAGCCAGTGTAAGGCACAGGGTGCTGACTTTTTGGCTGAGGCTCCTTTAGCCATTGTTGTTCTGGCAGATCCTGCTATCAGTGATGTTTGGATTGAGGATGCCTCCGTGGCTGCTACCCATATTCTGTTACAGGCCGAGGATTTAGGACTCGGAGCTTGTTGGATTCAGGTTCGCGAGCGTTATACGGCTGATGAGCGTAATGCAGCCTCTATCGTATGCTCCCTGCTGAATATCCCAGAGGAGAGAGGTGTTGTCTGTATTATTGCAGTCGGGCATAAGGGCATGGAGCGTAAACCCCAGAACGAGGAAAAACTGAAGTGGGAACGTGTTCATATAGCACAGTACTGATTGGCAACGGCAATGTAGCCTCTCATTTAGGCTTGGCGTTAGAGCAGGCAGGACATCGGGTGGTCCGTGTTGGCGGGCGCAACCGTACTGTTCCCATTCCTCGGGATGCCGATCTATATGTTATTGCTGTTACGGACAGCGCTATAGCCAGTGTCGCTGCCGAGATAGGCGATGTTCCTGGGTTGGTGGTTCATACTGCTGGCAGTGTCCCTATGAGCGTACTTCCTCAGCATCGCAAGGGCGTGTTATATCCTTTGCAGACTTTCACCATGGGACGTCCCGTGGACATGCGCTCCGTTCCTCTTTTTGTCGAGAGCGAGGGTGGGGAAGAGCTCCTGCTTCATGTGGCATCCCAGCTTAGTGACACAGTCATCCCGATGGATTCGGAACGTCGTCGTTACCTTCATCTGGCAGCTGTCTTTTGTAACAACTTCACCAACCATATGTATCGTATTACCGAGGAGTTGTTATCCCAGCATGATATCCCTTTCGAAGTTATGCTCCCCATTATTGACGAGACGGCTCGAAAGGTACATAGCCTTACGCCCGCTCAGGCACAGACGGGCCCTGCTGTTCGTTGGAACCAGGGCGTGATGGAGGCGCAGCAGAACCTCTTGGAGCGTGACGACCTCAGGCAACTGTATCAGATAATCAGCAAAAGTATACACCATGATAAACTACAATCTCAGCAAGATTAAGGCTTTGGCATTTGATGTGGACGGTGTGTTGAGCCTTCAGACTGTCAGCATGCAGCCCGATGGAATGCCTCAGCGCACTGTCAACATAAAAGATAGCTATGCTCTTCAGTTGGCTGTCAAGAGTTGTTTAAAAGTGGCCGTTATTACAGGTGCTACCGTTTCTTCTGTCAGAAAACGTTATGAGGGTTTGGGACTTCAGGATGTATATATTGGTTGTTCCCGTAAGATTGATACCTATCGGCGGTTTCTTGCCAAGTACGACTTACAGGACGAAGAGGTCTTATATATGGGTGATGATATCCCTGATTATGAGATCCTTCAGTCATGTGGCCTTCCTTGTTGTCCTGCTGATGCCGCCAAGGAGATACGTGACATCTGTACCTATGTCAGTCCTCTTTGTGGTGGCTATGGCTGTGTTCGTGACGTTATAGAACAAGTCCTTTCAGCCCAAGGCAAATGGATGTCAGGTGAGCATGCCTTTGCTTGGTAATCAACTATATTTTGTGCCAAGGATGTTGGTGTGGCAGTAGAAACGTGAGTGGGCTTACTGTCGCTCGTTGATGGTAAAGGTAACGGAACCTTTGGAGCCACCGCTTATAGCACCAGAGTATGAGTGTATGCTACCTGATATGCCGGTAGAACTTTCGTAAGTACCTCCGTCTGATACTTGAATGCCATTGCCGCTGTAGTTGAACTCTGCATTAAATGATAATGTTGCTCTGCCTAATGCGTTGGTTGGAATCTTGATTTCTACAGTGGGATCTACGCCACCGTAGTAGTCGTAGTTGGTCTGGAGAGTTCTCGTAAAGAAAAGAGAATCTGCTTTGTAGGTGCCGTCCTCTTTCTGAATAGTGGCTCTTGCTGACCAGTTGTAGGTGCAGGCATTGATAAGATGTCCCTTCTCATCTTGCAGGGCAGTAACAGTAATGACGTCGCCTGCATGAATGCCAGTCTTAGGATTAATGTTCTGTCCGTTACATGTAAACTGGAATCCTTTCCATGTGGGAGGATAGGACGAATAGTCATTCTTTTTACATGAAGCCATTGTGAACAGTAAGCCTAAAACGGCAAGGAATAATGAATAGTGTCTCATATTTTAATGTTTAATTTCTTCAGTTCTGTGTATAGTCGTTGAACAGGTAATCCCATCACATTGAAGTAGGATCCTTCAAGTCTGGTGACTCCTACATATCCTATCCACTCTTGAATGCCATAGGCTCCAGCCTTGTCTAGTGGATGGTAGTTCTGTATGTAATAGTCTATCTCCTGCTCTGTTAATGTGGCAAATGTGACGTTGCTGGTGCATGAGAAGGTGTGTGACCACTTTGTTGTGGTAAGCGTAACGCCTGTTATTACCTGATGGGTACGTCCTGAAAGTTTTCTGAGCATTAGACGAGCTTCGGCATCGTCTTTGGGCTTGCCCAGAATTTCATTGTCAAGGCAAACTATAGTGTCAGCTGTTATCAGTAGTTCGGAATCAGTAAGCGCATAGGCACGGGCTTTCTGCTGACTGATATATTGGGGTACCTCTGCCGCATCCATCTGGGCAGGGTAGGATTCGTCTATGCCTGAAATAATCCTTACCTCGTAGGGGAGTCCTAAACCAGCAAGCAACTCGCGCCGTCTGGGTGAGTTGCTTGCCAATATAATATTATAATTTTCCGTAGTAGTCTCCTTTTTATTAGTTAACGCCAACCTTCAGCCCATTGATGACATAGATGCCACGTGGAAGGGTCTTCATTGCCTTGCTGATGTTTGTTTTTGGAAGTACCACAGCACCCTGTGTGTTGTAAATGTCAACCACAGCATCTTTTGCCTTCAGATCCTTAATGCATGTCTCTTCACCAGCAAGGTCTGTAATGTGTTTGATCTCAAGTGTCTGTGCTGTTGCACTCTGACTGTCCCAAGTAAATCCACAGCGTGTAGGCAGGAAGGTCTTGTCGCCTGTAGTGCGGATAAGTATGCTCTGAAGTTCATCAGCATCCTGCATGGCAGGGATACCATAACGACCGGCAACCTGAACACTTTCCCAACTACTTCCAAAGGTAATCTGATTGCCTTCGGCATCAGTCTTGGTGATGCATTTGAGAGCTTTGTCGACGGCTGAGGCATCAGTGCTCTTGGCGCGTAAAGTCTGTACGGTGGGAGAATAAATAAGGTAGGGAACACCTGCCTCTATACCTTCAGATGTGCAATCCAGGAAATACATGTTTAGGGTGCTTCCCTCCTGGCCGATTGAGATAAGACGCTCTACCTGAACATCCTTTGCTGCTGCCTGCAACTGAGCGGCTGTAAGACTCATGGGAAGACAGATGGTGTTGTAACCGGCAAACAAAGTGCGGTTAATCTGTACAGGTTGTTCGTTATCAAGCAGGCTTACATTCAGGGTCTCTCCAACTGTGTATAAGTTTTTAACTCTGTTCTGTGCAAAAGCTTGTGAACAGAAGGCAGCAGTTGCCACCAAAGCGAGTGTAAAATGCTTCATATCTCTTGTTTTTTTTGATTTACGACTGCAATATTACAAATTCTCTCTGGAATAACAAAAAGTTATTCCCTCTTTTTGTCCGTATTTAACATCTTTAAAATTATTCCTGATTCTCCAACGCCTGAATATTTGAGACGTGAAGGAAAATGTAGGAGCGCATGATATGGATGGCCTGCTTGTTGGTACCACCCAGTGGAATGATAAGGTCGGCATAGCGCTTCGTAGGCTCTATAAATTCCTGATGCATGGGCTTCAAAACTTCACGGTAACGGTCAATCACCATCTGAGCGGTGCGTCCGCGTTCTATAACGTCACGCTGGATTACACGAATGAGACGCTCGTCGGGGTCGGCATCAACAAAGATCTTCAGATCCATAAGGTCGCGCAACTCTTTTTTCCATAATGCCATAATGCCCTCAATGATAATCACCTCGCAGGGCTCAATGTGTATGGTTTCAGGAAGTCTGTTGCTTATCAGGTAGCTATAGGTCGGTTGCTCTATGCTTTTATGTTCGCGTAGGGCCTGAATCTGCTGGGTAAGCAACTTCCAGTCAAAGGCATTGGGGTGGTCGAAGTTAATCTTCTTACGCTCCTCCATACTAAGATGTGAGGTGTCATTGTAGTAAGAGTCCAATGGTATTACGGCAACCTTATCTGTTGGTAAGGCGTCCATGATTTTCTTTACTACTGTGGTTTTTCCTGATCCGGTTCCTCCGGCTATTCCTATGATATACATATTGGTAAAGTTTAAAAGTTTATTGGCTTAGTTGCTTAATAGCTTAGTTGCTTGTTGGGTTTTTGTTCTCCCTCCCTCGGGAGGGATGGGGAGGGGTTTTTCTTTTTTGTCTTCGTTTTTTGCCTTCTGAATGCTTCTTTCCAGTTGTTAAAATCTCGTTTGAACTGAATACCCAATCCTTGGGTGGTGAGAGATGACTGTACGAAGTATCTGTCGTTGGTCTGGTTATATGCCTTCAGCGAGAAGTCGCCGTTGCGGGTGAGGATATATTGTATATCGAAGTCGCCAATAAAGTTGTTGGTGCTATAATAGCTCTCGCGATAACCGAAATTTCCGTTTATCAGGAGCCTGTTGTTCAGCATCCTTCCACTTAGCATACCTTCAACATCCAGTTTGTCCCAACCAGTCTCTCCTGTACGCAGGTTGGTGCCGAAGGTCCAGTTGTTAGAGCCTACGGCATTAGAAAGAATCTGGTTGAACTGGCTGCTTAGGGTACTACTCAGGAACGAATTGATGGCCATGCTGCTTTGTCCGCTGGCACCTTTATCCTGATATTGGGCTCCGTAGCTGTAGAAGCGTCCTATGCCCAATAGGTAGATTACCTGCATGTTACGTTCCTCCTCAGTGTTCACCATCGAGCGTACCATTTTCTTTTCGTCCTCATTGGCATTGGGCAGGTCAAAATCGAAGGTTACTACAGGCTGTCCGGCTAGTCCGCCAATGTTCATGATGCAGTCTACTCTGGTGTTGGCCAAGCCTAGGCTTGAGGTAGAGAGGTCATCAAGGGATACGTTGGGGACGGTGTAGTTGGCTTTCAGATTCAGAGATGCCTGCATGGGATCTCCGCCAAAGACTATTGTTCCGTCGCGTTGGAATTGGAAATCCTTGCGTATAACATCCTGCACGGACATCTTGTATGTACCATTGTCAACCCTGAAGGTGCCGTACATTTGGAATTTGCCCTTGTTGTAGAAGTTGGCCAAGATATGTCCGCTACCTGCCAGGTTGATGTAATCGCCAGAGCGGAGGTCCATCAGCAACTTGAGTGTGGCGTTAGGATTGACGTCGATGTCGAAGTTGATGTGGAGGTCAGTACTTGGTTTATCTAAGGTAACGGCTTCTGTCTGTGTGTTCTTTGCTGAATCAGCGCGTGAGACATAGGTGATGAAGCCTGCTTCCGTAATGGTCTCGGGAGATGCTACCTTATATACCAATGTGGATTTCTTCTGTGGCGTAACCTCTACGTCAACATTCAGTTCGCCTGGGCGTCCTGAAAGTTTCAACTTTCCATCGGCAAAGACGGTGCCATAGAAATTGGCATCCCCAAAGTCGTGGAAATCATATCCCAAGATGTTGTGGGCAGTAGCGTTGAACTGGTATCTCATATTGCTGAAACGGTCGTATATCAAGTGCCCGTCCAAAATGGCTGTATGATCCTGGTCCCTTCCATTACTGTATTGGTCATGGACGGTTATATCCTTCAGCCAGATGTTGCCTGGGCGCATGATAACGCTGTCTCCTGCTGCGTGGTAATCAACGCCCAGGGAAAGAACGTGCATAGAGGCTTCGTTAATAATAAGGTCTCCGTCCATGGTGAACGTCTTGAAGGGACCATGCAAGCGTGTCCATCCGGTAACGCTACCAGACAGATTACTGAAGATATCCTTAGTCCATTTGTCAAGGAATGCGATATTTGTCCGATTTGCCCTTATGTACAGGTCAAGACCGCTTCCTTCTTCCTTTCCTGGTGTTATGGTACCACTGACGCTTGTCTGTTGTTTGGTGGCAATGTCCCTCATGTGTGCATCCAAGGTTATGGTCTTGCCCTTGCTTCCCCAGTTGCAGTATGCATCGGCATCACCCATAGGGGCACCGTTCAGGGTAAAGTCCTGGATATGCATGTAACCATCTATGTTTGGCTTCTTTAAAACGGAGGTTGCGTAAACCAGTCCTGTGGCTTTGCCGTCGAAATCTACAGAGTGGAAGTTGACTAGGTCAAAGATATAGGAGAGGTCTATCTGGTTGAGGTCGGCCGTCAATGAGTCTGTACTCTCTTTGGACATTCTTCCGTTCAAGGCAATGTGTCTGTTGTCACATTTCAGTTTTACATTCTCAACATCCACAACATTGTCATGATAATTCACATGGGCAGGCAAGAGTGTCCAAACAGTATCGTTGATAATGATATTGGAGGTGTTGATGACTCCTTCTATGGCCTGATGGTCAGAGAGGTCGCGATGGAAATAGCCAATCAGATTGATGTTGCCTTTCATGGCCGGGCTCTTGTGGTTGTCCCAGTCAAGGCGTGTTATTAGCTTGTCTTGGTTGGCGTATGCGTTCAGGTTCAGTTCAGTGGCTTTCCCCTTTATCATTCGTTCTGTTTTCAGGCTTGTCTGTATGATGTTCTTGTAACTCTCCAGATGTAACTCGGTATGCCTGAGGTCGTTACCAGCATAATAGAATTCTGGTATATTGGCGTTGAGGGTAATCCTCTGGGTGATGTTGTTCATCTCTCCCTGAATGACGGCTGTTTCAGGAATCTTAATCTCTGTTCCTGTCAGCGAAGCCAATAGGGTAGTGTCCTTTGCAGAGATGGCAAAGGTAAAGTCATTCTCAGAAGATACCTTCGAACGTGGTTCTGGGAAGATGCTGGGAAGCGCTTGGTGCGTGATGTTCAGGAAAGAGGGTATTAGGTCTTTCCATCTGAAATATCCTACAGCATGGGCGTCAACAATCGGACTGGTAACAGAGAAGTGCTGTCCATCCTCATCGTACAGGCTTCTCAGACAAATGCTATCTATTACCACAGGGGCACCTTGCTGTGAGTGTATGGTTACGTCCTTGACAGCAACGTCACCTGTTATGTGGTCAGCCTCCGTGAGGCTTACGTCAATATCTATTCTGCCGCTATAGCTGAGACCCTCTTGTGACTTGGTGAGATTCAGGTGATAGGGCGATAGGTTGGAGATGATACCAGAGCAAAGGAAATTTTTCTTTTTAGAGTTCAGGTCGGCCTGTCCTTTTAACTGTACTATTCCATTAAGGTCGGCCAGGTCTATGCTGCCGCTATAGACGGTTCCCTTGGTGGTTCCGTTAAGGGCAATGTTTCTGTATTCATGATTGCGGTAGATGAGGCTGCTGATGATGCTCTCAAGGCTAAGTTCAGGTTTGTTCTCCTTACCATGCAGACGTCCGTTTACGTTAGCCGCAAAAGCGATGTTGCCCAAATCAGAGGGTTTGCCGTCTGATAGTAACTGTCCCAGATTGAACTTGTCTGTTGATACCTTGGCCTGTATCTTATCCTTGTCTGTGAGTTTACCCTGTAGGTTTACGGCACCTATCTGTGTGGTAGTGATAAGGTTAGCCTCCAGCGTATTGTTGTGGTAGCTGATATTGCCCTCAGTAAGTGTATTTCCTGCATTTACCAGGTATGGACTCAGTTCAGGCTCTTCACCACGAAGGTTCCTGACAATGAATTGTTGGATGTTGTGGCTTGTCTTTAAGTGTAAGTTGTTGATGCTTACGGAAGGACAGTCTATGATGCTGCAAACCGTAGCTGAGGCTTCAAGTTGCAAGTTCTGTTTGGCATCAGAGAATATGAAGTCTGGCAAGGATAGGTTGCCTTCCTGTAATACACATTCACCAGCAATGTGAATCTGATCCGTAAAATGCTGCAGCTTGTCTGTAAACGGGCTGAAGTCGGCGGGTACGATGTCTGCCTCCACAGTACCTTTTATATTTGTCAGCTTTAGCCATTGTTTGGAGCCCCCTTCTGTAGGGATACCTGGGTAGCTGGCTTGCAATTGGGCAATCTTCAGGTCTGAGCCTCTGGTTTGAAGGTTGAAGTCAGAAAGTGTGGCAGCCTTGTTGTTGGCATTTATAAGGAAGGATAGTTGGCGAACCGTTAGCCCACACTCTTCCGAGAAGCTGAGCCTCTTTAGGTTGACAGCCATAGTGTCTGGCATGTTGAAGAGTACCTTAGCATTTACGTCCAGATTTCTTACGGACAGATGATTGGGGTTAAACTTGTGTGGGGTGGGGGCTTTGTCCCAAACGTTGTATTTCAGAGTGCTTCTTCTGACCAGAAGGGTACCTATCTGTATGTTTGGCTTTGAGTCATCTTTTTCTTTCTTGCTGAACTTATCTATCAGGAACTGGCAATTCAATTGACTTTTTGTATCTGCCTTATACACAGATATTTTTGCTCCAATCAGCTGGGCGTTGTCTATATGTACTTTCTTCTCTATCAGAGGCAGGATTCTTATTTTTGCTGCCATACGTGCAGCACTTAGCATCAGGGAGTCCTGCTGGTCATAAACCTTAACATCATCAATTATAAGTCGGTTGAAAAGTCCTGGGCTTACGTTCCCTATTTCAACTTTTGTGCCTAGGAACTCTGCTAGGGAATTGGATACAACCTCAGCTGTCCAGCTCTGTACGGCTGGAATTTTAGAGAGGGAAAAACCTATCAAATAGATTATCAGGGCTAATCCCACCAGGCATCTTGTTATGAATTTTAATGCTTTTATACCTGCTTGCGCTCTTGTTTGTTGTATCTGTTTGGTTTAATCGAGAACAAAAGTACAAATAATATTTGGGATAAGCCCCTTGTCCCCTTTATTTTTTCATGTTTTCCATTAATGAAGAAATGGTTTCCCAATTTTATGAAATAATGAATATGCCCATTATTGTTCACTCGTTTGTGCCTGCCAGTGATTTTGATCGATGTTCGAAAGTACTCTCGCTCGGGAATTAAAATAAAATAGGTTTTATTTTGTATTCCGCTCGCTTATTCGTAACTTTGAGGCTGTTACCTCGAAGTTACTGTCGCTCGGATTATTCCAAATAAATTTGGATAATCTCTCACTTATTTGTAACTTTGCGCCGCAAAAATAAAATATATTTTATTAATTCTAAATATGGCAAGTGTAATCAAATTACGTAAAGGCCTGGATATCAACCTGAAAGGCAAAGCTACGAAGGAAACTGCCAGCATTAGTTGCCCTGGAGAGTATGCACTCGTTCCGGACGATTTTTGCGGACTGAAACCCAAAGTGGTTGTCAAGGAAGGTGATGCCGTAAAGGTCGGGGATGCACTGTTTGTAGATAAACTACATCCCGAGGTAAAATTTGTTAGCCCTGTCAGTGGTACGGTTTCTCTGGTTGAGCGTGGCGAAAGGCGCAAGCTGATGAGCATTCGCGTTCAGGCCGACGGTAAGCAGGAAGCCCGCCAGTTTGATGTAAAGGGCGATGTTAAGTCTTTGCTTTTAGAGAGCGGCCTGTTTGGATTCTTCCGTCAGCGTCCTTATGACGTTGTGGCTAATCCTGAGGATGCTCCCAAGGCAATCTTCGTTAGTGCTTTCAACAGTATGCCTCTGAGTCAGGACTTCGAATATGTGCTGGCTGGTCAGGAAGCAGACTTCCAGGCAGGTATCACGGCACTGAGCAAGTTGGCAAAGGT
>JAEEGJ010006921.1_pt1 | contig 33327 bp, 24 predicted proteins | sample 8958761 | NCBI WGS metagenome assembly JAEEGJ01 (sample SAMN16246546, study PRJNA631951) | gut metagenome | biome: gut microbiome; feature: rumen; material: RS-attached | host: Bos | place: Iran: Karaj | collected 2018-10
GCTGTCGCGTTCGGTGCTGATTCTCTACACTTTGGACGATACGGCCGAAGACTATTCGCTGCCATCGCTCGTTAAGCAGTCGCTCAATCTGATTGCCAAACTGCCGATAATTGTGGCTTACTCGTATCAGGGAATGCGCCACTCATTCTATCGCAAATCGCTGGTAATCAGACACCCGCAGGCCAATCTGTCAGCAGCGGAGAACTTCCTGTATCTGCTCAAGGGCAACAAATACACGCCGCTCGAGGCCGAGATTCTCGACCTGATGATGATTCTGCACGCAGAGCACGGCGGCGGTAACAACTCAACGTTCACAATGCGCCTTGTGTCGTCGGCAATGACCGACACCTATTCGGCCACAGCCGCAGCCATCGGCTCGCTGAAAGGCCGTCTGCACGGCGGCGCCAACCTTCAAGTTCTGGAGATGATGACCAACATTAAGAAGAACGTGAAGAACTGGAACGACAAGGAGGAGATTAAGTCGTATCTGATGAAGATTCTGCGCAAGGAGGCTTACGACCGTTCGGGCAAGATTTACGGCATCGGACACGCCGTCTATACACTCTCTGACCCGCGCGCCCAACTGCTGAAAACCAAAGCAATAGAACTTGCCAAGGCTAAAGGTCTGGAAGCCGAACTACAACTCTATCTGAACATTGAGGAACTGGCACCTAAGGCACTCGCCGAGTACAAGAACGGCAACGTGAAACCCGTCTGCGCCAATGTCGATTTCTTCAGCGGCTTTGTGTATGAGGCCATTGAGATTCCGCACGAACTGTTCACGCCAATGTTCGCCATTGCACGTATGTCGGGCTGGGCAGCCCACCGCCTTGAGGAGATGACCTTCGCATCGCGCCGCATTATCCGCCCCGCCTACAAGAACATTCTGCAGAATGAATACCACTATGTGCCGTTGCAGGATAGGTAAAGGATTGAAGGATTGAAATTACTTTATACCACATTTAAAAACAATTGAAAATGAAGAAACGTCAGATTACAGTCATTGCGCCGATGTTGCTTGCGGCGACAATGATGGCAGGTTGCGACAGCAACTCGAAGACGCAGGCAATGTTCGAGAACATCGAACTGGCAAAAGCCTACAAGCAGCAAAACGAGCATAACCCGCTGGCAACACAGCGTTTTGGCGCCGACCCGTACGCAATGGAGTACAACGGCCGCGTTTATGTCTACATGACCAACGACGTGCTTGAGTACGACACCGCAGGCGTTGCCAAAAACAACTCTTTCGCGACTATCAACAAGATTTTCTGCATCTCGTCGGACGATTTGGTTAACTGGACCGACCACGGCGCAATGCCGATTGCCGGACCCGACGGCGCAGCCAAATGGGCGCACTTCTCATGGGCACCAACGGCTTGCCACAAAACTATCGACGGCAAGGAAAAATTCTTCCTTTACTTTGCCAACAGCGGCAACGGCATAGGAATTGTCACTTCCGACACTCCTTACGGCCCATGGACCGACCCAATCGGCAAGCCTATCATTTCGCGTGAGACTCCAACCTGCGCAAGCGTTACATGGCTGTTCGACCCTGCAGTTTTGGTCGATGATAACGGCGAAGGCTATCTGTTCGTTGGTGGTGGCGTGCCGTTCATTCCCGGCAAGGGCCCTCAATTTGCCGACCCGGGCACAGCACGCGTTGTGAAACTCGATGCAAGCCTTACCGGCCTCGACGGCGACCCGGTAGCCATCAATCCTCCGTATCTGTTTGAGGATGCGGGCGCTAACAAAATTGGCGATACCTACTATTACAGTTATTGCACCAACTTCAACAGCCCCGAACTTGGCAACGGCCGCATTGCCTACATGACCAGCAAAAACCCGATGGGTCCGTATACCTTCCAAGGCACATTCTTCAACAATCCGGGCGACTTCTTCGGCATTGGCGGAAACAATCACCACGCTGTCTGCAAACTCGGCGACGACTACTATCTGTTCTATCACGCACAGATTCTCCGCGAGCGCATGGGCGTTACTGCCGACGGCTACCGCTCAACAAATGTTGATAAGGTTACTATTACCGAAGATGGTAAGATTCAACAAGTTACAGGCACATACACAGGCGTAGAGCAGATTAAACCTTTCAATCCGTTCAACTACACCGAGGCTGAAACAATGGCTTGGATGGGCGGAATTGAAACTCGCTACACCGAAGGCACCGACCTCTGCGTAACCGGCATTAACACAGGCGATTGGATTGGTTTGGCAGGTGTTGATTTTGCCAACGGCGCAAGTCAGTTCATTGCTAAAGTTGCAAGCAAAGGCAAGGGCGCAATCAAAATCTGCCTCGACAAGGTTGATGGCGAATGTGTTGGTTATCTGAACATTAAGAACACCAACGGTCAGTTTGCTGATGCCACAGCCCAACTCGACAAGACAGTTACAGGCAAGCACGATTTGTTCTTCGTCTTTGCCGGAGAGTTCGAATTCGATGGATGGCAGTTCAAATAATCGACTGATTAATATCTAATTACAACGGCTTTCTAAAGTAATTCTTTAGGAAGCCGTTTTTTATTCGACTCTGCTGAATGGTTATCAAAACAAGAAAAAGCCTAATTTTGCGCGAAAAAACAGCAATATGGACCATTTGCCATTAAACGACACACCAATGCTTGTGTCGGCCATCAATTTCCTGCTGCGCGACGAGGAATTCGACACGCTCGACGAGATTTGTTTCCACTTCAACATCAACCGCGACGAACTCGAACAACGCCTTGCCTCCGAAGGTTTCCAATACTCCGAAGAGCAAAAACGATTTTGGTGAGAGTTTAAAGTTTAGAAGTTAAGATGTTTAGAGGTTAAGAGTTTAGAAGAGAAAAATCCCAACTCCAATCATTCAATCAATCATTCACGCATTCAGTTATTCAGTCCTTCAATAAATGAAACACAGCATCGAGTCGGCCTATTGTTTTTTTCATCAGAAATGGCGCGTTTATCAGTATTCCAACAGCCCGCAGCAGAAGGAGGAGATAGAATATGCCATTGCCTCGTATGTTGAAACCATGAACAGCGAACTCTACGCGCAACTTTCTGGCGGACGCACCGATTTCCTGCTTTCGCACGCCACATTTCCCACAGACATAGCCGCCGCCGTAAACCAACTTGAAGCAATGCTTTAACTGACTGTTCCAAAAATGTTAGTTTTTGTAGGCCTGGAGCGGCAAACACAATAGTTTTTTGCGTATCTTAACCCCACTTTTTTGAATTGAAATGAACATTTTTGAATCGAAATAAAAGAAAAACCGATGAACAAAAAATTTGTCAATTTACTCGGAATCTTGTGCGCCTGTCCGGCACTTCTTATGGCACAAGAGAGTGAAGATGAGACCAATATGGTTCTCAACCCGAGTTTCGAAGAGTATGAGAAGTGCCCCGAAAGTTACATTTATAACGACAAGTCGCACAGGCTCATACCGCACTGGACTTACCCGTCGTACACCACGCCCGACTATTTCAACAAGTGCAGCACGGGCGATGTGAAAGTGCCCGACAACTTTGCGGGATACAGCGAGCCGCACAGCGGTAAAGGCTACATGGGTGCCATCCTGACCGGTTCTGACCGTGACTACCGCGAGTACATCCAGGGCGAACTGAAAAGCCCGATGAAAGCGGGAGAGGTGTACTGCGTTTCGTTCTGGTACAAACTGGCCAACGGCTCAATGTTTGCTGTCGACCAGTTGAGCATGTACTTCTCGCAGGAGAAAATCGCCAACGGCAACACCACCTATCTGAACTACAACGGCCAACTGAACAACGAGTCGGGCCTGTTCCTCGACAACACCGACGAATGGAAGCATTACTGCATGCTCTATACCGCATCGGGCAACGAGATGTTCTTCACCGTGGGCAACTTCAAGAACTACGAGAACACCAACTACGTGGTGACCGGCAAGGACGTGCAGAACAAGAAGGGCAAGAAATATGCATACTATTTCTTCGACGATTTCGAGATTCGTCCGCTGACCACCTGCGAGGTGTGCGCCTGCGTGCCTAAAGGTCTTGAAACAGTGATAGTTGACTCTGCCTATACAGGCGGTCTCGACCCTGTGACGGGCAAAATCCAGCGCATCATCGACGACGGCGTTATCAGCCTTGGCATTTCGGGCGGAACACCGCCATACAACATCAAATGGTCGAACGGCGCGACAGGGCAGAAACTTACCAACCTGCCGGCCGGAACCTACACCTATACCGTTTCCGACCAGAACAACTGCCACAACAGCGGCAAGGTGGTTTTCGTTCAGCCTGAAATCCCCGAAGACCCCTTCACCGACGGCCTTCGCAACATTGAGGAGGGCTCGGCGCTCATCCTGAACAACATCTTCTTCGAGACTGGCAAGAGCACGCTGCTGCCGCAGTCGAACGCCGAACTCGACAAGATTGCCGCATTCCTGGCCGAAGGCACTGTTAGTCAGATAGAAATCAGCGGCCACACCGACAATGTTGGCTCCGACGAACTGAACCTCAAATTGAGTCAGGCACGCGCCCAAGCCGTTGTCAACTATCTGGTATCGAAAGGAATAAGCCAGAACATGCTGCAGGCTAAAGGCTACGGCAAAACCCGCCCAATCGACACCAATCTGACCGATCAAGGCAAGAGCAACAATCGCCGAGTTGAATTTTTTGTTTTAAAGAAGTAATCTAATTAGTTATGAACAAGCATATTATATTCGCATTTCTGATGTCGGTGGCACTGACGCTGCCGGCTCTGGCACAAAAGCCCGACAAGGCTTTCGAGGACATTGTTGCAGGAGTGAAGGCCAAAGAGCGCCAACCCGATGTCGACAACAACATGAACAAGGCTCGCGCCACGCTTGAGAAGGTTTTGGCAAAAGACGCCAACAACGCCATGGCAAACCTTGGAATGGCCGTGATTCTGTCGTACGACGCTTACTCACAGAAAGACTATTTCCGCGGCTGGCACTATTTCAAAAAAGCTGATGCCGGCGTGTCAACTCTCACACCCGACGACAAGAAAGTGCTCGACACATATTTCATGGCACAGAAACTTGAGCGTCGCGGAAAGCCAATCGACAAGAACATGGAGATTGAGCGTAACTTGGTGGAGGAGAAGTTGATAAAGTTTGTCCGCGAGGAGAACAATCTGCAGTATGCCGAGAAATTCCTTGAGGAGTTCCCCGACTCGAAATACTACAACAACGTGGTTCACATCCGCAACTACATTGAGTTCCGCAAGGCCGAGAATGCAGGCACTGTGGATGCTTTCAACTATTTCCTGAACAAATATCCCGACGCAGCGCAGACAATAATCGCCAAAGAGGAACGTAACGCATTGGCTTACAAGCAGACAGTTGAAGCCAACACCTTTGCGGCCTACAAGAATTTTGTCGATAATTATCCCGATGCCGTTCAGTATGAGGAGGCAAAGAAGAAATTAGGCATTCTGGCTTTCGACGATGCCGCACAGAAGCACACTCTCGAAGCCATTGAGCAGTTTATGGAGCAATTCCCGAACTCGCCCAAAATGCCCGAAGCAAAACTGATGAAACGTCAATTGCTCTTCGACTGGGCAAAATCGGTCAACAGCATTGAGGCTTACAACAAGTTTGTGTCGCAATATCCTGAAGGTGAGATGTTTGTTGACATTTTCAACCTTAAATCAGCCGCTCTCGGTCAGTCTATTGCTGCCGACCTGCCAATGGAGAACTACAAGGTCATCCGCGGCTTCGACAACAAGCAGGCACGCGACTTTGGCGGCTCAATTGCCACCTTCGCCGACGGCTCGCTGATGGTCATCGCCAACACTCCGTCGCTCAGCGATGATATGGACGACGTTTGGATGATTAAACTCGATACCGAAGGTAAAATGCAGAAAAACGACATTTTAGGCAACGATTTCGACGACCGTGTAAGCACTGCCTACATCGACAATGCCGGCTCACTCTATGCAGCAGGTCTCACCAATGCCATCAAAAACACTGTACCTGGCCAGTCGTGGTTCTTCAAGATGAATCCGCAGGGCAAGAACGAAATCAACGCCAAATTCGAGGGCAATGAGGTTCTGTCGATGGTGGTTTACGCCGATGGAAAATCGCTGCTTGGCGGCTACGTGCAGGAGGGCGACACCGCACTGCCGACACCGCTCATCACCAAACTCAACGCCCAGGGCCGCAAACTTTGGACTCGTACCTATGCGCCAGGCAAGAAAGTTACATCACTTGCTCTCGACGTTACGAGCAACTTGTGCAGCATGGCCTTCAACGACAGTTGGGTGGCTCAAATCGACGAACTTGGCTACATCAAATGGGACAACATGCTTGAGGGCTGCAAACTCTCGGCAGCAGCCATCGCCAACGGCAAAACCGTTTATACTGGCACCAAGGACTCGAAAGGCTACGCAGCAGCCTTTGACGCAGCCGGAAAGAAACTCTGGGAGGTACAGTTCGACACACCTTCAGACGGCAGTTTCGAAGAGAGCCGCATCCTGCCTGACGGCTCTGTTGTGAGCGGAGGAACCTTCGGCAACGCCATGGTTCTTGTCAAGATTGACGCCAGCGGCAAGGTTGTATTCGCAAAAACATTCGATGGCTCGAAAACAATATCGTTCAACGGCCTGGCCACAACCGCCGACAACTCTGTATGGGTGAGCGCCACCTATAACGATGCCGACATTGTGGTGTTTAAACTAGGATTATAAACTTGTTTTCACAATAAAATGCGTTCAGGCGCATTTATGAGACCGCCCGACGACTTCGAGCGGTCTCTTTTTCAATTAGTTACAACAAAATTAACAGACAAACGCAAAAAAAACAGCAAATAGAGGTAGGGTAGAAGCCCACAAATTTGTCTTTAATACGAACAACAAATAAAACAATTCGATTATGAAAAAGATTTTGTTATCAATTTTCGCAGTTTCAATGAGCCTGAGTTTGTTTGCAGGCGATTTCACTGCAGCGCCAACCGAAGGCTATCGCGGTTTTGCCGGAATGAATGTTTTCTCTGGCATTAGCTCGCATCCGTACGACCGTTTTTCAATTACAACCGTTCACGGCATACAATCGAACAATCTGTATATGGGTATGGGTGCTTCGATGCAGTTTGTAACCAATAACGATGATTTTTACTATAGTACTGATGATGAGTACTACAGCGATGATGATTTTGACTTTGCAATGCCGTTGTTCTTCAATGTGAACTACGAAATGCCGATGGGCAAATTCGCGCCATTTGCCGACCTGAAACTGGGTTATGCTGTGGGCGATGTCAATGGCCTGTACGTGCTGCCGGCAGTTGGTATCCGTCTGGCACACTTCAATATGTGGTGCGGTTACAACCTTTTGCAGGACAAATATGTTCACAAAAAGCAAACCGAGATAACCAACTATCAATCAATCGCTTTTGGCGTTTCGATTGACTGGGGCGGAAGAAGAAACAACGATTAAAAAACCAACCCAAACCAACTATATAATAAAACAGAAAACCTGTTTATTGAGCCGTCACATGAGTGGCGGCTCATTTTTTTTGTTGCTTTCGACTTAGATATTAACTAATTATCTATATTTGTAAGTGTATGCTCCAGCATCAACTTTTAACACAATATAAAATACCAATTAATTAACACTAAAATAATGTAAAAAGATGAAATTCAAGAATTTACTTTTGACATTTGCCGCCACAGTGGTCACAATGGCAGCCGTGGCGCAGACCGACGGCTTCTCGTATCAGGCCGTAGTGCGTAACGCTCAGGGCGAACTGATTAGCAGCAAAAACGTGCAGTTACGGCTCACTCTCACAGCAGCCGACGGAACACTCCTCTACCAGGAAACGCAGACCGCCAAGACCAACGATTACGGCGTGCTGAGCGTAACGGTTGGCGCGGGCAAAGCTGTGCAGAATACATTTTCCAATGTCGACTGGACCAAAGGCGACATTGCCATGAAAGTGGAGATTGACGCCAACGGTGGTACCAACTATACCGACCTTGGAATCACCAAGTTACAGGCCGTGCCATACGCCTATTTTGCCGCCAACTCACCGGGTGGCAATGGTGTTCAGGTGGCAGGACAGAAGGGGCAAACTCTCATCTACGACGGCAATGCGTGGGTGGCATCAGACGAACTCGCAGTTAAAAAACTCGATGTGACAGCCGATGATAACTCGGGCGAAGCCTTGTTTGAGGTGAAGGACAAAGACGGCAACGTGGTTTTCGCCGTTTATCCGAACGCAGTTCGTGTCTATGTTGACGAGGAGGCAGACGGCAGCAAGCCCGTTCCCACTGGTTTTGCCGTTGCCGGACGCCGTGCGGCAAAAGATGGCAGTGGTGATATTTTCACCGTAAATGCCGAAGGAACAAAAGTTTATATTGATAATGATGGCGGTAAACCCGTTCCCACAGGCTTTGCAGTGGCAGGCCGCCGTGCTAGCAAAGATGCCAACATCGACTATCTCTCAGTCAACACAACCGGCACACAAATCTATTTTGATGATAATGAGACCGACGGCACCAAACCCGTTTCCACTGGCTTGGCAGTGGCAGGCCGTCGTGCAGGTAAGGATGGCGAGATAAGTGATTATCTTGTAGTTAACAAAGCCGGCACACAGGTTTATTTCGATAACGATGATGACAAAGACGGCGCCAAACCCGTTTCTACAGGTCTGGCCGTGGCAGGCCGCCGCGCTGGCAAAGATGGCGCCACAAGCGACTATCTTGTTGTTAACCAGGCCGGAACAAAGGTTTATTTCGATAACGACAATGAAGATGGCGCCAAGCCCGTTTCCACAGGATTGGCCGTGGCAGGCCGCCGTGCTGGCAAGGATGGCGAAACAAGTGATTATCTTGTAGTTAACGCAGCCAGCACACAAATCTATTTTGATGATGAAGAAACTGACGGCGCCAAGCCCGTATCCACAGGATTGGCAGTGGCAGGCCGCCGTGCTGGCAAAGGTGGTGAAGCCGAAGACTATCTCACCATCAACACCGACAGCACACGCTTCTACATAAACAAACCCACCAGCGCCAAAGACGGTTCAGGCTTTGCCGTTAGCGGACGCGAAGGCTCAGCAAAGGGAAGCAACGGTGCAGGCGGTTTTGCAGTTAGCGGCCGCGATGGTTCGAAAGGTTCGTCTGCCACCGACCTTTTCAATATCGACCTTGCCACCGATGCAAAAACTCTTAACGAAGAAAACCGCGTCTACTGGTATCCTGAGAAGAACGCCTTCATGGCTGGTAATCTGAAAGTTGAGCACGCCGACAGCGTGGGTACAAACTCGTTTAACGCAGGATTCCAGAACAAGTCCATTGGCGAGTACTCGCAGGCTTTGGGTTATAAGTCCGTTGCCAAAGGCAATTATACCACTGCCATCGGACGTGAGGCCAAAGCCAGCAGCGATAACGCTTACGCTTTTGGTAACGCAGCGCAGGCATTAGGAGCAAGCAGTTATGCAATTGGTTTAGATGCATTGGCAACTGGCAATAGCAGTTATGCGTTTGGTAGCGAGGGTCAAGCTTTAGGGTATGGTAGTTATGCTATGGGTGCAGGAGCCAAAGCCTCAGGTCTCTATAGTTACGCTTTAGGCAGTATTGGAAACATACCAGGATTGGGAGAAATAACTGCAGCGGAAGCAACTGGTGATTATGCGTACTCAATTGGTGCAGGGACTGTGGCATCTGCAGAAAATTCATTTGCAATTGGTGCAAATTCTTTAGCTAGTGCAATACAATCTTTTGCCATAGGTTTCCGTGATACAACAGAAGGAGAAGGTGGGTCAATAGCAATTGGTACTTTTTGCAAAGCCAGTGGTTTATGTTCTATTGCTTTGGGATATGATGCAAAATCTACTGGAATTTGGTGTTCAACCGCAATGGGATGGGAAACAACTGCAAGTGGTAATTATGGAGCATTAGCAGCAGGTTGGATCACAAGTGCTAGTGGTGATTGCTCGTTTGCAATGGGTAGAAATACAGTGGCGAGTGGTGATTTTAGTACAGCGTTGGGAAACTCAACTATATCAGCTGATTGGTGTGGAACTGTTATTGGAAGTTATAATCTTGAGAAATATGGTTTGTTTGTTGTTGGAAATGGTATGACTAATGGAAGATCTGACGAAAATGGTCAATATATAGTAGATACCACAAAAAGTGACATTTTTGTTATTGACCGTTATAGTGGAGCAAAGTTTTTCTGCAATTTAACACACACTGGTGCACTTACTCACGATTCCGATTTACGTCTGAAAAAAGATGTGGAAACCATCAATGGCGCATTGGATAAAGTGCTGAAACTGCGTGGAGTAACCTATTATTGGAAGAACCGTGAGGAGATGGCAGCTGTCCGTGGCGTTTCTGCCAACAATATGAGTTACGGCTACAGCGACAAGTTGCAAACAGGCGTAATTGCTCAGGAGATTGAGCAGGTAATGCCTGAACTCGTCAGCACCGATAAAGACGGCTTTAAATCAGTCGATTACGTTGGTATCACACCAGTACTGATTGAGGCCATCAAAGAGCAGCAGGCAATAATTGATGGGCAGCAGAAGCAGATAGATGAACTTAAAGCCGAAAACCTCAAAATGCAGCAGCAGATAGAACAAATTTTGGAAAAATTGAACCAATAATTTTCTTAACAGCAGATAAAGGCCGAAATTCCTGAAGGAGAGGGGTTTCGGCTTTTTTTTGTGTTTTTTAATTGCACGCCTAACGGCGGAAATTTTAACAAAATTTGAAACAAAATTATTCAAAATAAACAACTTACAAAGTTTGTGTTTTTTTCTCACAGCGTTACAAGCGCTAACCAAACGAATCCAAATTAATCCCCAACAATTATTGGTTAAGTTTGGATAAGTTTGGTTAGAAATTGTTCAAACCAATAGATAATTGATTTTGTTAAAATTTTTAAAATCAATTTTTTAATAATTTCTCGCGTCTGCGACAGCGCTATGTTTGTAGAGACGTCAAAATATGGCGTCTCTTCGTATGGTGCAAAATTAATTGCACGCCATAAACGGAATATTTGGAGAAATTTGTTTAGAAAATAATTCATTATTAACATGTTCAGAGCCAATTATTTTGGAGAAATTTGTTTAGAAAATAATTCATTATTAACATGTTCAGAGCCAATTATTTACTGAAAATTTAGGATATACCCTTTTGTCTGATAATTTATATTATGTTAAATAGGATATATAAAAATATACCCCATCAGTAAATTTGATGCACAGAATTAAGGATTTTGAAAAAAATATTTGCTTGGGAAATTTTGTGATAAACAACTGGTTTAGAGCCAAATCTGCGATATGATTGCTCAACATTCTCAATCATTGAGCCTTCAAAATCAAATGCCAAATGTTTTTCTGCAGCCAATTTCATGGCTTCATACATCAGCAAATCGCCAACGCCAGATTTACGCGCTTCGGCGTCAAATGAATAAGTCAACGCGTACATCGATTGATTATCCCAAACCACGAACAGTACGCCGCAAACGGCTGAATTTTCATCTGTAGCATAAAAAATTGTTCCCGAATCGTTTTTAACGCATTCTCCGTGAAGTTTCTTAAACATCGTCTGTGAGTATTCAACTTTAGAGCCGCATTTTTTTTCAAAGAAATCGTAGAATTCATCGGCCGACAAGCCTGCAGCAATTTTGAATTTTGCAGTAGCCTTACGGATATTGCGTTGCTTGGAATCTTCAAAATTACGATAAACCGCATTCAAATCGCTTAAATCATTAATTACAAGGCTGTAACGCGTGGTTTCATCGAATCCGCGCCATTTGTACGGACTCCAATACTGGAATGTATGGCTCATGCAAATAGCCGTGAACACCGTCCTCGGCAACTTGTCGATATAATAATTTGAAATCGGTTTATATTGACTTAACTCTCTGTCAATGAATGAATAATCACCTAAAAACTGCGTCAATGGCGGCATCACAATGTATTTCAGACCGAACTTGCGTTTCTGGAAATAAACAAAGACCGAATCGTACTCACCGCCCGTCTGGTGCGCCTCGGCATGCCACTCTCCGCCTTCACACACGGCATCGAGCCACCACGACCTAAAGAAAATCGGCAGCCTCTCATCGAACGATTTATACAACTCTTTATCAATCATTTAACCCTTCCTCCTTTGATGAACTCCTTACGATAATACTCCTGCTCAAGGCTGTTCACCACAACGCCACGCGATGAGCTTGCGTGCACAAATTTGCCATTTTTCAGATAAACACCCACATGGTTCGGTGTTTTTGAATTTTTTCCGTCGGTGCGGAAGAAAACCAAATCACCCTCCTCCAAATTGCCCTGACGGATGTGGCGACAGTCTTCAGAATAGATGTCAACCACAGTGCGGTGGATTTTCTTGCCATACACATCATTATATACTGCTCCGGCAAATCCGGAGCAGTCAACACCACTCTTAGTTGTGCCGCCAGTACGGTAACGAACGCCTATCCACGATGAAACGTAGCGATACAACTTGATATTGTCGTCCTTGGTAATCTCAAAACCAAACTTAGCCGACAGCGCAGCACGCTCGTCGGCGGCAGCACGACGAGAAGCCGAACAAGACAGCATCAGCATAGCCGCAAAAAAAACAGGCACCAAACTCTTAATAACTGACGCAACTCGGAAAAATCTATTTCCGCATCTGCTGTTATATTTTGTTTTGTTCAAAATAGCGATTTCTGACATAGAATATTATTGTTAAATAGAACCTTGTTAATATTTTTTTCAGTTTTTCTTGATTTCAACCATTAAAATCGTTCGTTGTTACAAAGCTAAACACAAACAAAATACATAATTTGTTACTTATGTAAACAATCTTTCACTGCTTTGTTTACATCTTTTGCCAGTTTCGGACCGTAATAAATGAAGCCTGTAAACACCTGAACAAGCGTTGCTCCGGCCTCAAGTTTGGCTATGGCATCAGTGGGCGACATGGTGCCGCCAACCCCGATAATAGGCAACTTCCCTCCTGTTTTCTGGCTGATATAGCGGATAATCTCAACCGAACGGTCGCGTAGCGGCTGCCCGCTCAAACCGCCATTGGCAATCTCCTTGATGCGCTCCTCGCTGGTTTTCAAACCATTGCGCGTTGTGCTTGTATTGGCCGCCACAATACCGTCGATTCCGTAGCGCTCAATAATCACCAGCGACTCATCAATCTGCTGAAAGTTCAAATCGGGCGATATTTTGAGCAGAATCGGCTTATACACAGCCTTTTGCTTGCGCTGCATAGCTAATGCCGACAGAATTCTCTCAAGCGACTCCTGCCCTTGCAACTCACGCAAGTTGGTGACATTTGGGCAACTTACATTAACCGTTATATAGTCAACATAATCGTAAAGCGCTTGAAAACAAGCCACATAGTCATCCACGGCCTTCTCGTTGGGTGTTGATGAGTTCTTGCCAATATTGCCACCTATTACAATCTTACGATTGCGACGCCGCAGGTTTTTCACGGCGTTCTCCACGCCTTTGTTGTTGAAGCCCATGCGGTTGATAAGAGCACTATCGGCGGGCAGACGGAACAGGCGCGGCTTGGGATTACCCAGCTGCGGACGCGGCGTCACGGTGCCAATCTCGACATGGCCAAACCCCATATTACCAAGCATTTTATACACCTCGGCATTCTTGTCGAAACCAGCCGCAATGCCTATTTTGTTTGGAAATTTAATGCCGCAAAACTCTGTTTCCATTTGTAAACTTCGCGGATTGTAGCACCAATCCATGATTTTGCCAATGCCCACACAGCGAGCCACCTTCATCCCCGTATTTATCACGCCATGAATGCGTTCGGGGTCGATGCTGAACAGTAGCGGACGGATGATTTTCTGATACATCGATTGCTTGTTTTAATCGGTTCAAATTTAAGAGAATAGACAAGCAATTGCCCGCTGATGAGCAACAAATTTCACCAACTTGCTAACAACGCGCGAATTGTCGTATTTGTCTGTTTTATTGCTTGTTGTAGGCCACAAACGTGTTGTCGGAATAGAGAACAACAATCTGCTTCACTTCGGCTTCACGCTTCACAGCCTGCTCTGCCACTGCCGCCACGCTTGATGGTGTTTCTGCCGCCTGTTGTTCACCGGCTTTCGTTATCGGCTCGTCAGCAAACAGTTCTGGTTGCTGCACTCGTGGTTCATTGTTGGTTGTCTGCATCTCTGCTTCCACTGCATTTGCAGGAGTCTTTACAGGCTCTGGTTCAGGCTCACCAATAACATCAAAAATGGATGTTTGCACTGGCTGACGATATATCTCGCCACGCCCCATCAAGAGCCATTCTGTGTTATAGTGCGGAAAAGCGCTCAGAACCTTCTGCAGCAGTTCCAGACTCGGCCCGCTGCGACCATTCATAATATGCGAAATATTTGAGCGTTGTACGCCAATTTTATCGGCAAAAGCAGACGCCGTCAACCCCTCTGAAGCGATAATTTTTGCAATCCTTACACTTATATCCATAACAACATCTTATTATGGTTACAAATGTAATATTTAAATTTTAACCAATAGTTTAAATTTGTAACACCGGTAATTTTTACAAATGTTTACAAAATCCAACGGTAGGATAAATTTTAACTTAAATTTTTATTTTAGATAATCAATGTATTCTATTGGCTTTCAATGTATTGGTTGTGATAAATTGGCTATTTATGGGCAAAAACACCGGTAAACGCTCGAAAACATTAAAATAAAGGTTAAAGTGATTATATATAAAACACTGATTATACGACAATTAGACACAACAATATTTAACGATTAAATATGTAAAAATCGGTATTTTTACATATCTAACACAACTGGAAAGCAGTTGTGTATTTAGATAGATGATTAAAAATTATTGTTAAATAGAAAATTCTTCTATTTTGCCCAAAATTTTGTACAAGTCAAACTTGAGTTTTATCGTCAGACAACGCATAAATAGCAACCCACTCTATTTTATGAGTTCTACCCTCTCCCAACCTGCAAACCGCATGACTACTGGCTTTCTGATATAAGTCAAGAATGGGACCTAAAAGTGTAAATTCAAAAATCATGTTCGAGCAATTCTAGTTCTGCCCTATTTTTAGCCAATTTTTCTGACATTTCCCATCTTGGGCAAGATGGCATTCATACATCGCAAGCATAAAGAGGAAAAACACACGTTTTTCCGCCATAACAAACTGCAGATGTGACTGTTATGCGCCAAGAAACCTTGTACAAGAATGATGGCTAATAAATCTGTGCAGGCAAAAATCCGCTTTTCTACTGCAGCAAGCATAAAAAAAGCCCGACTTTTAGTCGAGCTTGTCGGAGTTACTGGATTCGAACCAGCGACCTCTACGTCCCGAACGTAGCGCGCTACCAACTGCGCTAAACTCCGTTCCTTTTTGGCGGTGCAAATGTATAAAAAATATCAAGCGGATATCATGTTTCCGCATTTTTGTTTTTCTTTTCCATTACTTCTCCGGATACGTGGCAATCTTCTTGATTGTGTAGTCTTTAGCGTAATCGAGAATGTAAATGGATGTGTTCTGGTAGCCGCCCTGGTCGGTATAAGGCACAAAATTGAATTCTGTTTGAAGCAATGGCGCCGTGTGATACATGATAAAGCGGCGGAAATCGTGCCCAAATTTGTTCAGTGCAGTGCAGAAGAACATTGTGATGTCGTATCCCTGAAAAGCCATACGGTCGGGCTCTACTCCCAATATATTACGATAATTGCGCACGAAATCGATTATTTCAGGCTTGCTGTAGTCGATGTAGGAATTCGACAGGAAATGCGTGTTGGTGTTGTGGAAATAATCGATGTCGATGCTCTCAAAACGCTCCCAGCGCGGCTGTCCGAACAGTGTGACACGATACTCGTAAGAGTAGCCGTTGAGTTTTCCCATCACGTCGGTAACAAACGCTCGGTCGGTCGACGGAATAATCACAATATTATCCTTTCCTTTGATAAACGCTGAATTCAGAACATCGCCGCTGGTATAGTAATAGTACTCGTTGTAGCGCACTTGGTCGAGGTTGTCGCCGTGAATCGATGAATACAACTGGCGTTTGAACTCCGATATGAAATCCTGCTCCTGGGCATCGCCATTATGAATGACGATAAAGTTCTTTGTATCAATCTGATTCAGGAACTCCGCCATATATTTCATCTGAATGTCGAGCGTCGGACAAACCTGGAAGGCATAGGGATTATGGTCGATGAAGGTGCTTTTGACCGACAGCGGCGACACAATGTTAATCTGGTGCTCCCACGCATAATCGCCCACAACCTGCAACTCGCCGCTGAAAGCCGGGCCAATGAACATGTCGTAGCCCGACATGTCGTGGTTGTGCATATAGTTCGATATGTAAAGACTATCGCCCTTGGTGTCAACCACCTCAACATTGAACGAGAGCCCATGCTTTCTCAACTCGTTGAGAGCCAGCATTGAACCAGCATAAAACTCAATAAAGTTTTTTGATTTGGCATATACTTTACCCGAATTCGTTCCCCATCCGGTTGTGTCGTTCATAGTCAAATAGAGAGGCAGGAAGAATGCCACCTTATAGGTTTTCGATTTGTCGAATTGAGCGTCCTGCACTGTGTGCATTATGCGGTTGTCGGCCTCATAGGCATCGATTCTCTTCTGTTCCTCCTCACTGATGGTTGGCGCAGCGGGCTCCTCCTTAACAACTGGCTCATCTGCCACAACTGTTTTGGCGGCCCCTTTCGGGATGCGAATCAACTCGCCTTCTTGCAACTCGCGTTTTTTCAAACTCGGATTGATTTTCAGCAGTGCTTTCTCATTTATCTGATATGCACGCGCAATGCCGTAGAGAGTCTCTTGTTTGGCCACCTTGTGGAAATCAAAATCACCCTCGATAACTTCCTCTGCCACAGATTTCTGGATAGGAACTTTCAGCATCTCATCAATCCGTATCGAGCGACCAACTATATCGGGGTTGAGTGCCTCGATTTCGGCTGGTGTGGTGTGATAAATCCGTGCTATGCCGTACAGAGTCTCCTGCTTGCCAACTTTGTGGAGCATGAAGGTAGTATCGGCCGCCTGTGCCACTTCGGCTTCAACCTCGGCTTTATTGTCGGCCTTAATCTTCAGTCTTTCACCGATTTTGATGCCTAACTCCGCACCTGGATTATTTCGGTATAACTCATCGATGCTGATGCCATAGCGTTTGGCAATGTTGTATGGCGTATCGCCTTTGGTTATAATGTGATAATTGAAATTTTCGGGTTGTTTCTCCTCCTGTTTTACTCGTATGTTGATGTACTGGTCGGGATGAATCTGGTATGTGAGTTGCGGATTGTCGGCAATGATGGTATCGACAGGCACCTCGTAGGCACGGCTGATGGCGCTCAAGGTCTCGCCTTTCCGCACAATGTGGATATAGAATTCCCTGCCGTTCAGACTGACTTTATTGTTCGGATGTCTCACTGTTTCGTCTTGTGCCACAAGAGTTTGCACTGTCATCATCAACAAAAAAGCCAGAAATATTCTCATCTTTTCCATATTCATCAATAATACGATTCAAACTACAAAAATAAGGATTTAATTGACGCGAAAAACCGCCCAACAAAAAAGCCGCATGACTAATTTGTCACACGGCTTATATTGTTGATTTTGTGTGCTTTTACACTATCACATTCTCAATTTTTTCTCGATTTCGTCAATATAACCTTTGAACTGACGGTCGGTATCGATGAGGTTGTTGACTGTCTTGCAGGCATGCAGAACCGTTGCGTGGTCTTTTCCGCCAATCTGTGAGCCAATGGTTGCGAGCGACAGTTTGGTCATGTTCTTGGCGAAATACATGGCAATCTGACGAGCCTGAACAATCTCGCGCTTGCGCGTTTTTGATGTTATGGCGTCGGTATTCAGATTGAAGTAATCGCAGACAACCTTCTGGATGTAGCCGACATTGAGTTCGTGAGTTGTGTTCTTCACCAACTTGTCGATAATCTGCCTTGCCAGATCGATGGTGATTGTCTCGCGGTTCAAGGTCGAATGTGCCAAAAGTGATATCAAAGCTCCCTCCAACTCTCTGATATTGTTGGTTATATGGGCAGCCACATATTCAAGAATATCGTCGCTGATTTCAATTCCTTCGTTGTAAGCATACTGCTTCAGAATCGCTTTGCGCGAATCGTAATCGGGGCTTGAAAGTTCTGCCGAAAGACCCCATTTGAACCTCGACAAGAGACGCGGCTCAATGCCCTGCAAATCGGCCGGAGCAGTATCTGAAGTGATAATCAACTGTTTGCCAGTCTGATGCAGATGGTTGAAAATCTCGAAGAAGATATCCTGAGTTTTCGCCTTGCCTGCCAATTCATGAATATCATCAATAATCAGCAAATCGATCATCTGATAGAAATGCAGAAAATCGTTGCGGGTATTATTTGCCGTTGCATCTCCAAACTGCATGGTAAACTCATGGCCAGTCACATAAAGCACAACCTTGTCCTGGAAACGGTCTTTAGTCTCGATTCCAATGGCTTGGGCCAAATGTGTTTTTCCAAGTCCGGAACCACCATATATAAACAGCGGATTGAAAGTTGTCTTGCCCGGATTAGTTGCTATTGCATAACCAGCCGAACGCGCCAAACGGTTGAACTCCCCTTCCACCAAACGGCTGAACGTGTTGCGGTTGTTGAGTTTCGGATCAATCTGCAACTTCTGCAAACCTGGAATGATGAACGGATTCTTAATCGATGAATGGTCCTCGTTGGGCATATTAACGGGATTGTTGTATATGTCCTTCTTGTTGCTGCTGGGATAGCGAGTGATCAACGGCTGCGAGTGAGGCATCATATTGTTCTGCATCACAACGTTGTACTCAAGTCCGGCACCTTCGCCCAGTTCGGCATGAAGCGCCTTGCGCAGCAAATCAATGTAAGTCTCCTCCAAATACTCATAATAGAATGTGCTAGGCACCTGAATGGTCAAAACCTTGCCATTCAACTTCACCGGAACTATGTCCGCAAACCATGTTCTGTACTCAGCACCTCTAACGTTATCCTTAATTAAACGCAAACAATTGCTCCAGACTTGCTTGTAATCCTTATCCATCTGACTAATAATAACTTATGTTTTCCGTAAATCGATGTACAAACATTGTTAAAAAAACGGAGAAAAAAAAGCCGTTTGCCTATTGCTTTTCATCAAAATCATCTATTGGTCTAAATATCAATTCAAAAAAAATTAAAAAAATTTTTATAATATTTTTTGTGACAGATAACATATTGATTATCAGTCTACTATAAGTAAATTTCATAACTGACTGAAAACTAAATAAGTATTATTTTCAGAAAGGTTTAAGTGAAAATTTCAGCGTTTTTTTTGCAAAAAAAAGAACCGAAAATTTGCCTCAAAAATGGTGTTGAAAACGTGTTTTTGGCAAACCTCAGAAAAACGGTAAAAAGATTGTGTTTTTGATGAATTTTGATGCTGGATATATTTATATGGTATAGAAACGTGAGTTCTATTTCTTCTCCAACTTTTTGGCTTCGTTCATCGAGATTTTTTTGCCATTGTTGAATGGCACTATGAATGAATCGGGGTACTCGGTGCTGATTGTTTTTTTGAATTCTGAGGCCTCGGCAAGAGTGGCGAATTTGCCAATCATGTACTTGTATTTATTGCCGTCCTTATACTCGAAAATGTCGGGTTTCCCTTTGAATTTCTCAGTCGGGTCGGCAACTGGAGCCGATGTGGTGGCCACCTGCAGACGGTAGCACAATGTGGTTTCCGGCTCAGGCTCTGAATCGGGAACAGTGATTTTCTTCACTTCCTGCTCTTCTGCATCGAGCGATGCCAGATAGTCGCGGATGGCGCGGAAAATGGCCGAAGCCAGATAATCCTGTCCGCTCTCTGACATCAGGTATTTCTCCTCTTCTTCGTTCGAGATGAAGCCGGTCTCAATCAGAATGCTCGGCATCTTGGTGTGCCACAGCACAAGGAATCCGGCTTGTTTCACGCCGCGGTCGGCACGCTTGGCCTTCTCGCGGAACTCGTCCTGCACCATCGACGCAAGTTTCAAGCTCTTGTCGAGATAGACGTTCTGCATAAGCGAGAAGATGATGTACGACTCAGCCGACGACGGGTCAAATCCCTCATACTTAGTGTTATAGTCTTGCTCCATCACGATTACAGAGTTCTCTTTCTGGGCCACCTCAAGGTTGCCTTGCGATTTATGCAAACCCATCACAAATGTCTCTGTACCAAATGGTTTAGTGTTCTTGTTCGAATTGGCGTGAACCGACACGAAAAGGTCGGCGTTATTCTTGTTGGCGATGGCGGCGCGCTCGTCGAGTGGAACAAAAAAATCGGAGTCGCGGGTGTAGATGACGCGGGTGTCGGGTGTGTTCTTTTTAAGATACTCGCCCACTTTGAGCGCAATTGAGAGCACAACGTCCTTCTCTCGCCCCTTCTTACCAATGGCGCCTGTATCGTGGCCACCGTGCCCGGCATCGAGCACAATGGTGTGTTTGTACTGCTGTTTTTTCTGGGCTTCGGCGCAACTGACGCCCAAGCATATTGTCAAAACCAATGTCGCGATTGCAAGTTTTTTTCCCATCTGAAAATTATAAAACGGCGAACCTTGATTGCACCTTAATTTTGTTTAGTTTTGGCACGCAATAATATTATGTATTGCTGCGTAACAAAAATAGTATATTTTTCTATTTGATTTGAAAACAAAAGGTCTTCTTGCGACATTGTTGATTTGTTTAATCATCAATTTAACAGTGGGTGCTCAAACCACTGATAATGATTCGATTAACACTGTCGCAAATATAGATACAACCATAATGTCCGGCGCGGTCGACACGCTTGCGACGGCAGTTGATTCGTTATCGGCTGCCGACTCGTTGGCGACTAAAAAGCCAAAAGCAAAGAAAAATTTGCTCACCACCGACGTGAAGACCAGCGCCAAAGATTCAACCATATTCTCTATCGACGGCAAGAAAGTGTTCCTTTTCGGTGACGCGAAAATCGAGTATGAAGACATTGTGCTGACGGCTGCCTACATTGAGGCCGACATGGACCAGGGCATAATCTACGCCGAAGGTGTGACCGACTCAACAGGCAACGTCAACGGAAGGCCTGTGTTCAAGCAGAAAGACGAAGAGATGAAAGCCATCAACATCACCTACAACGTGAATACCAAACGCGGCTATATTGAGAAACTCTACACCGAGCAGGAAGACGGCTATCTGCATAGCGAACTGACTAAAAAAGAGGTTGATAACACGATTAACATGCTTCACGGAAAGTTCACCACCTGCGAGCTTGAGGACCCTCATTTCTACATCGAACTGACTAAAGGAAAATACATTCCTGACAAGGCTATCATTGCCGGACCATCATATATGGTGATGGCAGACATTCCGCTGCCGCTGGTGATTCCGTTCGGCTACTTCCCCATCACAAAAAAGAAGACTTCAGGCTTTCTGATGCCGCGTGTGGGCGAAGAGAAAAACCGAGGGTTCTTCCTAGCTGACGGAGGTTATTATTTTGCTGGTAATGACTACGTTGACTTGACACTTCGCGGTAGCATTTACTCCAAAGGCTCGTGGGCGCTGGGCGGAACATCGCGATACAAACTTCGCTACAAGTTCTCAGGTAATGTTGCTGTGAACTATGCCAAACTGCTCATAGGCGAGAAAGGTCTGCAGAACTACCGCAACGAAGACCAATACCGAGTTCAATGGACACACACTCAAGATTCAAAAGCACGTCCAAACAGCACTTTCTCGGCCAGCGTTAACTTCTCGTCGAGCAGTTACAACCGCTACCAGACAACATCATCGCAAGACTATCTGACGAACACCACATCATCGAGCATTTCGTACCAGATGAGCCGGATATACAACTCGCCATTCAGCCTGTCGATGAACATCCAGCACACCCAGAACACACGCGACTCAAGCCTTAGCCTTACGCTTCCTAACTTTACACTGACAATGAGCCGCATACAGCCGTTCAAACGCCGCAACAAGGTTGGCTCGGCGCGTTGGTATGAGGACATTGGCGTAAGTTACACCGGAACGTTCCAAAACCGTGTGAAGACGCATATTGACAGTCTTTTCACCAACGGAACACTTGAAAAATTTGAGTACGGCGCAAAGCACAATCCGTCAGTGACAAAATCATTCAAAGTGTTGAAATACTTCAGTTTGTCGCCATCAGCAAGTTACAGTGAGCGTTGGTATTTCAATCGACATTTCATTGAGGCAATCAACGACACCACTCCCATCAGCAACCGCAACTACAAAGAGCGCGAGGAGCACGGATTCTACCGCGTATACGACTACAGTTTCGGTGCCGGACTGAGCACCACACTCTACGGAATGTATCTGTTCAAAATTGGGCCGGTTAAGGCCTTGCGCCATGTGTTGACACCATCAGTGAGTTATAGTTGGCGGCCCGATTTCAGCCAAGAGAAATACGGCTTTTATATCACCGACCCACGCGACACCACTGGAACTAAACTCTATTCGCCGTACATGCATGGTATTTACGGACTTCCAGGCAGCGGCAAAAGTGGCTCTATAGGATTCTCGCTCGGCAACAAGTTTGAGATGAAAGTGAAAGACGAACAAGACACTGTGAAGCAGGAACGCAAGGTATCACTACTCGACGCGCTCAACTTCAGCACTTCTTACAACATTCTGGCCGATGAGTTCAATTGGAGCGACTTAAGCATGTCGGCCAAAACAACGCTGTTCAAAAGCCTTGGCATCCAGCTAAATGCCACTGGCTGTTTTTATGCCATTGACTCGGTTGGCACCAAAATCAATGAGTTTGAATACAACCATTCCGGCAAACCATTCCGCATAACAAGAGCCTCAATGTCAACCGGATACAGTCTCAACTCAAAGAAGTTGTTCGGCAAAGACAAGAAAACAGAAGAAGAAAACAAGCCTGTTGTTGATGCCGAACACTCAATGTACGACGACAGCGATCTTGACGAATACAATTATTTCGACATTCCGTGGAACCTGAGTTTCAGTTACAGCCTCACCTATTCCAAACCCAAGACAAGCGGCAAACTGTCGCAATCGCTGAGTTTCAATGGCGATTTCAGCCTGACACCGAAATGGAAAATCGGATTCTCATCGGGCTATGATTTTGACTCAAAAGAGTTTACCTATACAAGATTCACCCTCTCACGCGACCTTCACTGCTGGGCGGCTTCACTCAACTTTGTACCATTCGGACCACGGCAGAGTTACACTTTCAACATTGCCGTCAAATCAGCCGTCTTGCAAGACTTAAAGTACAACAAGACAAAGAGTTGGTACGACAACTAATAAAAAAAACGAAGTTACAAATTGCTTTGTAACTTCGTTAAGATTCAATTATTTCCAAATATCAAATATCCAGAAATCCTTGCCAATTTAATCCCCTTCTTCTTCTTCATGCAGGAAACTATCGTAATAATAATAGTAGACACAATTTGAGCGCACTTCCTCAGCATATTTTGTTGACGTATAATCATTTGCCAATCGCGCGAACAATGGCGAAGCATACATCGCGTCACCCCAATAACTATACTCCTGATTACGCGCCTGGTCGCATTTAACCAAACCGAATGCCACGTGTGCGGCAAATTCTTCGCCAATATCAATCATATCAGCCTGCTTGAAGTATCTTTCGGCAACATTGATGGTATTGGTGAACGTACCTCTTACAATCGGGAAATACTCCTCCTGCTTTTTCGCGTCCTTGTCGAATTTGTAAACCTCCAACTCGCCTGTGTTTGAATATTTCTCGTATTCCCACGAGTGATAGTCGGGCGATGAGATGTTTTTCAGATAGTGGCGGCAGATGCCCACGTGCGACAGATTGTAGTAGAAGTTGCCCAAAACGTAGTTTGCTTTGGCGGCTGCGGCATCGTTGCCATGGGCCAGTTGCATCAGTTTTTCGAGAGTGGCGGTCAGGCTCACTTTCTTGGCGTTGCCCACCACGTCAGCCACATAGTCGTCGTAAAGGCCATAACCTGTACCGTAGACATTCATAATGTTATGATAGAACATCTCAACAGGCTCAGTATCATTAAGTTCGTATTTTTTCTTTATTTCTTTGGCCTTCTCAATATCGGCAGCGGCAATTGCACCTTTAAATGCCGACTGCTGAAGGTGGACAACTGCTCCATCATCATATTGAGTCAACCACTGCTCTAGCGGTGTTTTGTCTTTTTTCTGCTCTAAAGCGATTAAATCATCCACAAACGATGTCGGGAAATACTCCGCAACGTTGAAAACGCTATTCATCATTAAATATGCCTTAGCATAATCTTCGGCCACATAATATCTGTTAGCCAGCACTTTGCGCAAATAAGTGGCAACAGGATACATGTCGAGAATTTCCTTGTGGGTGTTGAAGAATTCGGTTTCGGTCTCCTTGGTAATCGTCTTCAACTGGCAGATATCAATGTAGAGATAGACATTCTTGATGTCTGGATTCTCGGATTTTGTCTTTGCTGATACTTTGTCGAGCGCCAGTTTTGCCTTGTCGTAGTCAGAATTAAGGAAGTAAACGTAACCCAAACACATGTTCCAGAAATCGGCATCCTTGGCTTGGCTGGGCATCTGGCTCAAATACTCGATTGTGGCATTGTAGATTTTATCGTTGCCCGTAAGACGGAATCCATTGTCCTGCTCGATAGATAAAACCTGCGACCACACCTGATCCTGATAGTAACTCTCCAACTGGCTGATTTGCTTAGCAATAATCTTGCGAGCCTGCGGCGCGTCGGGGTTGATGTCGGTGATTTTCTTAGCCAACTGCAGCGGATCGGAGAAATTGTTGTAAGCCAGAAGCAGATAGATGTCGAACTTCTGCTCCTGAGTCTCGCACATCTGCGCAAGCGATGTGGGGATGAAATATCCGTCGCAATAATTGAATATCGAACGATAAGCCGACTCTTTCAAATCGTCAGAGTTAACATACACTTTCACAAAGTTTTTCACGGCCTGTGTATATTTCCGCAAGTTGTATTCGGCACCAGCCTTCTGGCTAAGCGCATAGTAGTAAACCTCGTTTTTGATTTTGAGCGGCTCAACATACTTGTCGAAATAGTTGACTGCGTCGCTGTATTGGTGCAGATAGTGGGCGTAGCGCACGAGTTGATAGCCGTAGCGAAGTTTCAACTCTTTGTCGGTTTCGGTTTCGCAGGCCTGAATCAGTTCATTGACAAACTCCTCGCCCAACTCCGAAATGGCTGGACCTTCATCTTCCCAATAATATGACCACTCCCAATACGGGTTATAATCGCGCGTGGCGTATGGCTCAATGGTTTTGGCGCAGACCAGATACTGCAGAGCCCTGCGATTTTTCTTCAGGAAATCGGGCGTCATAAATTTCAGGTTCGGGTCTGACAGATAGCCGTTTATGGCAGCCTCAATCTCGTTTTTCTTGACTTTCAGCACCAGATATTCGGCATCCTCATACGATATGTTCAAATATTTTGACCAGTCCTCAATGTTGCCTTTGTACTTGTTTGCATCAAAGAACGCAAAATCGTTTTCGAACGAAGAGAAGAACCATGAGCCATAGGCTTCATAATCATCATAATCATAACCGCCGCAGGCATTGGCAGTTCCGTAAGTCGCCAAAGCAATGGCGCATGCATATAATATCTTTTTCATAGTCAATATCTTATTTAAGGTCGTCAATAGTAAATCGTTTCAAGAAACCGTCGCTCATCTGGAAATAAACAATGTGGTAGTCGGTTTTCAGTTTCTCGTCCAAATAGGCTTTTGCCTTGCTGAGAAGTTTCGGTGTAATCTCCTCTATCTCAACGGTAAATCCTTTGTTTAGATAAAGATTGTGGACAAATCCGTCCTCAACAACCTCATATTTGTTTTCGCCGATTTTCTTGAAGGCGTCGGTGTTCATGTCGGATGAAGAAAGGCCGTTCACAAGTTTTGTCTTGCCCATATGGTTGGTCACCACGCCCCACGAGAACAACGGCAGAGCATAGTCGAGTTCAAGCGGATAAGCCTCAAGATACTGGGTGTAGTTTTTCAGCAATTCAACATCGAGAATTGAGTTCGAATCCATGCCGTCGGTCGGGTTTGAAGTGGCATAGCACATCAGGCAGCCCTTTGACACTGGCGGCACGCCCATCTCCTTCAAATCCTTTATCTGATGCAAACGGATGGTGCACGACACTTTTGCTGAATTATACTGATTTTCAGCCTTGTTCGACAGAATCTGGAGGAACTTGAAGTAATTGTCTTTGGTCATTTTGGTCCAGTCGTAGTCGATTTGCAACTCGCTGTAACTACCCAATTCGTTTCGATAGAAAATTGAGTTTATGAGCGACAAAATTCGGTCAGCAAGCACCTCATAATCATCGTTATAATTGCCAAATACGCTGTGAGTTATGAAAACTGTCGGCACAAAGTTTTGCGTCAAGGTTGTGTCGTGCTCAAACGGCAGAATCTTTCCCTCTGGGATAATCTCTCCGTTGCGTTTCACAACATCGAAAACATGCAGATAAATGGATTCGCTTTGCAGATTGCTCATATACTCTTTTGCAATCGTTCCAACCTCGTAGGTTGTTTTCCAGTGGTAGAAATCCACCTTGTGCGGAAGCTTGTCTGTACACGAAATAATTGTAGCACAGAGTGTAGCGCATGCCGCCAGTCTGATAAATGTTTGTTTCATCTTAATATAGTTTTTAGGAGTGCCAAATTTGGGATTTTTTTTGGCAATTTGACACAAATATTTCATTAAAGTTACATCTACCCTTTCACCCCAAGAATATATCCAGATCCGTGCACATTAGTAATCTCAATGTTCGGGTCCGACTTCAGGTATTTGCGCAGTTTGGTGATAAAAACGTCCATACTGCGGGCGGTGAAATAGCCCGTCTCGCCCCAGATTTTCTCGAGCGTCAGATTGCGGTCAACAACGTTGTTGACGTTCTGATTCAGAAAGCATAGCAGTTCCGCTTCCTTGGGCGAGAGTTTGGTTTGCGAGCCGTCTTCGAACGTCAGTGTGCGGTTTTTCACGTTGAACACATAGCGGCCAATCGTCAGTTCCTCGACGGAATTATCGGGCTGCGGGCTTGCAGGCGTGCGCTTCAGAATGGCTTTTATCTTATAGATAAGCAGTTCAGAATCAAATGGTTTGGTGATATAATCGTCGGCACCGATCTTGTAGCCTTTAATCATATCTTCCTTCATATTCTTGGCTGTCAGATAGATAATCGGTATGGCAGGTTTCAACTGCTTGATTTCGGCACCAATGGTGAAGCCGTCGACGTGGGGCAGCATCACATCCAAAATACAAAGGTCGAACTGACCAGCCTTGAAGGTGGACACCGCGTTCAGACCGTCATCGACAAGCGTAACGTCCAAATCGTTCATTTCCAGGAACGAACGCAGCACCGAGCCGAAATTCACATCGTCCTCAACCAAAAGAATCTGTTGCTTTGACATATCTATAAGTATTTATGATTCAACGTTTTCATCGATTGTCGGCAGCCAGATTTCGAAGGTGCTCCCCTCGCCTTTCTGACTCGACACTTTGATTTCGCCCTTGCACGAGAGCACAATGGCCTTCACGTAACTCAATCCGAGCCCGAACCCTTTGACAGTGTGCACGTTACCCGTCGGGTGGCGGTAGAACTTCTCGAACACTTTCTCCTGCGTCTCCTTGTCCATACCTATTCCCTTGTCGCTCACCGAGATAAGTAGGTCGGTGCCGATGTTGCGGGTGGTGACTGTTATGTCGGGCGGCGTATCGATTGAGTATTTGTTAGCATTATCCAAAAGATTGTAAATCACATTGATAAAGTGCGATTGGTCAACGCGGGCAAAATCGTTTTTGGCATTGTTGACAAGTTTGATTGTGCCGCCGCGGTGCTCCACCTGAAGGCTGATATTGCTCACCGCCTTCTCAATAAACGGCTGAACGTGAGTTGGTTGCAGGTTCAGATTGAAGTCTTTCTTGTCGAGCATCGACATTTGCAGCACCGTCTCCACCTGACGGTTCATTCGGCGGTTCTCCTCCTTGATAATGCTTGTGAAACGCTGAATTTTCTCGGGGTCACCAATCACCGACGGCGACGTGATTGAATCGGCAGCCAACTGAATTGTGGCCAGCGGCGTCTTAAACTCGTGCGTCATATTGTTCACAAAATCGGTCTTCACCTCCGACGTGCGTTTTTGATCAACCATTGTGCGGATTGTCACCCAAAATGTTATCAATATGATAGTTGTGAACAAAACCGAGCCCCATATTGGCAGCATCACCGAACTGTAAATAACGTTGCGGCGGTCGGGAAAATAGACCGAAAGTTTCTCGTCGTGCTGTGCGAAATCGTTCGGGAACAGACTTGTCTTGAAGGTGCGTTTCTGATTTTTATAGCCCTTCGATTTCAGATTCTCGTAAGGCACGCCTTTGCTGTCGGTGACGGCGAACTCAAACGGAAGGTCGATGCCCGCGTTGCGGAACTCGAAGGCCAGCGTGGGCTTAATGGTTGTGAAATCGACGCGCTCGCTGATTGGGCGGTCTTTGATATTGAACTCGAAGAGCATCTGCTCCATTAAGTTATTGAATTGACGCTCCATTCCGCCTTCGGCATCACTGTCGGGCTGCGTTACCGAAGTATAGGCTTGAAACGACACATTTCCGCCATCGATAACAGTATCAATCTGATAACTAACCGTTTCGGTATTGCCCTTGCGTTCCTTTTTCATCTTCGAATGGTCGATGACGTGCTCCTTGCTGCGGTTGCCGAAATCGCTCAACGTCATAATGAGCGACTCCTCCTGCCGGTTGCGTGCCTTGCCGGCCATTCCCGACATAAAGTTCGATATGAAAAATGCATTCTGATTGCGCTCAATGCGAAAAGCCGCGTTCTGCAAGGCGAAGTTGACGTGCTGCGCAAACTGCTCGTCGCGCACCGAGATGGCCTTGCGCACCCAGAAAATCTGCACGGCGATGATGCCGAAAAGCGATATTATCATCAGCGCCAGAATGCCCGAAAAACGTTGTCGTTTCACTGCTTTAGAATTTTTGTCAAAATTAGTCAAAAGCCGATTTTTTCGGAACCGGCGATGCAAATTTATCGTTCCTGCGTCACTTTCCGCACGGTTTAACGTTTCGTTAACTCTTTTTAACCTGTTCTTAACCAGCCGGCAGCAAAGTCCGGCGTATATTTGCATCGTTAATGAAACAGAAATGACTTTTCATAATTTGGTTTTTTATTAGTTGCTAAAGCAGATTCCCCGTCTGCAATCTTTCGAAACGGTCTTCAACTCCCAATTGAAGGCCGTTTCTATTTAACGCACGAACTTCTTTTTCGCATCCATAATCCGCTGATACGATTGGTCAATCCGCTCTTTGCTGATTTTTCCTTCGCCAACAAGCCCGACAATTATATTGACAGCATCTTTCACTATATCAGGATTATAGGCATCGATATTGTTTGAGAATATCAGCACATCGACACCGGCGTTGATGGCCAGACAGATTGCGTCTTCCAAACCGTAGAACTTGCTGACGGCGTTCATCATCATATCGTCAGAAAAGACCAAACCATTGAACTGCAGCGAGTTGCGCAACATTGAAAGCGTAGCGGCTGAAAGCGTGGCCGGATAAAGACTGTCGATTGTACGGTTGAAAATGTGCGAAGTCATCACGGCCACCGGCAACGAATCGCGCAAAAGCAGCCAATAAGGCAGCAATTCGGCGTTTGTCCACGTTTCAGTCACATCGGCAAGGCCAAGATGCGTGTCGCTCACCGAACTGCCGTGGCCCGGAAAATGCTTCAACGAGCAAAGAACACCTTGCTTGCTGTGCTCATCAACAAACCACCGTGCGTTGCGCGCAACCACCTCTGCGTCAGCTGAAAACGAGCGTCCGAATTTGCCGATTATCGGGCAATCAGGATTCACATTAACATCAACCGATGGCGCAAAATTGACATTGAACCCCATATTGCGGCACGCTTGCGCGATACGGCGTGCATAGAAACGCGTAGAATCCTCATTATCAAGTGTTCCCAAATATTGCGGCGTAACAGTCGGCTCGAAACCGTACCGCGTTTTCAGTCGCGAAACATTGCCGCCCTCCTCGTCAACAGCAATGAAAAGCGGTGTTGGCGAAAAACGTTTCAGGCTGTCAGTCAGACCTTTAAGTTGTGCGGGCGATGTGATGTTGCGCGGGCGGCTTTTCGACGGCGAATCGTACTCAAACAAGATGACGCCGCCAATCTGATAGTCGCGCAGCCATTGCGTCACCTCACTCTCAGCCGTTATGGCCGTATCGCGGAAGCCAACCATAAGCATTTGAGCCGCTTTCTGTTCCAAAGTCGGTGCGCCACTCTCCGCCAGCCGGCACGAAGCGAACAAAACCGAAAAAGACAAGAATAAGAAGAAGTGTTTCATCGTAATATTTTATTGATTATCAATCAGAACGCTTTTAAAACGTGAACATACAGTCCACTCTTTCCCTGACGCGAGAGCGTGCCTTCGAGTCGGAAAACAATATCATAGTATGTTATCATATCGAGTCCGATGCCGGCACTTGTCAACAGTTTGTTTGACAGATAGTTATTGGTTCCTGTGCGAACATCGTCAACATAACCGGCATCGACAAACATATTCAAATAAAAGCTGTAATGCACCTTGTTGAACTCGTCCCACGACCAGCTGTCAATCTTCTTGATACGCATTGGCACGAGCGCGAACTTAGCAAAAGCGCGGCCTGTAGCAAACCGCTGACCGTCAATCACATAATACTCAAATCCGCGCAGATAGTCAAGATAGCCCAAAGCCTGCTCGGTGTAGTATGGCTGCGGCTTGCCGGGCGAATATTTGGCCAGACCGCCAAAACCGGCATAGAACTGGTGCCCCAAATCGAAATACTTGTAAGCTGACAACCGTGTGTACCACGAACCATCAAGTTCATTATCAAGCAGATCCAAACCGATTTTGCCTACTTCGAGCGTCACGTTGTGGCCTTTCAATGGATAAAATTTGTAATCACGAGTATCCCAATCAAACGTATAAGCCAATTTAAAATACTGTATGTCAGACGTTTGTTTGCCGAAATAATCAGGATTCAACGCGATTATCGTGTCGGCCACATTGGCGTGCGCGTAACCTGCTGTAAGAATGTGCCTTACATCGTATTTCGGACGAAAAGTGTAGAAAAGAAACAAATCCTGATTGTCAATCACTTGATGCTTGTCATTACGGAAATACTGCGGCTTACAACTGTCGGTGGCATAACGCAACTCATTCTGCCTATACAACGAGAGTTGGACGGCCAGTCCGTGCTTTTTATCAGCAGTGATATACGGGATGTCGTATAGAACCTGAAACTGCTTTTTGTATCCCAACCTAAATTTCACTTTCAACGTTTCAGCGCGGCCACGGAAATTGTTGTTTATCAGCATTAATCCGTAATTTATGCGGTTCCACTCGCCATCGTTGAAAAAGGCGCTTAGGTTGCGGTCGGCCTGCTCAAAAATCAGATACGGCCACCAATACCACCGCTCCTCGAGCATTACAAGCACCTGTTTTTCGTGCTCGTTCAAATCAATCAAACTAATTGTCACATAATTAAATAGCGATGTATTGAGCAGATTTTCCTTTGAGCGAAGCAGAACAGCATCCGCGGCATCGGCTTGCAGAGTATCGCCTTCGGTAAAAAGCAGTTCGCGCCTGACAATGAAGTCTTTAGTGGTGCGATTGCCGGCTATCATAATGTCGCGAACGACAAAATCGGAAGTTATTGCGGAAGGGTCACGCTGTTGCGCATCAGCCGCGAAAGAACTGATTGCCAGCGCAATAGCAAAAGATATAAATGATAGTCGGCTCACTAAATGCTCATGAATTTCATAAACGAGTTGTAGCGGTCCTCAAGCATTGTATCGATTTCGCGGTCGCTCGAGAACACCTGTACAATCCGGTAACTGTAGCGTTCAAATGTTTGAATAACAGGCGATATGTCGGTCCGATTGAACTTGATCGTCACATAAATATTGTCGGTTTTGGAATGATTCTGCACAAACAAACTGACAATCTTCGTATCGTTGCCCTCAACAATCTGCGAAATCTGACTCAACGAATAGTCGCGCACGCTCATCTCGAGCACAATAATCGCACCTTTCTCCGCTGCCATCATCTGCGCCAACTCGTGCGAAAGGTCAGGCAAAGTGATGACACCCAAATATTTATCTTCAACATCGAGAACCGGCAGAACCGACAAATTGTTTTCGGCAAAAGGTTGCATCGCCTCAATAATATGCTGATTGTCATATATAAATGGGCGTGACATTACACGTATTTGGCTGTCAATAGCGTCATCGGGATTGTTCATATCGTAAATCTCCTGCTCCGAAACAAGCCCAAGATACTCGCTACCATCGACTACAGGCAGATGCGACACCTTGAACACGTCCATCCAATTGAGCGCGTTGGTGCCCGTGTCTGTCTTGTGCAGAGCCGGTATCACATCCGATAACAAATCGATAATTATCATAGCATCAAATAACTCGTAAATGTAAGAAAAACTACGAAACCGCTGAATCACTCATTTATTAATGGTGCTTTGCGGTCAACGAAACGATGGTTTGCGGGGATAAGTAGTGGTTCTGCTAATTTTGCAAGAGTGGAAATGACGACAAAAAAATGATGCAGCGGATGCTGCATCATTTTTCTATCAATCAATTAAGTCAATTACTTACTCAGCAGTTCCACGCTGCGGTTCACAAACACATTCAGGTCCTCGCCTTTCAGCATATTGTTGGCCAACAGTGCCAAATCGACAAGTTGCTTAACAAGCGGTGTCGATTTGCCGAACTCTTTCAGTTTTGCGTCCTTCTCATCGCGCAGAGTGTCAATCTGCTTGCCAAGGTCGGCAATCTGGTCTTTCAGAGCCTGCGGAATCTCTTCCTCTTTCTTGTCTTTCTTCTGCGCCTCAAGGTCGGCTTTCTGCTTGTCGAGCGGCTCAATCTTTGTATCGATTTCAGCCAGAGCCGAGCCCAGCGCATCTTTCTCTGCGTCAAGTACTTTTGAAATCAGCGGGTGAGCCGTGTTCACAACCAGGTTGAAGTTGTCAGGCATATCGGCGTAGTAGTTCATTCCGCTCAACGCAGCGGTATCCTTCATACGGCGCATAAACTCGTTCTGTGTAATCATCAGCGGTTTGGCGTCGGCGCCAAGGTCCTCAAACTCAACAATGAAGTAACTCTTGTCGGGCGTTACGGCGTTGAAAACCTGAATCAGATTGTTGCGGTCGGCCTCCTCGATTTTGGCTTGCGGTTGGTCGTCCTTCTGAATCAGACGGCTGATTACATCGGCATCGACGCGGGCGAAACGTGTCTTCTCCAACT